>VOFG01001754.1_pt1 | contig 23353 bp, 33 predicted proteins | sample 5384171 | NCBI WGS metagenome assembly VOFG01 (sample SAMN12384726, study PRJNA508395) | human gut metagenome | isolation source: healthy gut F | host: Homo sapiens | reverse complement strand
AAATCTCTGGTTCACCGCGTTCGTCAGATCGTTTGGAGGAAAAATAATGAAGAATCTTCTTATTCTTGGTTTGCAGAACGGCAAATGTTGGCGCCCCACCTTCTGGAAAACCGTGGAAGGCTTTATTGCTGCCGGGTGGAAGGTCTGGATCGGTGAACACGCCGGACTACGGGGATGGACTGTATATCATACGGTTTAATCCTCCGTTTTTAAAGGAGACTAGAATCCGGAAAATTGGTTGTTTTTTTCTTGCAAATACCGTGTGGATCACACGAAAGCTTCGTAGTGAGGCCGAGCGCCTTATTGGGGAAAAAGGGGCTGACAGGAGAGAACACCGTCGTGTATGCACAAGAGGTATATTCCGTTTGTGCGGCAAAAAAAATCAGTGAAAAATATCATATGCCCATTGTAACCCGGTTCTATGGAACGGTGATGTGTGACAAACCCTATTCGATGTATCTCCGCATAAGGGACTATCCACACTTTCAAGCACTCCGTACAGAGGCCGACGTCGTAATCATGACGAACGATGGAACGAAGGGTAATGAGGTTCTCAAGCGAGTACACAATCCGAGCAAAAAGCAGTTTTCTGGAGAAATGGTGTGGATTATCCGAAAGGGACGGATATCATCCCGGCAGAGATGCAGGAGGGCTCAAAGGAAAACCGATGATCATGACGCTTTGCCGTCTTAATCTCTGGAAGCATGTCGATCGAGCGATTTCTGCGCTTCCTGCGGTGCTGAAAACGTGCCCGGATACCATGCTCGTCGTATGCGGATACGGGCCGGAGCGTGAAAAGCTTGAGACGCAGGCGAGGGAAGCCAATGTGGCGGAGCATGTTATCTTTACCGGGAAGATCGAACATGAGCTTGCGTTTGCCTATATGAAAGAGACGGATGTGTTCCTCTCGCTGTATGATCTGTCCAACCTCGGCAATCCGCTTTTTGAGGCTATGCGCTGCGGCAAGCCGATCATTACGCTGGACGTGGGAGCAACGAATACCGTTGTGGAAGATGGTGTAAACGGCGTGCTGCTTCCGGCAGACGGCCTTTCCCGGCTGCCGGAAGAAATTTGCTGTCTGCTGTCGGACGAAGATGAACGGAAACGTCTCGGTGAGGGTGCAAAGCGCTTTGCTGACGAAAATTTCTGGACGTGGGACGAGCGCATCGCCGCGGAGATCCGCGAGGTAACGGCGCTCCTGCCGCCGGAGAGGGACTGAAAATGCATATTCTGGTATTGCCGTCGTGGTATCCGACAAAGGAGGACCCTGTTAAGGGGAGCTTTTTCGCTGAACAGGCGGCGGCGCTCGCGCGTTACGGTCACACGGTCACGGTCATGGCGGTCTATAACGACGGCGAGCGTGGAGTGCAGACCGAAAAGCGCTCAGACGGCAATCTTACGGAATACCTGATCCATGTAAAGCCGCTGCGGTTCCATCTTACATATTTTCGCATTCTGCGCGAAATGCACCGCATTCTCCGTGAGAGCGGGAGGCCGGATATCATTCATGTTCACTCGTTCCGCGCCATCCGGTATGCCCGTGCGCTCAAGCGGCGGCTGCATGTGCCGATTGTTGTTACGGAGCATGTCACGTGGTTTGAACGGAATATGCTCAGCGAAAAGGAGCTTGCCGCGGTCTCCCGCGATTATAATGCTGCGGATGCCGTGATCGCGGTAGGGGAAGGGCTGAAAAACGCCATACAGCCGCTGTACCGGAAAGCGGTGCAGGGCATTCCCAATCTGGCGGACCGGCGGTTTTTCGAAAACGGACGCCATGCTCCGCCGCAGAACGGACGGTTCCGCTTTATTTCCGTTTGTCTGCTCGACCGCAAAAAGGGAGTGGATGTGCTGCTTGACGCCTTTGCCGAGGTGCGAAAAAAAGCATTCGGAGGCAATGCTTACGATCTGCGGCGACGGGGAGGAGATGGAGAATCTCCGTGCGCAGGCAAAGGCGCTTGCTCTTGATGGCGCGGTGGAGTTTGCCGGAAGCTGCTCGCGTGAGGAATGCGCCCGCCGTCTGAAGGACAGTCAGGCGTTTGTCCTGCCGAGCCGGTATGAGACGTTCGGCATTGTGTTTGTGGAGGCCATGGGCTGCGGACTTCCTATTATCATGACAAAAACCGGCGCGTGGAAAACTCTTGTACGGCCCGAGACCGGCCTTGCCGTGGAGACGGAAGATCCCGCGGGGCTTGCATACGCGATGGAAACTATGATCGAGCGGTATGACGATTACGACCCGGAGACGATCCGGAGGTTTTGCCGGAACAATTTCTCGGAGAATGCTGTCTGCGAACAGCTGACGGCGGAATATAAGCGGCTCATCTGCCGCTGAGGAGGTGCAGTGTTGAAAACCTATATTAAACTGATGCCGGGACTTCCGCTTTCATCCGCCAGCCGGAATAAGAGGGAGATGGCAGCAGCGCAGGAAGCGGGCTACCGGGTCGAGGTGATTTATTATGAACCGGACTACGTACCGGAAGCCGAGCTTGCCGGTGTTGAACTGGTGCCGTTTAAAATGAGACCGCTGAAGGGAAAACATTCTATTCTCTCCAAATGGAAGCATATCTTCGGCGAATGGATCCGGCTTGGCCGAGTGCTTTATGCCAACTACCCGGACGTCATAAGCTGCCATAATCTTCCAAATCTTGAGGTGGCGTATATAATTACGCGGTTTTTCCTCCGCCGTCCGAAGCTGATCTACGACTCCCATGAGTTCGATCTTTACGCCCGCGGCGTTCGGAAGGAAAAGGATCGTGCGAAACGATGCCGGAAGGAGCGCTTTCTTATGCGGCGCTGCGCTTTTTCCATCATGGTAAATGACAGCATCGCCGATGAGGTTCAGAAAATCCACGCTTTGAAACAGCGCCCAGTCGTTATCCGTTCGACACCCTATTGCTGGGAGCTGGATGAAGCGGAAATAGAACGGCACCGGCAGGCCGTGCTGCGGGAATTTGCCCGCAGGGCGTGACCTTTCTTGCTATGTTCCACGGCGGCCTTTCCTCCGGCAACGGCATCGAGACGGGTATACGCGCTGTGGCAAAGATCCCGTCCGCGGCGCTCATTTTGATGGGAAATTCCGACGATGAATACCGGCGGACGCTCGAAGAGATCGCCGCGAAGTGCGGTGCCGCGGAGCGGCTCCGCTTTCTCCCACCGGTACCGGTCAATGAGATCTGGAAATATGCAGGCGCGATGGATGTTGGTATAATGCCGATCGAAAATTTGTGTTTAAGCTATTACTATACTCTTCCCAACAAATTCTTTGAGAATGTGCAAAGTCTCACGCCGGTAATTTGTTCCGATCTCCCGGAGATGCACCGGCTTGTCGACGAGTACGGCATAGGGCTTATCTGCGAACCAGAAAACGTGGATGACCTTGCGCAGTGTCTGGAACGGATGCGTACAGACCGCGAGTTTTACAACTCCTGCAAACAGAACCTTCTCCGTGCCAAGCGGGAGCTCTGCTGGGAACGGGAAAAAGACCGTCCTTTTGGACGCTTATCGGAAATATCTTTTATAAGGAAGCTGCCCCCGCAGCAATATGGATCATGCGAACAATCAATGCATTCCGCAATTTCATAACAGGCTTTGCCGGACAGCTCGTCAGTATGCTGCTCTCCTTCGCGTCCCGCACGGTATTCATCTACGTGCTGGGAGAGGAGTATCTCGGCGTAAACGGCCTTTTCAGCAGCATCCTCTCGGTGCTGTCCTTTTCGGAACTTGGCATCGGCGCGGCCATTACGTATGAGCTGTATAAGCCTATTGCGGATAAGGACAGCGAAAAAGATCCGCTCGCTGATGCTTTTCTATAAAAAAGCCTATTTTTTCATCGGGTCGTTCATCTTGCTTGCCGGTCTTGTGCTGCTTCCGTTCCTTCCGTATCTCATGAAGGAAACCACGGGTCTCGTGAATGTTCGAGTGATCTATGTTCTGTTCCTTGTGAACAACGCCGCTTCCTACTGGCTTTTTCGTATAAGCAGAACCTGCTGTACTGTATGCAGAAAAACTATGTCAACGCGCTTGTTACGGCCGGCACGTCCATAGCCGCAACGGTACTTCAAATCGTGCTGCTTCTTGCGCTTCGCAAAGACCCGGTGACGGCGTTTTATGCATACACGGTATCGGGGCTCCTGCTTGGCATAGCGTCAAATTATGCGCTCAAGTATCAGGCGGACAAAATGTACCCAGAGCTGCGCGAAACGGGGGCGGCGCCTCTTGACCGGGAAACCAAAAGCATATATTCAAAAACGTCACCGGGTTGACTGTGTCCAACCTGTGCGGCATTGCGCTGACCTCGGCGGATAACATTCTCATATCCGCATTTATCAGCGTCGGCACCGTGGGCGTCTACGGGAACTATCTTACATTAAAAAATACATTTCCCGATTGATGGATACGCTTTTCGGCTCCATCGCCGCCGGTATCGGCGACGTGTGCGCCGGAGACGATACGGAAAAAAAAAGGAGCATCTTTTCCACGTACTGCAGTTTACGTATTTCTGGCTGTACGGCTTTACGGCGATCTGCTTCTGGAATCTTTATAATGTATTCATTGCCGGCGTATGGCTGCACGATACCAAATGGCTTCTGCCGGACGCGGCAGTCGCTCTGATTGTTATCAATTATCTGCTGGATGGGCTGAACGGTGCGGTATACAAATACCGCGTTGCCTGCGGCCTCCACTGGGAGGTCAAATACCGCCACCTCTTCTCCGCAATCTTCAATGTGTTTATTTCGTATGCTCTCATGGGTCCCTGCGGTCTGGGCGTTACGGGTGTGCTGCTTGGAACAACGGCAAGCATCCTGATCATGATCTCGTTTGACCCATATCTGATATATAAAAAAGTATTCAAAAAGCTCGATACCGTACTATCTTTCATATATTGGATATTTGGCGCTGATCGTGGCTACCGGTGCGCTCGTGTCGCTGATTTGCGCACAGTTTTCAGAATACAATGTGCTCCACTGCTTGATCCGCCTGGCGATCTGCCTTATCGTTCCGAACGGCGTGTGGTTTATTCTGTTCCGCAAAAGCCCGTCGTTTCTTTTTTTGTGGGACAAGATGTACAAACTGCTTGGCTCGGTCAAGCGGAAGGTTTCTGACGGAAGAAAGGATAACGAACAATGAACCGCATCCGTGGCTTTTTATCTAAAGTGTCGAAGGGATTTGCGTTTTTTCCGCAAAACGCTTACGAACCGCGCAGTGAGAGAAAACGCTATTCTGCTCCTGACGGCGCCGCTGTTTCCCAAGCTGCACATTCGCCTGCGCGTGAAATACGGTCATTATATACCGGAAAACCCGATCGATCTGAGCCATCCAAAGCTGTTCAATGAAAAGCTGCTCTGGCTCCAGTACTATATTTACAATAAAAGCCCGTTGGTACAGCAATGCTACGATAAATACCGTGTGCGCGATTTTGTTAGGCAGCAGGGCTGTGAATACACGCTCAACCCGATATACGGCGTGTGGGACGACATGAATGACATCCCATGGGACTCGCTTCCGGCGCAGTGCGCGATCAAAGCGACCAGCGGCTGGAGTAACCACGTATTCCGCACACACGGAGAGCCGGTTGATCCGGAACAGGCAAAGGAAAGACTCCGCCGCTGGGAAAAACAACGGATTACTTTCCGCCAGGAGGGCATCCTTTTTGCGGCGAAAGAAAATCAGCATTATATTTGTGAGCATCTCATGACGGCGGACGGGGGCGGATTCCCCAGCGATTATAAGTTTTACTGCTTTCACGGGGAGCCGCGGTATGTTCTCTGGATTTCGGATCGATTTTCCGGAGAAACGCCGATAGAGGTATACAAGGATGTTGACTGGAATGACCGGCAGGATATTTGCAATGAATTTCGATATGCCGAAGCGCCGAAGCCGTCTTGTTACGATGAAATGCTGGACATTGCCCGAAAACTGAGCGTACCGTTTCCGTTTGTCCGGGTGGATCTCTACGATATCGGCGGCAAACCCGTGTTCGGTGAGCTGACATTTGCTCCCGGCGGCGAGCACAGTGCGGCGGCTCAAAAGGAAATGGGCGAGCTGCTCCATATGGAGCGAATGAAAGAATACAGGAAGAAGCTTCTTTCCCACGGATGAACCGAACGGCGCGGCGGAATGGCCGGAGCGCAGAATTGTTCCGCCGGAGGTTGTACACCGCAATACCCGTAAAACGTTTTTTCGGCGCAATACACGTTGATTCTTGAAAAAACGGATCAGCCGTGATATTATCCTAAGGATAGCTTATCAACTTCGTAACGGAATCGAGGAAATACATATGGGACTCAAGGAAAAACTGCTTGCCAGAGAAGCTACTCTCGGCGTTATCGGCCTTGGCTACGTCGGCCTGCCGCTTGCGGTGGAAAAGGCGAAGGCCGGCTTCAAGGTCTATGGCTTTGACGTGCAGAAAGAAAAAGTGGATATGGTCAACGCCGGTAAAAACTACATTGGCGATGTGGTGAACGAGGATCTGGAGGCGCTGGTGAAAGCCGGACAGCTTGTCGCCACCTCCAACTTTGCCGACGCGGCGAAGTGCGACTGCGTGTGCATCTGCGTGCCGACGCCGCTCGACGCTCACCAGCAGCCGGACATCAGCTACGTCCGCTCCTCCACGGAGAGCATCATGCCGTACGTCCATAAGGACATGCTTGTCGTGCTCGAATCCACGACATATCCCGGCACGACCGAGGAGCTCTGCAAGCCCATCCTCGAAAAGTCCGGTCTCAAATGCGGCGAGGACTTTTATCTTGCCTTCTCGCCCGAGCGCGTCGATCCGGGCAACCTGATCTATAAAACGAAGAACACCCCCAAAGGTCGTCGGCGGCTGCACGCCCGTGCACCGAGATCGCCGCGGCCATGTATGAGACCGTCCTTGAAGCGCCTGTCTATAAAGTCTCCTCTCCCGCCATCGCCGAGATGGAGAAGATCCTCGAGAACACCTACCGCAACGTGAACATCGGCCTCATCAATGAGCTTGCCATCCTCTGCGACCGGATGGGCATCAACATCTGGGAAGTGATCGACGCGGCCAAGAGCAAGCCCTACGGCTTCCAGGCGTTCTATCCCGGCCCCGGTCTCGGCGGCCACTGCATCCCGCTCGATCCCTATTATCTGAGCTGGAAGGCGCGCGAATACGGCTTCCACACCTCGATGATCGAATCGTCCATGATGGTCAACGACCGCATGCCCGAGTACTGCGTGGATCGCGCCGCCCGCATCCTCAACACCTTCAAAAAGTCGATGAACGGCGCGAAGATCCTTGTGCTGGGCGTCGCCTACAAGCAGAATATTGCCGACTTCCGTGAGAGCCCGGCGATCAACGTCATCAAGGAGCTTCAAAAGCGCGGCGCAGAGATCGCGTACTACGACCCGTGGGTGCCGTCCTTCCGCTGGAAGGGCATGAGCATGACCGGCATCCCGGCGCTCACGGAAGAAGCGCTGCGCGAGGCCGACCTCGTCATGGTCACGACCGCGCACACGAATGTGGACTATGCCTTCGTGCAGAAAAACGCAAAATTTGTTTTCGACACCAAGAACGCGATGAAGGCCGTCACCGAGCGCGGCAACATCGAGGTGCTCTAAAATGAAGATCGTTACCGTCGTCGGGCCCGGCCGCAGTTTATCAAAGCTGCGGCCGGTTCTCGCGCTCTCCGGCGCGAACACCGGGAGATTCTTGTCCACACCGGTCAGCACTATGACGCCAATATGTCGGACATCTTCTTTCAGGAGATGGAAATCCCCCGGCCGGACTATAATCTTGGCATAGCCGGCGGAACGCACGGGGAGATGACCGGGCGCATGCTCATAGAGATCGAAAAGGTCCTCCTTGCCGAAACGCCGGACGCGCTTCTCGTGTACGGCGACACGAACTCCACGCTGGCCGCGGCGCTCGCGGCGGTGAAGCTGATGATCCCCGTGCTGCATGTGGAAGCGGGCAACCGTCTCGGCACGAACGATAATCCGGAAGAGATCAATCGAATCTGCACCGACCATTGCTCCCGCATGCTTTTCGCGGCGACGGAGTCTTGCATGGAGAATCTCCGGAAGGAAAATCTCGCCGCCAAGGCGCACCTCGTGGGCAACATCATGTACGATTCGTTTCTGCATTTTGCCAACCAGCCGTGGGAGCACCCCAACATTCTGGACTTTGACGGCAACCGCGTGAGCGTGCCGAAGGAGTATTACTTCATGACCTGCCACCGGCAGAAAAACACCGGCAGCGACGAAGCGCTCACGGAGATATTCTCCGCCATGGACAGCCTTGATGCGCCGACGATCTACGCGGTGCATCCGCGCAACCATGCCCGTGCGCTGCGTCTGCGCGAGCGGCACGGCTTTAAAAACATCATTCTTACGCAGCCAGTTGGGTATTCCGATTCGGTGCATCTCACGCAGCATGCAAAAAAATCGTTACCGACTCCGGCGGATTGCAGTGCGAAGCATTCTATGCCGGTGTGCAGTGCCTGCTCGTTATGGATCATGGTGTGGCCGGAGACAATGGTCGATAACCGCAATCAGCTCGCCCGGCCGGACAAAAACGATATTCTGAAAAAGCTCTCCGCCGAGCAGCACATCGACCCGCCTACCAGCCGTTCGGCGACGGCCACGCGGCGGAAAAATCTGCGATATTCTGCGGGAGACAAAGCTATGAAATATGCGCTCATCGGCTGCGGGATGATCTGCGCCAACCATATCCGCGCCGCGCTCGAGACCGGGCTGGAGATTGTCGCGCTCTGCGATCTCGTGGAGGAAAACCGAGAAAAGGCGCTTGCGATGCTCCCGGAGGAGAAGCGCTCCGGCGTGAAGCTCTACGCCGACTACCGCGCCATGCTCTCCGAGCAGCGCCCCGCTCACGGCGGTCGCTCTCGGCAGTGGCATCAAGCGGCAGATCGTCTGCGATTGTCTCGAGGCCGGGACGAACGTGATCGTGGAAAAAGCCGGTCGCGCTCTCGCTGGAGGACGCCGACGCGATGATCGAAGCGGCCGCGAAAAACGGCGTGAAGCTCTGCGTGAATCATCAGCTCCGGTTCTGCCCGTCGATGCGTGCGCTGCACGCGGAAGTCGCGGACGGCAGCTTCGGCCGCCTTCTGCACGGCGCGGCGCAGATCCGCCGCAACCGCAACAAAGCCTACTTTGACGCCGGAAAATGGCGCGGCACGTGGAAGAACGACGGCGGCACGCTTATGAACCAGTGCATCCACTATACCGACCTTCTGCAATGGATGTTCGGCGACGCGGACGAGGTATTCGCCTACACCGACCGTCTGACGCATCCGTACATCGAGGCCGAGGATATGGGTCTTGCGCTCATCCGCTTTAAGAATGGCGCCTATGCGACCGTGGAGGGCACAGTGAACGTATATCCCAATAACCTCAGCGACGCGCTTGCCGTGTTTCGGCGAGACCGGCACGGTGTCCGTGTCCGGCAAGTATCTCGATCAGGTCGAACGCTGGCAGTTTGAAAACGGCACGGATTCCCTCCGGGGGCGATCGAAAAATACGCCGTTGCGGACATGGGCACGGGCCACACGCCGCTCTACCGCGACATGATCGACGCGATCGAACACGACCGCGAGCCGGTCTGCTCCGGCATCGAAGGGCGAAAGGCGCTCGAACTCGTGCTCGGCATATACGAATCCGCCGCGAGCGGAAAGCCCGTGCGCTTCCCGCTCTCTCGCGGCTCGACGATGGACTATGTTGGGAGGTTTGACCGGTGAGCGAATACTATGTACATCCGTCCAGCGTGGTGGACGAGGGTGTGTCACGATCGGCGAGGGGACGCGCATCTGGCATTTCTGTCACATCCAGAAGGGCGCTCTCATCGGCAGACATTGCTCGCTCGGCCAGAACGTGAACGTATCGAATAATGTCCGCATCGGCGACGGCTGCAAGCTCCAGAACAACGTCTCGGTGTACGAGGGCGTGGAGCTGGAGGACTATGTGTTCTGCGGCCCGAGCTGCGTATTTACAAACGATCTCACGCCGCGCGCAAAGTATCCCAAGGGGCGCGGCGGGTTATAAAACGCCGCTCATCCGCGAGGGCGCGTACATCGGCGCAAACGCCACGATCGTCTGCGGTCACACCGTCGGGCGCTGGGCGCTCATCGGCGCGGGCGCGGTCGTGACGGACAATGCCGGACCACGCGCTGATGCTCGGCGTTCCGGCGCGGCGCTGCGGCTGGGCGTGCGAATGCGGCGAGCTTTTTGAAAAATGGACTGAACTGCCCCAAATGCGGCCGGAAATACCGCAAGGGCGAAAACGGACTTACGGAGGTAAAGAACTAATGCAATTTCGTGATCTGCAAAAAGCAGTATGAGGTTTTGAAGCCGGAGATGGACGCTGCCATGACCGCTGTGGCGTCCGGCGCGCATTTCATCAGCGGCGAGCAGGTGAAAGTGCTCGAAGAGCGTCTTGCCGCCTATGTCGGACGCAAGCACTGCATCACCTGCGGCAACGGCACCGACGCGCTGGAGCTGTGCATGATGGCGTGGGGCGTCGGCCCCGGCGACGCCGTGTTCGTACCAGGACTTCACGTTCTTCGCCTCGGGCGAGGTCGTTTCCCTCCGTGGGCGGCACGCCGGTATTCTATGATGTCTGCGCCGATACGTTCAACGCGGACGCGAAAAGTCTTGAGGCGGCCATCGAAGCCGTTATTGCGGAAGGAAAGCTCACGCCGAAGGCCGTGGTGGACGTCGATCTCTTCGGCTTGCCCGCAGACCATGAGGCGGTCGCCGCCGTGTGCAAAAAGCACGACCTGCTCTTCCTGGAGGACGCGGCGCAGGGCTTCGGCGGCATGCTGCACGGCAAGCGCAACGGCGCTTTCGGCGACGCGGCATGCACGTCCTTCTTCCCCGCGAAGCCCCTCGGCTGCTACGGCGACGGCGGTGCGGTGTTCACCGACTCCGACGAAACGGCGGCCATGATCCGCTCCCTCTGCGTCCACGGCAAGGGCTCTTTAAGTACGATAACGTCCGCGTCGGCATGAACTCCCGCCTCGACACCATCCAGGCGGCGATCCTGCTCGTAAAGATGGACGCCTTTGAAAAGTATGAGCTCGCGGATGTGAACGCTGCGGCGGCGATGTACAACGAAGCGCTCGCCGGTATCCCGGCCATCCTGCCGGTCGTGCCGGAGGGCTGGTATTCAAGCTGCGCGCAGTATACGCTCCGGCTGCGCAGCCGGGAGGAGCGCGACAGCGTGCAATCGGAGCTCAAAGCGCAGGGCATCCCCACCATGGTGTATTACCCGAAGCCGATGCACACCCAGCAGGCGTTCGACGGCTTGAAGCAGTACATTCCCTGCCCGGTGACGGAGGAGCTGTGCGCCACGGTGCTGAGCCTCCCGATGCATCCGTATCTCACGCGCGAGACGGTGCAGACCGTCGCCGACGCGCTGCGCCGCGCCCTGAAATAAAGGAAAAACGAAAAATATCCGCCGCATTCCATCGGAATGCGGCGGACGATTTTATTTAAGAAAACTTTGCGGCAAGAGAAGAGAAGTTCACCAGCCCTGCGAGCAGCCAGCAGACCGCGGCGGCCGGCAGCGCGGTCACGGCGTCGATGACCATGTGCTGCTTGACGAGCATCGTCGATGCGACGATCGCAAGCGACCACACAACGATCACCAGCCGTAGCCACAGCGGCAGCATGGGCGCGGCGAGCGTGGCAAATGCGAAGAGGAACGACACCGAGCAGTGCACGCTCGGCGCGCAGTTGAGAAAGCGGTGGTTTGCGCCATACACCGTACCGATGACGAAGCCGGTCAGCCCCTTCTTTGGCGGTACGGGGCGTTCAAACGTCGTCGGGTAGATCAGATAAATGATGTTGCTCAAAAGCTGGTCAATGCTGTGCGCGAGCATGTATTTGAGACAAAGCTCCGGCGCAACGATGTTGAGCAGCGCCGGCACGCCGAGCAGCAGCACGAACCAGGAGCTGTAAATATAGATCCATCCGGGATGGAACGGAATGCGCTCGTCGAGCGCGCCGCCCACGGTGTGCGGCTCGCCCTCAAGATACTGCGAGCCGAAATATGTGACCAGATGAAAAACCATCATCCCTGCCCAGAGCAGGAAGAAAACGTCCCAGCGAATGAGAACCACCCCATAACGGAAGAATTTACAATATACCACATTATATAGCAATTTTTCCGCTTTTCAACCCGGAACGCTGCTAAAAAGCTGCAACAGATTTTTGAATTTGTCACATATGTAGATTATCTATCGGTCCGCGGGAACATCCCGGTCGAGAAACTGCCAGAGCGTCCAGCGGTGCGCGCGCACGCCGTAGCGTAGCTCAAAGCGCCGCAGCTGTCCGCCCAGCAGCGCCAGACAGTCGAACCGGATCGATTCCACGCCCATGAGCCGGATCTCCTCCCGGCGGCGGATCTGACGGATGCGCACCGTGACGCGTTCGCCGCTTTCCGTTTCCAGCCGGAACCGCGCCGGGGAAAGCTCCCCGTCCGGCGAGCATACGGCGATCATCTCCAGAGGCATATTCAGCGCGTCCATACCGAAAAAATCTCCTTACAAGCGATTAATTGTATTATAATTCGCTTTATAAGCGAAATCAAGCGGCGATTTTTCGCTTTATAAGAGAAAAAGGCTTGCGTTTTTTGGCAGTACCCTATATATTGTAGATAGAAAATTTCAGACCCACAGGAAGGAGAACGCCCATGGACGACAACAGCTTCGGCGCGCGTCTGGCGGCGGCGCGAGCGCGCCGCGGGATACAACCAGACGGAGGTGGCAAAATACATCACAGAGGCGGGCTTCCCGGTGCGGACGCAGGCAGTGAGCAAGTGGGAGCGCGGCACAACGCTGCCGAGCGCCCGTCAGCTTGTAGAGCTCTGCCGTCTCTATCATATCCGGGATGTCGTCGCGGCGTTTGCGCCCGCGGAGGAGCGGCGCGCCGTGCGGACGCTGCCGCTCTACCGGCTGGCGGTATCCGCCGGTACGGGTGAGCTGCTCGACGGGACGGATTACGACACCGTCGAGGTCGGCGACGAGGTATCGCCGAACGCGGACTTCGGCGTGCGCATTGCCGGAGACAGCATGGAGCCGCGCTTTGTTCACGGGCAGATCGTCTGGGTGCATCGCCAGGAAACGCTCCGCTCCGGCGAGATCGGCGTGTTTCTCTATAACGGCGCGGGGTACTGCAAGCGGTTCGAGCGCGCTCCGGGGCGCGTGGAGCTTGTGTCGCTCAACCTGCGGTATGCCCCCATCCGTGTGGCGGAGGGGGACGAGCTGCGCGTATTTGGGCGTGTCGTCGGCTGACTTGCAATTCCGGCGCGGCTCGGTTATAATACCAAAGATATCCATGCGATTATTTAAAAGAAAAAGGAGTCCGGCTTATGCAACTCACGGCTCTGGCGCTGTGGCTGAATACGGCCTTCGCGGGCTTTGACGAAGCGGTCGCAACTGCGATCCATCAGCTCTACGTCGCCGCCGGGTGGTTCTTCACCCCGTTTCTCTCGTTCATTTCGCTCCTCGGCAAGGGCGGCATCTTCCTCATCCTGCTCTCGATCGCACTGATGCTTTTCCGCAAAACGCGGCGGTACGGCACAACGATGCTGCTCGCGCTTGCCATCGGCGCTTTGGTAACAAACGTCTGCTTTAAACCGCTCGTCGCCCGGCCACGCCCGTATACGCACGACGGCAGCATTTCCAGCAGTATTGGGAAATGCTCGGTAAGCATACCGAAAGCGACAAGAGCTTCCCTCGGGCCATATGACCGCGGCAATGGCGGCCTCGCTTGCGGTGTTCCTCCGCGGCAACAAAAAGATCAGCTGGACGGCGCTGCTGTTCGCGCTCGCCATGGGCGTTTCGCGCATTTATCTCAGTGTGCACTACGCTACCGACGTGCTCGGCGGCGTGATCACCGGCTCGATCGGCGGCTTTGCCGGATACGCGATCTCCAACCGCATTCCGGAGAGCTTCTATACCGCCGACTTCCGGGACTATATCGATAGGCTCAAAGCGAAGAAATCCGGCGGCAAGGGCGCAGGCCGGAGCACCGCGGCAGCTGCAGCGGCCGAACCGGGCGACGGTCGCCGCCGTACCCTTGTGATCGACGGGGCGAACTTCTCCACGATGGACGGCCTGTTCCGCGTTCAACCGTCTCTTTGACGTAGGACCGGACGAGGCTGTGCACAGCCTTGACGCGCTCAACGACCTGCTCGGCGGCGGCATCGGCAAGATCCGGCGGGCGCGCGGCTGCACATCCGCTGGCTCAACTCCGAAAAAGAGCCGCGAGGACTTCGGCTACGGCGCCACGGTGATCTACTATGAAAAGCTCCTGCGCCGCTGCCACCCGAACAACCGCCCGCGCATGGAGGCGCTGCTCGCCGAAGCGCGCCGGGGCGAGGGTGAAACGCTCTTTGAAAAGCTCACCGCGCTCATCGCCCGCACCGACACGGGGCATGACTGCACACTTTCTCTGGAATAAAATTACCAATATAACCAAAGCGCCCTCCGCGATTGACGGCATACAAGAGCTGTCGATCCGGCGGGCGCTTTTTATTCCATGGTGTACGGAAGATAAATTTTTAAATCCAGATTGCGTTGGTGGGTGACAACCGAACCCATTGCCATCTGCTCGTTTTCGTCCGCAGATGGCGCTGTAGAGCTGATGGTGGAGCTGATAGGGATGATCCTTGAGAAGCGGGGTGTTCCCGACTGGGTGCGGTCGAAAAGCTCTTGTAAGTGAGCCATACCTGCTGGATGATACGCACACGGTTAATCTGCCATGCATTGATGAGGTATGGATTCCGGCACATTTTTGCTCAGCTGGTCGTGGAACGCCATCTCCACGTCTACAAACCGGCGGATGTCGTCGTCTCCCGGTGCAGCGGTAAGATCAATTTGATGGAATCCCTCCAGCAGTCTGCCTAACTCGGCGAGATCGTCCTCGGTAGCGCATTTTGTGGCGAGCTTTACGGTGAACGGTTCCAGCATCTCCCGGAAAATCACAATGTCGTGCAGTGTTTCCATGGTCGGTTTGGCGGCAATGTAACGGTTATGCTCGTCCAGCGAGATCCAGTTTTCCTTGCGCAGACATTCCAGTGATTTAATCACTGTTGTGCGGCTGAGATCCAATGCATTTGCGAGCGGATAAACGTTAATGACCGTTTTCGGCGCGATGCGGTCGTTGGCAAGAAAAAATCTGCAAAGCTGCGTTCAAATTTTCATAGGCAAAGGCAAAGGGCTTTTTGCTCCTGCTGCTCCTGAAAAATATCAATCAATCGCTTTTCCCGCATGAGCCTTTTCTCCATTTCTTTTGTCATTGCCTTTTTGAGATGCAATTTGTCATAAATTTCTAGCGAAATGACGGCAAAAAGCATAATAAATCGAAAAACGATGTAGCGAAAACGACGAAAATTAAAACAGATTGCACTTTTTTGGGGCAATCTGCTCCAGCTTCGTTTTAATTATACTTAACCATACGGCTTTGGAATTGTCAACTTGAAAAGGAGGTTTCCTCATGGGAAAAAATCGTTGTGGACATGAGCATATGCAAAGGCTGCGGCTACTGTGTGCAGTTTTGTCCCGCCCACGCCATCCGTATAGGCGATAAGCGAAACACAAGCGGCTATGGGAATCATTGCGCCGAACCGGTGGAAGGAGCCAAGTGCGTCGGCTGTGCGGTCTGCGCCATTGTGTGTCCGGACACGGCGATCACGGTATACAAGGAATAAGAGAAAGGACGGTTTTGCTATGGAACAGAAACGAAAGCTTGTTCTGATGGGGAACGACGCGGTAGGCGAAGCGGCTCTGCGCTGCGGCTGCACGTTTTTCGCCGGCTATCCGATTTCACCGCAGACGCAGATTCTGGACTATCTGGCGCGGGAAATGCCGAAGCGCGGCTGCACCTTTCTTCAGGCAGACAGCGAGCTTGGCGCGATCAACATGGTCATTGGCGCTTCCATCGCGGGCGCGAGAGCGCTTACGGTTTCCTCTAGCACAGGACTGGCGCTGATGTATGAGGCGTTTGCCGCAGCAGCAGACGGCGAGTTTCCCATGGTGATCATGGATGTGACGCGGGAAGGCGCGGCGCAGACCGGCATCAAGGCGTCGCAGAGCGATTACAATATGCTGACAAAATCTTTCGGCGACGGCGGACTTCGCGTGCCGGTACTGACGCCTTCTACGGTGCAGGAGCTGGCAGAGCTTGTCGGCTTGGCGTTTGATATGGCGGAACGTTATCGCACCCCGGTCGTGATCATGACAGAGCCGACTACGGCGCAGACCATCGAGGCGGTCGATTTCGACCGCGTCATGCCGGACAAGCATTACGACAAAACGCCATATACGCCGTCCGGACGCGATACCCGCCCCATTCCCGGTTCACTGTATGTACAGGATAGTCCGCACCACTTCGGCACCGAACTCGGACCGGAGACGATGAACATCTATAATATGCGTCATTTCCAGGCTCTTGCTGATAAACATGAGGAAATCGGCAGAAAGGAAATGATCTGCGAAGAGTACATGATGGACGACGCGGAATATGTCATCGCTGCGTTCGGCGCTCCTGCCCGTTACGGAATCGACGCCGTCCGCGAGCTTCGTGCGGAAGGTTGGAAAGTTGGTATGATCCGTCCGGTCATGATCTCTCCGTTCCCGGAAAAAGTGTTCGCCGGACTTGACCCGAGCGGATCAAAGGCATTCTCGCGGTGGAAATGTGCATCCCCAAGGCTTTCTACCACGACGTCCGGGAGTTCGTCCCCGATGCGATCCCGGTCTGGAGTTGTGCGACCGCCGGCGGAATCATCGCCGATTGCGACAGGATCGAAGAAGCGTTCCGTGCCTGTGCTGGCCGCGGTTAAGGGGAGGAAGAAAAATGGAAATGAAAGCTGTGTATTCCCGCCCCAAATATCTCCGCCCCATGCTTACGTATTACTGCGCCGGCTGCCAGCACGGCATCGTATCCAAGCTGCTGACGGAGCTGGCGGAGGAGATGGACATTGCCGGAAACCTTGCCGTGTGCTACGGCATCGGATGCTATGTCGCAGGACTAATGAATGTGGACCTTGATATGTTTCCGGCGCTTCACGGACGCGGCTGTGCCGTAGCGACCGGCTTCAAGCGCTGCCGCCCGAACAGCTCGTCATCACTTATCAGGGGGACGGCGACTGCGCGTCAATCGGTTTGGGAGATACCTTACAGGCAGCAGCACGCGGCGAAAACATCACCACCATTATGGTAAATAACCAGAACTACGGCTGTACCGGCGGACAGCTTGCTCCGACGACGCCGCTGGGTATGGTCACCAATACCTCGCCCTACGGGCGGAGCGTAGAAAGCGCAGGGGTACCCCATCCATATGGCAGAACTGGTTGCGCAAATGGATGGCTGCCGCTTTGCCGCCCGCGGCGCACTGACGACGCCGGCACAGATTCGCAAGTCCAAGGAATATCTCCGCCGCGCCATTACATTGCAGCAGCAGGGACAGGGCTACACGTTCGTGGAGCTTCTCAGTGCCTGCCCCCTCTACGTACAAGGTCCCCTTTGATCAAGTGCGGGAGTTTCAGGAGAAAAACGTGTTCCCAATCTTCGATCAGGGCGTTTTCAAGGACGAGTAAAGGAGAACGGCGATGGAAAAAAACGTTTTTTATTTCCGGCATCGGCGGGCAGGGCGTGCAGGTTCTCTGCAAAGCCCTCGCCACGGTTGTGGATGAATGCGGAATGAATATGTGCCTGTTCCCGTGGTATCAGGGGCAGCGCCGTGGCGGCGCGACGTTCGGCAGACTCATCATTTCCGACGAACGTGTGGGGGCACCGGAAAAGCGCCACTATGATGTCTGTGTATATCTTGACCCGGCGTCTCTGCGGGATTATGCGGATAAACGCCGGAAAGGTGGTCTTGTCATCGTCAACAGCGATCTCGTGGAGCTTCCGGATTTCGACGATGTTACCGTGGTCAGCGCCCGTTTTCCTCGACGGCGGAATCTGCGGGAAACGAGCGCAGCTTCAATCTGGTCGTCGGCGGTTTCTCGCGGCGTATACGAAGATTGTCCCGGAAGAGAAGCTCCGCCGGGCGCTGCTGGAAAAACGGCAAGAAACGAACAGCAGGCGGAGCTGTACGGTCGTGCCTTTGATATGGGCGTGGAGCTGGCGGAATCGGATAGCAGGAACTGAAACAGGAGGCGAGTATATGCTGGACAAGCTGTTCAAACCACAGAGCGTCGCGCTCATCGGCGCGAGCGACCGCCCCGGCTCTTTCGGCTGCGACGCGGCGAAAAGCCTTATAAAAAGTCAAGAGAAGCTGAGGTTTTATTTCATCAACCAGCGCAAAAGTGAAATATTCGGTATCCGGACTTATCCGTTGCTGGCGGAACTGCCGGAGGTTCCGGAGCTTGTGCTGATCGCGACTCCGGCATCGACGGTAAACGGACTCATCCGCGACGCGGCACAGCGCGGCGTGCACGACTTCATCGTCTACTCCAGCGGCTTTGCGGAAGATCACCGCTGCAACGGCGAGCAGATGGAGCGGGAGCTGGAAGCGCTTGCCGGAGAGTACGGGTTGCGCATCGTCGGACCAAACTGCTGCGGAATATTCAACAACTCGGACGGACTATCCCTTTGGGGCAGTACGGGAAACTATCAGCTCGGTCGCGAACGCGGCACGGCGGTTCTCGGCCATTCCGGAGGATATACCATGGGCGGCATGGATCGTCCGTGGGTGGGTATCACGTATGGTATCTCTGGCGGCAACGGCAGCATCGTCTCACAGGAGGAATTGGCGGAATATTGCGTAGACGACCCGGAAACGAAACTCCTGTGTATGTACATGGAGGAATAAAGAAGCCGGAGGTCGTGTACCGACTTTTCAAAAATGTATTGACCGGAAGGTTCCGCGTTGTTCTCAAATCCGGGCGGAGCCGTAAGGGCGCGATCTCCGCATCCTCGCATACCGGGAATCTGGCAGGCTCCTATGAATCCTTCCGTGCCGTGTTCGATAAGTACGGCGTCCTCTCTCCTGACGGGGTGGAGGAATACTACGGTCTGGAATCGGTGCTGGATACGCTCAAAAGGAAATCTTCCGCGCAGCAACCGGTTTGCCATTGTCTGCCGGTCTGGCGGCGAAGCGACCATGAGCGCCGATCTTGCAGAGCGGCACGGGCTGTTTCTCCCGGATATTACGCCGGAGACGCAAAGCCGGATCAACGCTATGATGCCGGATTTCGGTACGGCAAAAACCCGCTGGACATGACGGCTGGACTGCTGGGCGATCCAGTGAAGCTGAGTGCAACGCTCAATCTGCTTGCAGAGGATCCGAACATCGACGCGATGATCGTGGCGTTCGATTTTGCCGAACTGGATTTGGACCTCGGCTACGATATGAACACCTTCCTTGAAATCCCGTGCTGGAATGTGCGGCAAAGCATCCGGATGTGCCGATCTTTGTCATGCCGCAGTATGAGCAGAAGCGCAATCTGGATTGGCGCATGAAGCTCCGGGCGGCGGGCGTGCCGATTCTTCCCCGGCGGAAATCGGCTATAAGCTGATCGGGACGCTGATTCGATTCATGGAATACGATCCGTCGACACATCGGCTGGAATGGGCTGTGCCGGACCGCTATCCGGAGAATGCAAAACCAATGTCGGAGTATGACAGCAAACGGGAGCTTTCTTGTGCCGGGATTCCCGTTCCCGAGCAGACCGTCGTGCGAAGCACGGAAGAGCTGCGCGATGCGTGCCGAGCGTTCGGCTACCCGCTGGTGCTGAAAATTAACTCTCCCGATATTCTCCACAAAACGGAGGCGGGCGGCGTTCGGCTGAATATCCGCACGCCGGAGGAAGCCAGAGAAGCCTATGACGGCATACTCTCTGCCCGCCGGGCGTATGCGCCCAATGCACGGCTGGACGGTGTTCTTGTGCGAAAATGGCGCCGAGCGGCGCAGAGGTCATTCTCGGCGTGAAAATGACCGGCAGCTTGGACCGCTGCTGTTGGTTGGACTCGGCGGCGTGTTCGTGGAGGTTTTCCGCGACACCGCTCTGATTCCCCTGCCCGATCTCCCTGGAGGAAGCCCACGCGCAGCTGAAAAACTCCGCAGCTATAAGCTCCTTACCGGCTATCGCGGCAGCACACCGCTGGATACCGACGCTCTCGCGGAGCTGATGGTCAAGGTCTCTGAGTCACGCCGCCGCCAACAAAAACACCCTCAAGGAAATGGACATCAACCCGGTATATGTATACGAAAAAGGCGAAGGCCTCTGCGTAATCGATGCGCTCATTGTTAAGAATAATGCGGGAAAAAGGAAACCCGTGTTAAAAAATATGGGAGGGCAACACAATGAAAAACGCGAAAAACGGAGCATCCTTAGGCGCAATCATCGGCGTAGCATTTGCTTTTATGACTACATTCTTCGGTGGCGGATGGGCGACGGGCGCCCAGACCGGTGCATATGCGACGCAGCACGGCTGGACCGCAATCTGGGCGCCGCTGCTGGGCGTTGCTGGTATCTGCGCCGTGGGCTGGGTTATTGTGGAAATGGGTCGTCTGTACAATGTCTGGAACTACGGCGACTTCATGGAGCGCTTTTACGGCTCGAAAATCGTTAAGGTCATTTTCGACGTGATCCAGCTTTGCAGTATGCCGATCTCCTTCTCCGTGTACGGCGACGTTCGGTAGCACCATGTCGCAGGCGTGCGGCGGTTCGGTTCTGATGTGGACGATCGTATTTGCCATTTTGATCCTTGCCAGCGTTATCTGGGGTACTGCGATTGTCAATAAGCTCGCCACCGTCATGGGTACGGCGATTCTAATCCTCCTTACGGTTATCTTCTTCTCCATCGTCTCGAACGGCGGCAACTCGGTCGTTAACGAGATGATCTCCGAGCGTGTCATGTACACGAGCTATAAGGAAGCCATCTGGTGGGGCGGTGTGAAATTCACGATGCTCACCTCCGGTCTGGCGCTGTCGGTGCTGCCGTGCTATGAGCCTTTGCAGACCCGTAAGGATGTCACCAAAACCAGCCTGTTTGCTTTCCTGTTCTGCGGCCTTTTCTGCATCATCGTCTGCTTCAACGTCATGTCCGGTATGCCTGAGGCAATCAAAAATTCCGTCCCGATGATGTACGTCATCGAAAAATATAATCTCCAGTGGCTTCGTCCCATCTATGTGATTATCGTGGATCTTGCTGTTTTTTGACGACGGCCAACGCCATGTGCAACGGCTACGGCCGCCGCTTCATGAACTTCAGCTTCCTCAAAGGCTGGAAGGCGAAGGACATGACAAAGATGATAATTATCAGCTCCATCATCATTGTTCTGGGCGCCGCCATCGGTATGCTCGGTCTGAACTGGATTTTCTATAAGGCATATAACTGGGTCGCCTTTTATGAACACGCCACTCGTCGCGCTTGGAATTCCGGTCGTCGGTATTGCCAAACTTATCCAGATCCGCCGCCGCGGCATCAGTATCGAACGCGGCTCTCTGGCGGACAAGCCCTCCTGGTATATGTTCAAGAAACAGTAAAGAACCGTTCGGAACCACTTACCGCAGCCGAAACAGAAAGGAGCTTTTCATGCAGGAATACACTCTGGCGCAAAACCGGTGGTATGGAGACGAACCAACCACGATCTCCCTGCCGGACGACTGGGATGTGCAGTTTCTTTCCTCGCGGGGCGACGAGCGCAGCGCATTGTCCGCCGAACAGATCCGCGAGCGCTTCCGGCACCCCGTAGGAAGCAGAACCATCCGTGAGCTGGCAGAAAATGCGGAGCAGGTCGTCATTGTGTTTGACGACCTGACCCGGGGAACGCCGGTACAGCCAATCGCCGAAGCGGTTCTGGAGGAGCTGCACGCCGCGGGTATTCCGAAAAACCACATCCGGTTTATCTGCGGCACGGGTCTGCACGGGGCGCACTCCCGCAACGACTTTGCCCGAAAGTTGGGCGAGCGGATCATCCGGGAATACGCGGTTTTTAATCACAATCCCTATGATAATTGCGCCGAGGTAGGCTTCACGCCGAACGGGATCCGTGTCAGTCTCAACCGCGAGTTTCTCTCGTGCGATCTGAAAATCGCCATCGGCGGCGTTGTGCCGCATCCGCTCAACGGCTTCGGCGGCGGCGGAAAGATCATCATGCCGGGCATCGCCTCCGCGGAGACGATCAACGGAACCCATGCTACCAAGGTCAAAAGCTCCATGTCAGGAGGGAAAAATCCTCTTGCCGGAAGCGGCAACCTGTCGGACGATTCCTTCCGTTCCGAAGTGGAGGCGTGCTGCTGCCTGTCCGGACTAAATGTCGTGTGCGACGCGCTGCTCAATACCCGCTGCGAAATGTGGGAACTTGTCGTGGGCGACCCGCTGGAGGCGTATTATGAGGCGGTGCGGCGTGCTGACGGTATGTACGGCGTGAAGCTCAGCGGACAAAGAATGTTGTTATTGCCAATGCCAATGCCAAGGCGAGCGAAGCGGGTATCGCCATGTACACCGGTATGATGGCGCTTCAGCCGCCCCCTGCGGTGATCTTGTGCTGGTAGACTTCACGCCGGGACAGTGCGTCCACTTCGGAAGCGGACCGATGGGCTTTCTGCCGGATATGGGCGGTCGTGCCTACAGCGGCATCCGGGACAGAATCCCGCTTATGAAGCGATTGATCGTCTATTCGCCGTATCCGGACTATACCAGCGCCTGCTGGTTCTGCAAACCGGAACAGATGATCTGGTGCGAAACGTGGGATGAGGTACTTGCGCTGATTTCCGATAACGGACCGGGTACCACCGCCGCGATTTTCTCCGATGCAACCATACAATACATAGAACACGAATGAATAACACATCGTCCCATGGACGGAAAGGAGCAACCCTATGAGAAGCGATATTATGAAGAACGGCACAGAGCGCACTCTTTCCCGACTGCTGATGCAGGCAGGCGGACTTACCAAAGAACAGGTCAGCAAGCCGCTGATCGGCGTCATCGGGTCCTATACCAACCTCTTCACCGGTCATGCGCTGCTAGACCGGATCAGCAACTGGGTGCAGGAGGGCATCCTGATGGCAGGGGGCACCCCGGCGGTGTCCAACACGATCGCCTTGTGCGACGGCATGGCGGAAAATACGCCGGGTATGCGCTACCCGCTGCCCAGCCGCGATATTATCTGTAATTCCGTTGAAGCGTTCGTAGAGGGGCATTCACTGGACGGTCTCGTGTGCATCGCCAACTGCGACAAGATCGTTCCCGGCATGCTGATGGCCATCATGCGCCTGAACATCCCTGCTATCTTTATTTCCGGCGGTCCCTCGGCTCCTCCCGAGAACGGCTATGACGACGGCAAAGCGTTTGCCGATCTCATGAGCGCCGCGGCGCTGGGCGTCGATGCAATCACCAACGAAATGCAGAACAAT
>VOFG01004817.1_pt1 | contig 23354 bp, 36 predicted proteins | sample 5384171 | NCBI WGS metagenome assembly VOFG01 (sample SAMN12384726, study PRJNA508395) | human gut metagenome | isolation source: healthy gut F | host: Homo sapiens | reverse complement strand
TCAGTATGCTTCGTTTAGTTACGTATTGCTTGCATTTTGTGTGATAAATAAATATATAATTTGCGGCATAAGGCTCATATTATTATGGGCAGAAGAAAAGAAAAAATCAAAAAACATTTGGCAATTTAATGAAATTTGCGCTGTTTTTCGGCATCTACCGGCATTATTCAGGTGGCAAGCTTGCTTTTGATGAGTGAGTTTGTCATCAAAACACCGTTCAAATTTAATAAAACAAGCTTTGACTTGCCAAATCGCCGAAAAGCGAATACGGACCCATGGCATTTGATTGCCCGTTATTTCCGTGCTTTTGGAATTTCACCTTCAACAGAAAATTCTTAACAAATCTGCGGCACAAACATTCGATTCATGCTTGGGTTTTTGCCAACTATCTTGTTTTCCACGCCTATTTCAACAAATTTGCGATATTTTCACGGCAAGATTTGCGGATGTTACGGCAATCAACTACCGCCATTGTGCTCCGGCTGCGCACGAAAGTAGGCCGCCGCAACATGATAACGGAATTTCTTTACGATAAATTGTGGTTTCCGCAATCAGAAAACGCCGAAACAAAAACAAAAAGGCCGAGGAATTCGCCGATAAGGCAAAAATAAAACAAACATCTTATACAGCAAAAGAGGCTTTTGGGATTCGTTCCAAAGCTCTTTTTATATGATTAAAGCGGCAAATCATTCGCTTTCTTGCTTATCAAGCATTTCTTCCATGGTGTGCCAGCCGAGCACGGCGCATTTAACGCCTTGCCGGCATATGCGAAGAAAACATCCTGAAGCGCGCCCGCCTCTTCAAGCTCGCGCAATTCATCGTCCGTTACGCCGCTTTTAATCATTTAAGGAAAAGATCCGCCAAATGAACCTTTTCGCTTTTTCTGCCGATCACAAAGATCAAAGCATAATATCGGCGGACGCCTGTGAAATCCTTGCGATCGCCGAGCAGGCGCCGTCTTCAATCACGCCGTTTTCCACTAATTTAGGCAAATATCATCACCGCGGCTTGGATGCGCCACTCAAGCGCGAATTTGCATCAGGCAAATCGTGCTTGTGATAAATTCGAATTATGCTCAGTTAAAATTTTCGTTATATAAAGCTTCCTATTCTCCATATCCCATTTTCCTCCTCAGACTGGAAACCGGATTCCACAAAAGCGTCAGGGCACCTCACTCGGTATTATAAAAGAAAAAGCTTTTGCCCTTGCGGTGGACGGCGTGCCAGATGTTTCATGGCTTGACTGGGCACCAATGGTGACCCGCGCGAATCTAACGCCATCGCATCCAAAATCGCGCTTATATCGTGGGGGTGAACCCCGTTTACCGTGAAAGTGATTATACCGCGGTGCTCGGCAGGATTTTTCCGAGCCGATAACCGTAACATCAACCTGGCTCTTTCAGCCCCGAAAAAGAGCAATTTGGGCAAATGATTTTCCGCTTCGGCAATATTCTCAAACTTCTTTCTATAATCAATCGCCGCGGCAAGCCCGCAGGCACCGCCGCGCCGTGCCGCTTCAAATTTATGCGGCAATTCGGCATGAAGTGGCGCTTCGCGGGTTACATATTCAATAATTCGCCGCCCGATAAAAACGGCGGCATTTTTCAAACAGTTGGTTGCCGTAAACACGCCGATTCCATAGAACTATGCGCTGGCCCAGCAAGAAAATCCATCGATCGCAAAATATCTTATGCGGCGCGCTTTGAGCCACATCGACAACAAAAACTTTGCACCGTGCTTATGAGCAAGCCAACGCAACCTTTTTAATAATAAGTTTTCCTGCCGAACACATTTTGATATCTGCGCCATTGCCACAAGGGCGGTTTATCCGATATTGCGACTCAAGCGCCTCGTCAAGAATACGCGCCCGTTTATCACGATTCAAGATATTTAAGCGTTGCTTGTTTTTCATTTGCCCAAAGGCAAATATTGCTGTGATTAACTCACGCTATCAATACCAGCGTTTTCCTGACCGACAATGAAATTCAGCCATGGCACCAATAACCACAAGATTTATGCTTTCCGTTGCGTTTCTTGTAAACGCAATATCCGCTGCACAGGGTGCGTTTAAAAACCTGCGCTCTTTTCGCGCGCCCTCATAGGCCTCCGTGGCATCACCCCAAGCTTATAAAGGCCGCGCAGGATTTGCATTGCGGTTTCGCCAAAATCGACAACCGCATTGATCACCTGCGGGCGCTGAGCCGTGGTATCAAGATACTTAACGTAGCTTTTTTTGAAAATATCGGAAATCGTTGCGATATTTCAAAACCTCTTTTCCGTCATTCGGCGGCCTCAAATATTCTTCAACCGATTTTTGCGCTAATGCGTCACCGATTTTTGCGCAGGCGTCTGAAAGCTTTGCACGCCATAAGTCTCTGCCTGCTCGGCGGTAAGCCCTCTTGAGCAAGGTAAAACAGCAATGCTTCGTCCGCCACCTACCCTGGCGCCGCCGTGATTGCCATCCTCCTCCGCGCACAAAATTAGCGGAATTGTTTTATTACAACATCATCGCCGAGAAAGAAGCACATCCTCTTTTTTACAAATCGCCGCCCCCGAGCCTCGCCCCGTTTAAAATCAATGAATTGGGTTTCTGCCCGTCATCAACCTCGCCCGCATTCGCAATCTTATGCGCAAAAGCAACCTGATTTTCTTTGCCGAAAAATATCCGATTTCGACCTCAAATCTCTTTCATCGCCCTCAAGGCGTGCTTCACAGCGAATAAGTTTTGCCGGCCGAGGAAAAATTGAATAAGCGAAACAGGCACCTTTCCACAAGCTGCGGCAATATCATTAAACACCGTGCATCCCTTGCCGGCGGCTGAAGCTGAACAAGCTTAATCTTTGCGCCCGTTTCGGCGGTGATTTCCGTTGCACGGCGAAATTGCCGGCACAGTCCGGAGCGGGCGTAATCCATAATAACGGTTAAATCCGCGCCCGCCTTTGCGCTTATTGCCACGCGGCGGCACAAATCGCCGCCGTTAAAATCAAAATGAAGCTTTTGCCTTCGCGGTTTCGTTTCACCGGCCGAGGCAAGCAAAACTGCGCCAGAATTTGAAGTGCCGACGGCGTTGCAAAGCACACGCGCCGCCCGGCAGATAATAATTTGTTTTCCAATCAACAACGAACACAAGATATTGCGCCGAAAGCGAGCATATTGCCTAAAACCGAGGAAATTCGGCGGCCGTTTCATTTAAATGCGACCAATTCAGGTAGGGGCGAGGCAAAGTTGACCGATATTATATTTTATCATTCATAACCGAAACCTCCTCAGCCTATCTTTGCCTTTCATTTCAAGGCAGAATAGTTGTTCATTTCGCTGAAACATCCATCCGCGAGCGTTCGCGGACATAAAAATAAACACGCTGTATCGCGTAGTTCGCCGATTTGGCCTCATGCCCGATATCGGCATTCTTGGTGCGGATATCCATTGCAGGAATGGTATCCGACCTTGGCTCATCAACATAAAGAGTTGGCGGAAACAGAGAGTTGCTGTTTTCCGCCTCGCCCATTCACAACCACACGGTTGTATGCCGCCATCGCGGAAATTGAGCGTGTGTTCGCCTGGGAGAATGTTTCAGGCGCACTGTGAACAACCGCCCGTGTCGGGTGCGGCCCTTGCGAAGACTGATGCCCGTGGTCCGTCTTTGCTCCCCTGCCGCTAAAATGCTCATGGGATAAAGATAAAGAAACATGCGACCGAACAGGCGAGCCATTCGTTAATGCCTCCCACTCGCCACTGAGCGCTTTTGTTGAGATTATACATATTCTTAGTCAATTTTTTCGATGGGAATAGCGCGGCTTTGCATTTTTGCCGACGAATAATTCAACAGCAGACGTTGCAATTTGTATTTAGGCGGCGGAGCCTCTATAGTGAAGATAGGCGCCTCGTCTTAATCGAGTGTGTTAAACTTGGCCTGCACTGGGTGAGCCTGAATAAGGTTAGCGGAATTTCAACCGAAACTCTGGCTGGAACATGACGACGAGCCGCCGCTCCACACAGCGCCGTGGCTGCAAACTTATGATCGTGCGGGGTGACGACTGCGTCGCTTGCGCACCATATCGGCATAAGGACGCTAAGCGCGCTTTCCATATCCGTGTAAACAACGCCCAGCTCGGCAACCTCATTTGCCGCGTGAACTTCGGCTCCAGATCGCTCACTACGCGCCGACTCCAGCAAGTGATTTGCTCAAAATCGCCGAACCTGTTGACCTGAAGGATCATTGCTTTTCCTCGGATGTTTTGCACGATATCGAGGAGTTCGCGCATTTATATGACGTCACAAATAATCTTTTCAATATTATCTTGCGGTTATATATCCGCAACGCAAAGTTTATCTTACAAGTTAATTCCTCGCTTTTGAAAAAAGCGCCGGGTATTCGGCGGCGTTTTCATACACGCCTCAAATCCGTTTTTCGTTTATTTCGTCAACAAGAGCCATCGCCGTTTAACTATTTTGCCGTTTACAAGCACATGAGTGTAATCCCATGCAGGGATTCCAGCAGTGCTGGTGCTGTGGGTTATAATAATAAGCCTGCCGCTTTTGCTGATATTCCATAGCGCCCTCGCCAAACCGTGCGAACAGCGCCTACTACGGCATCACGCGGAATCCGTTTCATCCAAAATCGCAAGCGCGATGAAGACAAGCCATTTGCATTCCGCACTTTTTCTTTTTCGCGCCGCCGGAGAAGCCCACATTTCAAATCCGCGGTACGCCGTAAGCGGGATCGCATTTGAAGCGAGCTTTGCTGCGACCGTATCACAGTGCTTCTTTGCATAATTTAATGCATCTGTTCCTGTCACACAATATTCATTCTTTACATATCCTGTTACATTGCCGGACTCAATCTTTGTCCAGGTATCGCCTGCTTCTTTCACAACTGCGCGATCCCCTTTGTACATCTTTTCCGACAATTTCGGAATCAGAATCTGCCTTTTCGCGAACGTAAAGAAAATCATCCACCTTCGCCATCAGCTTATTCTGCCACTCCTGTTCCTCTTCGGAAGCAGTTTCCTTTTCTGTGGTTTCTTCTTTTTGTATCATTTCCGGATATAACCGTTCCATCTGCTGTTGCCGCAACCAAAGCCGCATTTGTCTTTTCAACAGAAATATATCTGTCCAGATAGTCTGCCGACTCAATTCATATTCATTCATGGCAGATGCCACTCCGGCAATTCCGTTATTGACAAACTGTGTGTCTGCTGCATCCTTTGCTGCAATATTCACTCCATTACCGGTAACTGCAGTGACCGCAAGTGTGAGTGCCAGTCCCGACACGATTACACTTTCCATCACCTTTTGCTTGCTTTCATTGATGAACCTCCGTAGTTTGTTTCATCCACATCTCAACCGTGGATTCGTAACATTTTATGCAATAAGTATTACACTTATGTTGCGTTTTTAAACACTTTATTTCATTTATTACAAGTTTGTTACGTGGCTCATTGTAGCACAGAAATTCCTGTTTGTCAAATTTTAGTAAAAAAAATGGGTGTTCGACATTTGTTTGGTATTGCAGGGCAAACTTTCACCGGTAACTTGGTATTGACTTTTATTGTGTTGAGTATAATATAAATATGAGACAAACAGGAATGCAAGAAAGGATACATATATATGAAGAAAATAGTTATGACAGGCGGCGGTACTGCAGGTCATGTCACTCCAAATATAGCTCTTATGCCGGCACTTAAGGAGGCCGGATACGATATCGAATACATTGGCTCAGTAAACGGAATGGAGAAGGGACTGATCGAAGCCCAAAAGATTCCTTACCACGGCATTTCATCAGGAAAGCTTCGCCGATACTTTGACTGGAAGAACTTTACAGACCCGTTCCGCGTGTTAAAGGGCTACGGTCAGGCTGTAAGCCTCATGAAAAACTCAAGCCTGATGTAGTATTTTCTAAGGGTGGCTTCGTTTCCGTACCTGTCGTGCTTGCCGCAAAGCACTGCCATGTGCCTGCCATCATCCACGAGTCGGATATCACCCCGGGACTTGCCAATAAAATCGCCATAAAGGGGGGTGCCAAAAAGGTCTGCTGCAATTTCCTGAGACCATGAAATATCTGCCTGCAGACAAGGCTGTGCTCACCGGATCACCTATCAGACGCGAGCTTTTTAGCGGCGTTGCCGAAAATGCCATAAAGCTTTGTAATTTCCCTGACCACAATAAGCCTGTCATCCTCATCATCGGAGGAAGCCTCGGCTCTAAAAAGGTTAATGAAGCTGTCCGTGAGATTCTTCCTGAACTACTAAAGGATTTCTATGTGATTCACCTCTGCGGAAAGGGCAATCTGGACAACAAGCTTGCCGGAATCACAGGCTATGCACAGTTTGAGTACGCCAATGCTGAGCTCACCGACATGTTTGCTCTGGCTGACATGGCTATTTCAAGAGCCGGAGCCAACTCCATCTGCGAACTGCTTGCTCTGCACAAGCCAAACATCCTGATTCCTCTTTCTGCTGCTGCCAGCCGCGGAGACCAGGTATTAAATGCAAAATCCTTCAAAAAGCAGGGCTTTTCATATGTCATCGAGGAGGAGGAGTTCACAAAGGATTCTCTGCTTAGCGCAGTAAAAGAGGTGTACAGCAACAGGGATAAATATAAGGATGCCATGGCAAAAAGCGGTCAGATGGATTCCATCGCCACTATCATTGATTTGATTAACTCTCAGGTGAAGAAGTCGTCATAGGGTCAATTTTAGTGTCATTGCATATTATAAAATATTATAAAAAAGAAAAGCCCGGATATGAACTACATTTGCATATCCGGGCTTTTTATTTTTAATAATGTGTAACTATTAACAGCTATTACATGCTCATCTCGTCGCAGATTTTCTTCATCTCGTCATCAGTGAACTCCTTGTGATTCCACTCTATGACATTTTTGTTGTCATCTGACTCATATCTTGGAATCAGGTGCATATGGAAATGGAATACTGTCTGGCCTGCCACCTCGCCATTGTTCTGTACAAGGTTGTAGCCTTCACAGCCAAGCACATCTTTCTCGTGTGTCATAATCTTCTTTGCAAGCTTTGCTGCCTTGGCAAGTGTCTCATCCTCAATCTCAAAAATATTTGCATAATGCTGCTTTGGAAGGATAAGTGCATGTCCCTTTGCAGCAGGACTTGCATCGAGTATTACCTTGAAATCATCATCCTCGTAGATTGAATTGGTCGGGATATCCCCATTTGCCAGTTTACAGAAAATACAGTTGTCATCTTTCATCTTTGTCACCTCATATATATAATTATTTTGTAACTGTTAAGAATCAAAAAGCCCATTAAAACGGAAATATCTGATCGAGCATACGAAGCGTTTTAAAATTTCCTTTCGCTGTCATCTCACCCGTCATAAACGCTCTCTGGAATGTCATGTGACCATCTATTATAGACTCCATGATACTCTTCGAAAATTTGGCGTATACATCCACTATATCCTCTTCGCCATAGTGTATATCCAGCTTATCCTCATCCACCTTTATATATAATGGATTTTTAATACCCTCTATATTAAATGAATAGCAGGCTTTGAATTCACGAAGCGGAATAAAATGTGCTTCAAGCTCCTTTATATATGGCATGTCATCTGTAGATGCCTGCTGCCCGAGCATGTCCTTGAACATGGTTGCAAGCTCCTCGATATCCTCCTTCTGCTGCTTTACATATGTATCATCAGACACATACTTCGACAGCTGCTCGCTCTCCTGTGGGGTGAGATTGAGCTGCTGTGTCCTGAGTACACTTTGCTTCACTGCCTGATTGCTTGTAGGCAGACTCTTAATCTTCTGGGATATCGTGCGATACAGATTCTCCGCGCGTTTTTCTATTATGAGATTATACTCCTTATTGAGCTGAAACGTAGTAATATCCTCTACATATCCGCATAGTCCTGAGCACGGCAGACCGCCAAGTATCTCCCATGCATTGCATAGTGTGGTCTCTGCCTCGCGCTCTCCATATGTGGTAGACATAACAATAGGCTGCATATATGTATTGCTTATCTTTTCTTTGTCGCCGTAGAGCCAGCATGCATCAAGAAACTGCTGCATGTATCCTCCTATGCCAAGCCACTCAACCGTCGTTGCGAGAATGATTCCATCTACATCCTTAAAGGTCTGTGGCAATGTAGCTATTTCATTCTTGTGCTCACCACAGCAATGCCCCGATAATACCGAAAATAGCACCGGATGCCCCTGCCGATACCTCATGCTTTCCCCGTGCGGTCATTTGCACATAGGACAGTGTACTTCCTCCCACACCGGCGATCAGATACAGACACAGGTATTTGATATGTCCTATCGCTTTCTCCAGAATCGGACCGACAGATCAGTACCAGCATATTATTCAAAATATGTTCAAATCAAAATGCATAAAAGTAGCTGTAAACAGTCTCCAGTATTCTCCCCTGCTTCACATATGGCGGCCAGACCGCCCCCATTCTTACCATAAACTCCGAATTTTCCGTATTTCCAAGGATTTCCAGAATCACATAAACAAGAACATTCACAGCGACAAATCCCACGGTTACAAATGGAAGTTTTTTTTTTCGTGGCATGCTTTTCCCTCCTGATTTTTTCACATGCTATCAGTATACTCACTTCCATTTGGAAAGACAAGGCAGTTAGCAAAAACGATATCGGACATCCGCAAAGCGGATCATATCATTACTGTTTAATTTTCTTCTCTCTTTATAAGCCAGCGGCTCATCATTCAAAACGTACCATTTGTCGAATTTAGATCCTCAATATAATAGATCTCTCCATCACGATCAATCCGCGCATGCAGCTGACTGATCGTATCTGCCTGTATTTGTATGTCCGCATCGGGACCGTACCCGATTCTTGTCATTTTCTTTGTAACACAGATATCCTCGTAAGATTCAGCTCCCTGATACAACAACATTCCCCTGACTTTCCCTGTCATGCTGTTCAGACATACCGTCGGCCGATATTCGGGTTGTGCCACCGTTTTTATTACTTCCTCCGGATATACAACCGCAGACTTCGAAAGTTTTCTGCTATCCTGCAGGCATTCCCTACTTCCATGCTAAGATTCATATACCTGTTTTCGGTTTCTTCCTCTTCCAGAAGACCTATTTCTATCAGTAGCTTTTTAATTTTCTGATCCACTCCTTCTGCTCCTTTTTCTTTCCCTCCTTTTTCTTTTCCCCCTTTTTTTCTTTCTGTTGGCTCTTTTTACAGTTTCATCTTTTCTTTTTTTTGTCTGGATGATCTTCATATTTTCTTTCAGAAACTACATGGGTTGATTGTTTTTCTCTCTCAAACTTTTTCCATTCCATTTCCCCGGATTCCTCCACAGCCGCCTTTTTCCCCTCATTTTGTCTGGTTCTTACAATTTCATCCCGGATATCTGTAATAGAATAACCATCCAGAAGCGTCTTCTCATAAATTCCATATGCTGCTTTTACCGCCCGTGTGTCTTTATGATCCACTTTTGTAAGCAGAAATTCCATTAACTGCTGAAATTCTGTCTCAATGGTTCCACTCCCCCCGGATATACGGTAAAAATAATTTCCTGGTTGCTGTTGGTAATAAATATTAACTCAGGATCCAGCATCAGGCAATTGGTCTGAATCAGATTCCATTCCAGAATCTCCATCTCACTGCAAATGCTCATAATCAGTTTTTCAATGAAAAAATATCTACTTCTTTTACCCTGCAATACATATCAAGCGACTGTTTGCCGGATATGTTATACCAGTACTGTCCCTCCCCATCCATATATGCCTTTTCCACCGCAAGAAGTCCCGGCAATTTTCTCCTCAGCATCAGCTTTTCATCCAGCCCCGCATGGATTCCTGCTGCAATTTTCATAAAACTTCCCGTAAGATTTCTTTCATATACTATTTCCCGATTGATCATTTTTTTCACCTCTTTTAACGTCTGATACTGATAAAAGGAATCTACTGCCCACATATCTTCTATCTGTTTTTCTTCATGCTCCTCACGTACTTCATGCAACAAATCAATTCCTGTACACATAGCTGCTGCCATCGTCCATATCAGAACCGGTATAATCACAGCCGCCTCTACGGTATAACTTCCTCTCCATTTCATATTTTCTCCTTTTATCCCTGTAATCCCCACATGACCAGATGTGCCCCCTAGCAGAAATGGTACAAACGGAAACTCGGATCTTCTGTTTTTATGTCCGAATACCAGCAAACCAAGAGCCGTAATTCCCGCAATGGTAATGGCAATCATGACAATTCCCATTATTTCACCCAGTGCATAAAAACATCCCATACCTAAAATTACCAAACCGTCTCCATACCCAATACTTTCTCTTGTACTCCAGGCCAGTATAAGCATAAATATCCCCGGCAGTAATCCCAAAAACCATACTGGATTTTTCCAACAGCCTCCCAGCAGTGATACAGCCATACCTGATATTCCCAGCAGCAAAATTGCCCAGCCATGAAGTTCCTGTTTTCTCATATCTTCCCAGGAGAGTCCTGCCAATCCAAACGTCAATATGCACATTCTGATCATTTCATAGTTATTCTGCATGATTTTACCTCACCTCCGTATTCGCACCACATTTACCACAGGCTCTTTTTCCTCCCGTCTCTTCCAAAAGGATCAGATAAATAGTTCTTTTTAGCCCACTGCAGGCAAGATCACTATGATAACAGGTTCCATAATCCGTCACATACACCTTTCCGGCAACATGATTTTTTGCCACGCACCCGGAACATGCGCTGTACTTATGTTCATTTTTGTTTCTCATACTGCTGATCTGTGCATAATCCGTACTTTTTTAATACTCAAATCCAGATAATGGCACTTTCTGCTCCTGTGATAAACAGTTCCATGTTTTGTAACATACACATAATCACTCTGCTTTCCATCTGTACGGTCGCCAATCCACTTATGGCTCTTACTTTTCTGACAGATACCAACACCCTTTTTACCTCAAAAAAGCTAATTGGAATTTTAATGTAATAATTAACCTGCAAATTAATATAATTTCCTGACAGATCGGATTTTGCCATCGTAATCGCATGTTTTCCACCGCGAATATATTTTTTTTCCGGCAGGCTGTACGTTCCCAGCTCCTTTCTAAAATACGCTTCCGCAGATACCAGAAGCCCCGTTTGCGATGAAACCGCAGATGCTTCACATGCTGTTTTTCTGCTTGCATAATTCAACGCCTCCTGAACTTCTGTCTGAATCTGCAATACCCGAAAGAAAAATAAGAGCGTAAGGAAAAACACGGCTGCTACAGGAATAATCACGGCTGCTTCCAGCGTATACGATCCCTTAAAAAGGAACATAAGGATGCCTTTTGGCAAGGATGTTCTCCCAGGTTATAGATATCGTCTTGCGGATTCGAATCTATTGGTTCGTTTATTATCTTATGAATACATGCCTGCTTCGGAAAAGGTTGATATTTGAGGGTAATTGTTGGTTTCCACTGTCCAAAAGACATCCTTACATCCCCTCCTTCCCATGAAAATAACTATATCCGGAATGATTTTGAATCCGGAATCCATTTGAGAAATTTTCAAGGATGGATACAAAGCCAAGAAATACCGGTTGGAATTCATAGGTGGCGGTAAGTTCAGTTTCACACAAAACGTGGTCATCTGAAAATTTTCGTACCCTTCCTGTGTCTGTACATACGCTTCCTCCACATCCATGGTGCGCATTGCAAGGGTATTTCCCTTATGAAACAAAAGCAAAATGGCAGCATATTGTCCATAATCCAATCCCTGAGAACAATCTTTCGCCACAGACCAGCCCGACAAAAGTTCCGGAATCATATGTACATTTGAAGTCCAGTCCGCATCACTTTTTATCATTGTAATTTTCCCACCTGACAATAGTGTCCTTACATCTAACACACTTTCTGCAAATGCCCACGCTACTAAGATTCCGTATTTTACAGCTTCGATTACGGCCGGATTTGCGGATACTCCCGCCAACGTGACCGCAAGTGCCATTGCCTCTGATTGTCGCTGGGAAGATGCGGTTAATGAGGCCATATTTAACGGTTTCTCTCATTGCCAGCAGCTCCGAAACCACAATTTTAAATTATCCGCGTCATTTCTTTTTCCGCCCAAAACATACTCCAGCTCATATTCCAATACGCGATCCTGCTTTTTTTTCCACATAGTTTCCAAGATAATTCACCAGATACTGATAAAACAATACTTTTTGATACCAGTCTGTTCCCACATAAGAATCCATCGTACCTTTTTCCAGACTTCTGTGTGAAACGGTTTCTTCTATACTAATAGATTTTCCGGATACCTTTGTATTCTCCGGCAAAACAAGGGATAGTACCCTTCTTTTTTTTACTTCTGTCACCGTTTCTAAAGGATTCTCTGTTGGCGTTGCCTTTTCTCCAGAATCCTCTTTCTTTGTTTTATCCCCCTGACGCGCTTCCCCTTTTAACTGCCGGGATGATGAATTACCTGCCCCCTCCGTTTCATATTTTTCCGGATGCTTCAGTGCATCCATTGCATCTGCAATACCCTCATCCGGATTTTTATAGTCCTTTTTACTTCTTTTACTGCTTCATAATGATTGTAGACGGACTTTGCCATCTCATATGCAATATTCTTTTTCATATAAGTACACACAGCCTTCTGAAATACGACACCATTCTGATCTGTCAGCAATCGATAGGGGTCATACCTTGCATCTGTCATCTCCGCGGTCAACAGACTCATCCCGGAAAGCAAAGTTTTTGTTCTTTTGCTTCCAAGATGATCCAATGTAAGGCCACGCAACTGTGCTTCCCGGTTATTAAAACATAATTTACCTTCTGTATCATCCACCCGTACTCCAAGAATTTTGTATGTTTCCCACAAAGGACTGCAATAATCGGCAAAAACGGATTCCAAAACCGTATCCGTATTCATATACAATACTTTCTGAAGTTCATAATGTCTCGCTGCTTCTAAAAGTGTAAAAAGAAGCTGCGCCACCAGCATCAGTGAAAGGGCTGCAAACACAGTAATACTCGCCTTTCTCCTCACTATACCTCCCCTGTGCGTTCTTTAATCGTGTTGAAAAATATCAGAAACCAGCGTTGTCAGTTTTTTCTTGAACAACACAACAATTCCTATCAGCACCACAACGATCAACACCATTTCTACAACTCCTACCCCATCTTCTTCCATCAAAAGTTTTTAAATCCTAACATAATTTTTCCTCCTTATACTTGAAATGACAGCATTGCCGGAATCATAATGATGGCAATCACGATGCCAAGCATCATCATGAGTGGCAACAGCATTTTCGTTCCTGCCTCTTCTCCCAATTTACAGGCCAGTGCTTTCCTTTCTTCCAGTGCATTCTCCGATTCCTGTTCCAAAAGTTTACATAATCCCCTGCTTCCGGTCTGTAAATTCTGTAAAAGAATCGAATGAGTCTCTGATACTCTCCCAAATCCACTCTTTCTCCAAATTTCTGGTATGCAAGACGTTCACTTTCCCCGTCCAGGATTTCGTGATTCGTTATTATCATTTCTTCATAGATATACCGTTCTTTTATTTGTTTTTTCTGCCTTTTATCAGAGTATTGAGCGGAAATTCTATTCCATGCCTGTTTTAATGACATGCCTGCTCCCAGTAAAATCAGAAGTTTACTTACAACTTCCGCATAATCCAGTTTCATCTGCTCTTTTTTTATATGATCTGCAGTATGTTTTCTCCAGAACAATTCCGCCATCAGGAAACAGACAAGCACCTCAAAAAACAAAATTTTCCATACCAGATGCTGTTTTTTTTCTTTCCATTGCAGCTTCACCCCCCGCCTGATCCGGCAGCGTCAGATATCTCCCCCTTCCTGCGTACTCTGCTGCTCTACTTCAGCTGCAATTTCATGAATGACCTTTTCCTGTTGCGACATCACTTTCGGGTATACTTGAAAAGAAAACGTATATTCCTCCCGGTACTTTTCACAGGTAAGCGCCACACTCGCCTGTACAAGTTCTCCCTGGGGATCTTAATTGATCCTCCCGGATCGTTCCATCCACGTCCACTGCATTGTATTGATCCAATGTCCAGTCGGCTTTTACCAATCCTTTCACATAGCTTGGCTTCATATGCACCTGCTCTGTTACATGTGCAGCCTCTTCTCCCTCTGGGGAAAAAGGTTTCGTCTATTTCCTTTTCTGCCCGGGAAAAATAGGATTGTGCTGTCTTTTCATCAATACATTGTGCAGGAACGCTTACCTGATAGTCATAATTTTTCAGTTTCTCCCCTGCATTCAGCGTAAGTTCCACTTCCTGCCGCCCACTGCCCGGACTGCCCCGGATACTTCTGTTTTATCGTCCATACTGCGATCGGAAAATTCCATATATGCCCCAAGCAGCAATAACAGAATACAAACAACCGCTGCTTCTATTATTTTTTTCCTTCTCACACTTCCCCCTACATATGTATTGTCATTATTTTCTCTGCCAGTACAATCGCCCCACCATAAGCTGCAAGGCATGCTGTCATAAACAATGCCCCTGCCACATTTCCATATAAAACATTCAGGAAATCCATGGATGTCACCTTCAGATATAACAAAATGAACAACGGTATCACATTCATTACTTTCTGTTCCATCTTCCTAGAAGCAATCTGTACCTGAATCTCCCTCTCTGTTTCATGGCGCACCTGCATGTGCCGGGATGTTGCATCAATAATTGTCACAAAATTTCCACCGCTGCGTTTTGCAAATGAAAAAACTTCGGAAAAACTTGCAATATCCATATTTCCACTTCGGGTTGAGAAATCTCCCAACAGCAGCTCCAATGGTTGATTGAGGCTGATGGAACAATTCATCTCCTTTACCTCCTGATACATATAGGATCTTTTCCCATATAATGCGAGTATTTCTTTTTCTGCCTCTTTCCACGCATTTTCTATAGAGAAACCAGCAAGTAAAGCCGCACTGATACTCCGGAGAGTATCCACAAATTCCTTCAAGCTGTAATTGCATCTGCTCTTCCCCTGCTTTTTCTGACGCTTCATGAAAAACCAGATAAAAAAGGAAAAATACTATCCCCCAGCCAGCTGGCATAAAATAAATACGCAACTACCGCTGTCAGCAGCCCCGCCAAAGTAATGCTTTTACAAACTTCCTTCCGGCTCAGATGATACACACGATAATCCATCCTCTATCTCTCCCTTCTCCCGGGCAAGTCCTGCCATCTCCAGTTTTTACGATTCTTTAATATGCCACAGTGCTTCCACTTCCAGCTGCCCCTCGGTTCCTTCCAGCTGATAAATCGGAGAAATCTGAATCTCGCCATTTTCCACTCCGCATACCTCTGTGATTTCCAATACCCTGCGGCTTTTATCCGGCAATCTTCCCAAATGAACAATCAGGTCTATCCCGGATGCAATCTGTTGTCTGATTGCAGCAATCGGCAGTTCCATTCCCATCAGTACCATCATTTCCAGACGGGAGAGAATATCTCTGCTTGAATTTCCATGGGCGGTGGATAATCCGCCATCATGCCCGGTGTTCAATGCCTGAAGCATATCAAATGCCTCCGCTCCACGGCACTCCCCCAACGAGTATTCTGTCCGGACGCATACGCAATGCCGTGCGGATCAGATCCCGGATTGTTACCGGCTGGACGCCCTCCATATTTGCATTCCGTGTTTCTAAACGTACCAGATTTTTGATTCCCTGTATTTGAAGTTCCGCGGAATCCTCAATCGTAATGACTCTCTCATCCTCCGGGATATACTGTGATAAAGCATTTAAAAATGTCGTTTTCCCGGAGCTTGTCCCTCCCGAAATCAACAGGTTGTATTTTGCCCTTACCAGCATCTTTAAAAACTCTGCTGCATCTTCCGGAAGTGCCCCTTTTTGAATAAGGGTCTGCATATCCTGCGGTTTCTCTGGAAATTTCCGGATTGTGATTGTAGAACCATCCAGAGAAACCGGTGCCAGGACAATATTTACACGGGAGCCATCTGCAAGTCTTGTATCTACGATTGGATTCGATAAATTAACCACCCGGTTATGTCTTCCAACGATCTGCTGTATCACATCCTGCATTTTTTCTTCGCTGGCAAATGCCTGATTCCATGCATGAACCCTTCCTGCCTTTTCGTAAAAAATATGTTTCGGATCCATTTACCATGATCTCGGAAATTTCCGGATCATCCAGAAGTTCCTGCAAAGCATCCAGTTTTCTGAGTGAATTAAATACTCTTGCTTCCAGCATCAGACGTTCCCGAATGGAAATGGGTTCCTCCTGCATCAGCCGGGATGCCTCTTCCCCAATCAGATTTTCAATTTCTTCATCCGACATCTCCCGTGAAAGATCCATGCGTTCCAATACACGCTGCCGGATATCTCCTACATACTCATCCAACCGGCATCATCCTCCGGATACTGTCTCCAAATTCGTTCCATTTCCATTGCTCGACGAGCCGCTCGCAGGATACCACAGGGGATACCACAAGCGGAAGCTGTATTTCCCGCAGATTCTCGGATAACCGTTCTTCTCCGCGTTTTTGAATTTCTGTCAAAAATTCTTTCTCTCTCCATTGTCCAAGCCCTCCTCTGCTTTTCATCAGGAAAATTTTCTGGCAGCTCCCCAGCAATTCAAAAAATCCCATAAACCGTGACCCCAGATTTAAAACGATGGTTGTATAATTCATTTCCTGCGCTAAAATCTGAAACAATTTCTGATACGTCAGATTTTTCACTTCACACAGACACTCGGTATTTCCCAGAGGATACACAACATCTGTCCTGTCCAGATGACCGATGCAGGAAACCATCCTGCTCTTTGAGTATTTTCCGCTTTCTGCCATCACCAGAAGTTCTTCCATCCCGACGAATAAAATTCCCCCATCAGCTGCGACAATCCACTGTTTTCCTGCAAATCCAGAAGCAGAACTTTTTCGTTTTCACTCAGAATGGAGGACAGCGTGACCGCAAACGGAAGCTGCATTTCATTTTCTGCCAGCGAATATACTGCAAGAACCTGTAATTTTTGCTTCACACCCCCACTGGCATTTTTTATTTCCTCCCAAATCTGTTTTAAAAATCTCATCGACGATTTTATTCACTTCCTGATACTTATCCACAAACCCCACCCTTTTTCCACATCTTTATCCACATTTTCATTTCCATCAAACAGATAAATTTGTGGAATTTCACATTCTATCCTATTTTCCCCAGCCAAATCATCCGACAGAACAATTGCATCCAGGGTTTTCCAGTTCTCCTGAAGTGCCTCCTTCTGGGAAAACATGTGCAGCTCAAGCTGATCCCGATAATGATTCATCAGGCAGCTGGTAAAACGGTCACCATACTCCCGGTCTCCAATACAGAGTCCCAATCGAGCTCTCCTCATAGCTCCTCCTTTCTTTTCAAAACAGTGACAGCCATACTGTCCGATGCGCGTATAACATTCCCAGTAAAACCGCAACAGAAAAATGCATCAGATTCTGCTCCTGAACCCAGCCATTTCGATAAGAGGAGAATTTCCCCGAAAACAGTTCTCTTAAAAAAAACTGTGCTTTAAAAGGCTGATTCTAAGATTGCGCATATACAACATCTTGAGCACGGCTATTACTGCTCCTGCCACAAATGTGCCAGCACACAGTCTGTCAATGTTTTTAAATTTGTAAATCCACCGATAACGGAAAAAAGTTTGATATCTCCGGCGCCCAACACACCTATGAGATAAAAAAAGATATAACATGATAACCGGAATAGAAATATTCAAAAGAACTTGAATGATTCGCGGCATTCCACCCAAAACTATACCGAATGCCATCGATAAAAATAAACCCATGATAATCAGCCGGTTACTAATCCTCATGCTGGTAATATCCTGAACGACTGCCACAATTAGGATTGCATACAGTGTCAGAACCGATGCCCCCTTGCATCGAAATCAATTTGCATCACCCCTTTGTTGTGAATCGAATTATAACAATGCCAATTTTATTTGTCAAGCAGTTTTTTACAAATTTTTTTCCACAGTATAACTTTTCCATTTTTGCTTATACTTGTAAAAGAGACTTCAGAAAGCAGGTGATCCAATGAAATTGTTTAAGACAACCCCTCAGCCCCCTGACGGCTATGCAATACTTCTCGATAATCTGAAACAGACAACCGCAGAACTGCAAAATACCTATGCCAATCTTGAAAATGTCGTTGATCCGGATTTGATCGACTATTACATTTATCAGGCAAAAAGCCGTACAGATGCGCTATAAATTTCTTCTGGGATGTGTCAAAAAAAAATAATGAGGGAAACTATTCGCTTCCCTCCTGACCGTTCACATTTTACGGAAATTTTTACAAAAAAGCCCCGGTGACTGTCCACATCCATATAATCTTCGTTTACGGCACCGCGCGCATAAGTCATCCCTGCATATACCTGCTGGGTATTTTTCATAAGGGGTGCACTCTTGTCCTGTTTCGCCACCTCTACAAAAGAAGTATACAATCGGTGCATGATATGTTCCGCTTCCTGCACTCCATCCAGCCGATTCTCGTACATCGCCCGTGAAAGCTCATTTTTACAGAATATATAGAGTTTATACAGGTTGTGCGAGATCGGATACGAAAAATTGAGACTTCCGATCAGTTCATCCAGAACACTCTGTGCATTCCGGATCGCATCCTTCTGTCCATCATGATCTCCCGTGCAGTGTGCCTGCCGAATATCATCCACATAGGCAAAAAGATATCGTAAATGATGACGATCATCTCACCAGAATTACACTGGCTCAGTCGTCTCGTAAAATCTTTTTTCAGCTCATTTTCCATATGCTACTCCTATTTCTGCAGCAAAGACAGTACCTGCTGTGGAATATCATTTGCCTGTGATAACACCGAAACAGCAGCCTGTTCCAGAATATTCTGCTGTGTATATTCTGTCATTTCAGATGCCATATCGGTATCCATAAGCCCTGAATATGCGGTTGTCATATCTTCCTGTGTCTCTGCAAGACTGGAGCTTGCATACTCGAGACGATTGTATATGCACCGATTCCGGAGCGGACAGCACTTAATTTTGCAATTGCTGCATCCATCGTGCTGATGGCTTTGTCAGCACCTCCGTTGACCGCCCATTTACCGTATCCAGATACAGACTCTCCGAGGAAACTTCCGGAATAGGTATTCATCCATATTCTGATACTGGTTCGCACCGATCTGGATGGTCATCGCACCAACATCCGTCACATCAAATGTACAGGGTATCCCCATTTTGTACGTCATCACTCAGCAGAAAATCCATGGAAAATCCACCTTTATCCGTGATTTTCACACGATTTCCCTCAACATTTGTAATTACTGTATTCCAAACCCATCTTTCAGTTCTATCTCTGCATCGGTTCCGCTTGCCACAAGTTTGTAACTTTTTGTCATCTGTATTTTGAACAACTCCCTGCGCATTTGACAGACCTGTTTTTTTTGCCATCTCTTCTGACATACCAATGGTCAGTGTTTCTTTTGATCCCCTGTTATCCGCAGTAATCTTATAAAAACCCCTGCCGTATTTGGATCTTTTTTTGCAAACTTGCACCCGATCTCATCTGCCACAGATATCATCTGGTTATATACGTCATCGGCACTCATTCCCTTTTTTATGGATACTCGATCCCCACTCCGTTGACAGAAATTGTGCCTCCTTCGAAATCCGGATCATTGATCAGGCCGGACATATCCAGCTGATACGTTGCCTGTGTTTCTTCACTTCCACCGTATAATCTCCCGGAAGAACCTCCTCCTGGAAAAGTCAATTCTTGTTGCGCTCCGTGCAAATTTTGTAGTATCCTTATGCCACTCACATACACACGTGTATTTGCCGAACCGTCAAGCAACGTCTTCTTGTTGTACTCTGTATCTGTGGAAATCCGGTCAACTTCCTGTGTCAGCTGATCAATCTCGTCCTGAATACTCTGACGGTCCGAATAAGAGTTTGTTCCATTTGCCGCCCTGAACACTCAATTCACGGATACGCTGCAGCATATTGCTGACTTCGTTTAATGCCCCGTCTGCAATTCTGAGTACGGACTGTCCGTCATCAGAATTCGCTTCTGCCTGATTCAGACCATCAATCTGTGCTTTCATCTTGCTGGAGATTGCCATTCCCGCCGGATTATCTCCAGCTTTATTGATCTTATATCCGCTGGAAAGACGCCCCATAGAAAGGCTCAGTTTATTTTTCTGTCCGAAGCAGCTGCCGATTGGCTACAACAGCAGACATATTCCTGATTAATTTTCATATTTATTCCTTCCCGTATACGCTACGTTTGGCATCCCTGCCCTCTGATTTGACGCTCCCATGTCATTTCATCTGACATATATATCGTCCGAAAATGTCAATTCTTTAATAAAAAAAAGTATAATTTGCAATTAACGGAAAATCGTATTATAATAGCAACATTAAACGATATTTGCAAAGGAGGATTTATCCCATGGCTAAAGTAACCAAAGGATACTATGATCGGAGAACTTCTTCAGATTGATGAGAACGTAGCACCTATGCTTTTAAACATTGGTATGCATTGTCTTGGCTGCCCATCATCCCAGATGGAGACTATTGCTGAGGCAGCTATGGTTCATGGAATCGACCCGGATGATCTGGTAAATGACATCAACGATTTCATCGAGCATGATGCAACCGCATAGATTTCACGTATCAAAAAGGAGTGCTGAATCTCAGCACTCCTTTTTGATTTAAATTTTCTAAAGAGATGCAAACACCTGCAGTGCCTGCGGCTTCCCGTAATTTTATTTCCATGCTCCGCGAAATATGCTCCGACTGGCAGGATTATAGTTTTTCTGCTGTGCATATTCGCAAATAATATTGCAGACTTTATTAAACTCTTCCGGTGTGTGGTCATCTTTGTGGATCACCAGATAAAACCGGTTTTTCTTCTCGTTCTTAAACAGGTCATTTCGTCCATTGTAATAATTTACAAGTACATGTGCGAGACGCTCCACCTGATCTATCGTCGTAAATTCAAACATTTTCGTCAGATCTGCCGGTACTTCCGGTACTTCTTCCGGTGCCTCTGTCTGCTGTGCATTTTCACTCTCCGGAGAGGCTTTTGCTTCACGTATTTTCTGGAAAAGTTCCAAAATATCATCTGCGCCTTTGCGTTCCACATTTCCGACTGCTCCCATATTTGAAAACAGTTCCTCATCTCCGGCTTCCGTAAACTGGGAAAAACGGGTATCGAGTTCTTCCGGGTATTCAACCTTTGTAATCAGCAAAACCAGGGATTCGGAAGACAATGGAATTGCCTCTACCATAAGTGGATTGTCACTCACATCAAATCCAAACTCATAATTTGCCTGCTGTATCATATCATGGAAAAGTCCTTTTGCTTTCTCAGAACCATATGCCAGTTCCCGCAGGTTAATCTGACGATCTGCAAGATCCTGTTTTGTTAATGTGCATCGAATCTGATTTTCATTTACTTTTCAATTTTCATCTCTATCACATCCTTCTCTGGAAATCGCTTTCCGTAAATGGTACACTTATTATAATCAAATGCCCTCCCGTTGTAAAGTTACCACGGATTAAAAAAATAAAAAAAATACTTGCATTGCAAAATAAAGTGTGTTATAAGTTTATGCATGAGATGCGTCTCTGACCCAAAGGAGCGTATGAATAACAAAAAATTTAATATTGTCTGACCGATACGAGCTGATTCGTCCCCTTGGCCAGGGAGAATGCGGAAGTGTCTTTCTTGTCAGACAGCAATCTTTAGAGCAGTACCGTGCAATGAAGCGATTCCCCAAAAATACTTCGGCACAACCGCTCTTCGCAATATCCGAAGCACAGATTCTAAAGTCTGTTCAGCATCCCGGAATTCCCACAATTTATGACTTTGAAGAAGATGAATCATTCTACTATCTTGTGGAAGAATATATTCAGGGTGACTCTTTAGAAGAATTTTTGCTTCATCAACAGTCAATATCCCAGAACCAGTTTTTATATTTTTGTGAGCAGCTTTGTGACATTTTTGCATATCTGCATACATTACGGCCTGCTCCGATTCTTTATCAGGATCTTAAGCCGGAACATATTATAGTATGTGGAACACAGCTTAAATTGATTGACTTCAGTGTCGCATCTTTTGCTGCCATTTCTGGAAAAGACTTCAACCATTTCGAAACGTGGGATTTTTCTGCTCCGGAACTTATCTCAGGAAAACCGGTAACCCTGAGATCCGATATCTACAGCATTGGAAAAATCATGGAATATATGATGCCATATCTGGATGCAGCCACCAACCGATCCATTTATCCCAAAATTCAAAAAAATTTCAGCAGATCCCGACCTGCGATATGAATCACCGCAGGCTCTGTACTCTGCATTAAAAGAAGTAATTGAAACTACGGGAAGAACGCATCTCAGGCAGACAATTGCAGTCGTTGGAAGTCACAGCGGCTGTGGTGCAACACACATAGCCATCGCACTGGTGACAACACTTAACTACCTTGGCATTTCCGCGATTTACCAGGAAAAAACTGGTCAAACGACTTGCGCAAGACGGTTGCCCAGCTGAAACATGTGTGGGAAAAAACGGTTGTTTCTTTTATCGCAATTTACAGGATTTCCAAAAATATGACAGTGGCATCGAAATCCCGGAGCCTGTCGCACAAATCATGGTAAATGATTACGGATGTGATTTTTCTTCCTCCTGCCTTGCAACGGCGGATCATATTATCTATGTGTGTGGAGGAGCATTGTGGCATCAGGACGATGCAAAGTCCAAAGACTTTCTTTTACAAAATTTTGGTAACCGCCTGCATGTTGTTGCGAATCTGTGCGACCACAATTCTGCCATTTATTTTGCCAGAACATTTTCACAGCCGGTCTATTCTTATCCGTTCAATACGGACATCTTTCGTGCAGACAAAGAAAAAGCTGGATTTTGTTCACTGGCTGCAACAACCTGAGAAAGGACGGAATCGCCTATTTTTACGTTTCATAAACCATTTATTCCGGCCCTGCAACCATAGGAGTCTGCGGTACAACAGTAAATCTGTGATTACTGTATTGTACTGACAAATGTGAGTATTTGGAAGGATCGGCAGCTCTTAAAATTTATTGAGGAACTGAAAAAACAAATTTAGGAAAGGATTATAAAACAAATGTCCGTTTTATGAGTATGGGAAACCTCAAAAGACCGAAAAAAGTCGAAACGTCCTATGGAATCCGTGTGATTCCGGTTCCCTTTCTCGAAAAACCCGTTTCAAGTGTCCTCTCATGATTTTGGATTCTTTGAACAAATATGGAAAGGAAAACAGTTATCACATTAAATTTATCTACTGACAATCAGCTGGTCATTGAATTCAGACCAGAAGTATATGAAAAGTCTGATCGTTACTTT
>VOFG01003103.1_pt1 | contig 23373 bp, 35 predicted proteins | sample 5384171 | NCBI WGS metagenome assembly VOFG01 (sample SAMN12384726, study PRJNA508395) | human gut metagenome | isolation source: healthy gut F | host: Homo sapiens | reverse complement strand
TTGGTCTCATTGTCATGTAAACCACGGTGGGCATACAAGCGCCCTTGAAAAGGTTATAAAATCCGGACGGTTTTATCATGCGCGGCATGATGATCATGAGTAAATAAAGTACAACAATAACTAAGATGATCGTTCCTATCACTTTTAAAACAGTAAGCATCTTGTGTCCCTTCTTTCTTGTCATTTATAAAAAACTATGCCTGTTTTTCGTTTTGACAAACAAGAATGCCACGCGCAAAAGTCTTGCGCATGGCATTTACATCCTATACTATATTATCCGCGAACTTCCAACATCTTGTTCTTGAGTTCGGTCTCCAGACGCTGCATTTCCTGCTCAGCCGCCTGTCTCTTTGCACGTCCATCCTCCTGAATCTTCATGACTTCATCAAAGGTTGAGATCAGGTCTCATTGGTATGCTGTAAAGTCTCCATATCCACGATACCACGTTCGGACTCCTTGGCTGTCTCAACAGATGCAGTCTTTAAGAGGTCTGCATTCTTCTTGAGCAGTTCGTTGGTAACATCGGTTACTTCGCGTTGTGCCTTGGCTGCCTGATTGGAATGTTCGATACCAAGGGCAAGTACCATCTGGCTCTTCCAAAGAGGAATCGTGTTAACCAATGTTGACTGGATCTTTTCTGCCATCATGGTGTCATTGTTCTGTACCAAGCGGATCTGCGGTGCTGTCTGGATCGAGATCATACGAGTCAGTTCCCAGATCATGCAGTTTCTTCTCGAAACGATCGCACATAGCCTCGATATCCTTGGCTGCTTGTGCATCCTCCGGCAGATTGCTTGCCTGTGCCTTTGCCTTGGCTTCTGCAAGTTCCCCATTTCTGACTTCTTCCAGTTTTTGCTTGCCGGCAATGATATACATGGATAATTCCTTGAAATAGGAAAGGTTGGCATCATACATCTTATCCAAAAGTGCAATATCCTTCATCAGTGTTACCTGATGCTTCTCCAATGCCTGACATACATTGTTGACATTGGTCTCTGTCTTGTCATACTTTGCCTTGAGTCCGGTCACTTTGTTGGCAGACTTTTTAAAGAGTCCTAAAATCCCCTTGTCCTCCTCTGTGATCTCAAAACTCTTGAGTTCCACGACCAGACCGGATAACATATCTCCGACTTCGCCCATGTCCTTGGTGCGTACATTTTTCAGTGCATTTTCGGAAAAATCAGCCATCTTCTTCTGGGTTCCCGCGCCATACTGTAAGATAGCCTGTGAGTTGTGCAGATCGATCTTCTGTGAAAAGTCCTCGACCATCTTCTTTTCTTCTGCTGTCAGATTGTTCTCGTTAAATGCAGAATCTGCCACAAGTTCTGTCTCCTCTGCGACTGTGCTCGGCAATTCCTGCGTGTCCGGTGTCTCTCCAAATGTCAGTGTAGGCGTTGTCGTAAAATCCTTAAATTCTTCTCCCATGTCTCTTCTCCTTGTCCTTTTTATTTATGATCTATTTCTTTGCTGAAAAATCGTCTTCTTTCAGACCTTCCTGCGCCAACATAGTGTTGAGCACCGAGATATCGGAAGAAATATCCCATGCACGGTCTGCAAATAAAGAGTCCAGCAATTTTTCAAATGCCACGTTCAATGAATCTACGGCATCTTCAATCTCATGCTTGGTCTTGGTCACATTCTCACCGGCTACCGGCTGTGCATCCAGTTCGCGGTAAGAGTCTAATAACTTCTCCGTCATCGGCAGATAGTATTCCATCATCTTGTGCAGTATCTCCTGCCACCTCCGGATGGATCTTGACTTCTTCAAAAATACGCTGTACCAGTTGCTCCATCTTATCCAGTTTGCGGGAGATCTCCTCACCCGGAATGGCATCGTTGCACTCTCTGATATGGGCAACATAACGCTGTCCCTCCGCAATGAGTTTGCGACATTCTTCCGGCAACTTGTCTTCTTCTGCCTCTTTTGCTTTCTTCTCTGCCTGCTCTTTTTTGAAGTCCTCACGCGCCATCTGGTACTGCTCATAAGTACGGTCTGATAAGATCAGATATTTATTATCATAGTCCAGATGTGCCTGATAGAAAAGATGCTGTCCGATCATCTTCTCCAGATCCTTCATGGTATAGTCTACGGATTTGCCAACCTTTTTTGCCAGTTCCTCCACGGATATGTAAGCATGTTCCTCCAAACGATAGGTATATTTTGAAAAACGGCTGAGCATTTTAAACCTGTTGGTGCCACCGATCCCCAATGCCGTACCGCCGACTGCCATGGCAAGGAATAAGATCAGCGGTGCCAGGAAATAGGATCCGGCAACGCCAAATGCGAATGCCATCACGGCTGAAAAGAAAAAATACCAAGACCCATGAGGGGGATAACCGATCGCCATCATCAGGACACAGGATGCCTTTGCCGGGCTCTTGTCATAAAGAGGAAGTCCCTGACTTGCTGCCATATCCGCGCGCTGACGTGCGCTCATGTCATTGCCATCTGCGCCACACCGCCTGCCATCTGGGCTGCGGCTTGCCCAAAGGCTCTGCCCATGCCACCAGCCATGCGCCCCATATTGCCTGCCATACGTCCCATATCTCCAGCCATGCGTCCCATATCACCCGCCATACGATTTCTGTCACTTGCTCTTTGGGAGGCATCGCGCATAGAGGAAGATACCCCTTTGCTAAATGAGTAGAGTGCGCCATTGACCATATCACCGATGGAACCCGCCAAATCTCCAAAGTCTCCACTGTTGATCGCATCATTGACCGCATCTTTTAATTCTTCGCCCAAATCATCCCAATTATTATCTGCCATAAAAGAACGCCTCCGCATACCATAAAAATCTAGTTTTATGATATACGAAAGCGCCTGAAATTGCAATGTTTGTAAAGACTTCCTTTCTTCTGTTATTGTAGCGGAATCACGAAGAAATCACTTTCTTCATAATGCGCCCCGCCATCGGCATCTGTCTTCGGATATCTGTTTAACATTTTTAAACATAAAAGTTCTATGCTAGGGCATAGAAAGATAACAAACGGCATACCGCATGCCGTATTATAAGGAGAATTTATCATGAAAAAAAGAAGTAAGTGATCACCGGTGGGGGCAGTGGCATGGGACTGGCTGCTGCAAAATATATGCCTAAGGAAAGATCATCCTTGTAACAGGGCGAACATTGGCAAAATTGGAACGTGCCGTAACAGAATTACAGGAAGCAGGATACGAAGCCTATGCCAAGACCTGCGACACCTCAGTTCGTTCTCAGGTGCAGGAGTTAGCAGCATATGCCGCCGAACTGGGCGAAATCAAAAATGTGATCCATGCCGCCGGGCTTTCCCCTGCCATGGCGATCCTGAGAAACTGCTCCGCGTCAATGCACTGGGCACCGTCTATATCAATCAGGAGTTTTCAAAATATATGAAAGCAGGTAGCGTGATCGTTGACATTTCCTCCAATTCCGCCTATATGATCCCGGGATTTCTGGCAAAGAAAAAGACTTTCACTCTGGCTGATACCGACGAAGATCTCTTCTTAAAAAAAATGTCTGAAACTACCTAAGATGCTAAAAAGATGATTACAAGTCTTCCGGTCTGGCTTTACGGTCTGTCCAAGAAATTCGTCATCTGGTATGCTGCCAAGTGCGCTTTTGATTACGGATCGAAAGGCATCCGTGTCTGCTCTTTGAGTCCGGGACTAATTGCTACGGATATGGGAAATCTGGAAGCCAAAGAAGGCGGCTCACTCCTAGAAACGGCTGCTGAAAAGCGCATGGGTACGCCGGAAGAACTCGGCTTTGCGATCGCTTCTGTTGCTGATGAACGTAACGGCTATCTTGCCGGTGTCGATGTATTAGTGGATGGTGGAAGCACGATCGGGCGTAATTATAGATAGATCATGCTTCAAATCCAAGATAAAAACCATTGCAAACTTTCTTCTTATCATATATCATTTACATAGTTAAGCATTTTTAGGAGGATACAATGTTAAAAGTTATCTGATCACATTTTTTATTTCCATGGTGCCGATCGTAGAACTCAGAGGCGCGATTCCCTATGGTACACTGTTATGTAACCCACCGGTTCCGCTTCTTCAGGCATACATTATCTCGATCATCGGTAATATGCTCCCGGTTCCGATCATTTTCTTCTTTGCAAGAAAGGTGCTGGAGGGGGCGCAGATAAACCGATCATCGGCGGCTTCTTTACCTGGTGTCTGAAAAAAGGCCACAAGGGTGGTGCAAAGTTACAGGCAAAAGCCGGACGCGGACTCTATGTTGCCCTGCTTTTGTTCGTAGGTATCCCACTTCCGGGCACAGGCGCATGGACAGGTACACTGGCAGCCTCTTTCCTTGATATGGATTTCAAGAAAAGCACGATCTCCGTTATGGGCGGCGTTCTTCTTGCCGGTATCATCATCGGAGCGCTCTCCGCAGTCGGAATTAACGTCCTGAAATAAAATCTTCATATGCAAAAAAAGAGTTACCGGTTCTAGTCAGATTCTTTCACAAGATATCTGCCAACCTGTAACTCTTTTTATTGGCATACATAATATTTTATTTTCTTTTAATCAAACTGGAAGACATTCAAAAACTGCTTTGCACGTTCCGTCTTTGGATTGATGAAAAAATTCTTCCGGCGCTGCTTCTTCCAAAGATCTTTCCCTGGTCGATAAATACAACTTTATCCGCAACTGCCTTGGCAAACTGCATCTCGTGTGTCACGACGATCATCGTCCTGCCCTGCTTTGCCAGATCCAGCATAACATCCAAGACCTCGCGTACCATTTCCGGATCCAGAGCCGCTGTCACCTCGTCAAAAAGCAGGATTTCCGGGTGCATACAGAGCGCACGCACAATGGCAACTCTCTGCTTTTGTCCACCGGACAACTGTCTTGGGTAACTGTTTGCCTTATCTTCCAAACCGACACGCTTGAGCAATTCTCTTGCTTCCGCCTGTACTTCTTCTTTCTTTTCTTTTCTGCACCTCGATCGGTGCGATCGTGATATTGTCTAAAAACACTCAAATGTGGAAAGAGATCGTAACTCTGGAACACCATGCCGATCTTTTGACGCAACTCTTCCAGATTGTCTTTTCCTACGGTCTTGCCCTCTAAGATGACCTGACCTCCCTGGATCGGTTCCAATGCATTGATGCAGCGCAGCAGGGTACTTTTTCCACAACCACTCGGTCCGACCACAACGACAACCTGCCCCTGTTCGATCTCTAAATTCACACCGTCCAAAAAATGCGGTTGCCCTCATATTCTTTTATCAGATCTTTTACCTGAAGTAATGTTTCTGCCACTTTACTTCCTCCTTTACGCCTAGGCTATGTTCCATTTTTCTCAAGGTATCTCGCCAGCATACTGATCGGCCAGCACACCAAAAAGTACAAAATGAAAACGATCAAAAAGACACCAAATGCCGCATTCGGGCTGGTCATACGATTTGCTTCGATGATCTGCTGTGCCACTTTTAACATTTCCACAACACCGATCATCAGCACCAGACTGGTCGTCTTTATCATACGTGTGATCAGGTTAATCGACAAGGGATCAAACGCTGGATCGTCTGCGGAATGATAATGTAAATATAGGTCGGACGTTTGGTAAGTCCCAAGGCTTCACTGCTTTCAAACTGATGCTTTGGAATACTGATGAGTGCCCCACGCACGAGGTCTCCCATCTCCGCCGTTCCCCCACAGAACAAATACGATCACGGATGCAACCTCGCCGGATAAATTCCAGCCCAAGGCTCGTGTCGTACCGAAATATACAATAAATAACAAGACCAACTGTGGCATGATACGGATGATCTCCAGATAGACACGGAAAATTACTTTTACCACACGGTTTTTTACTGTCATCAGCGCACCAACCAAGACGCCCAGAGGCAGGCTGATCAAAATGGAAACCAGACTGATCTTCATTGCCACCCAAAGACCGGACAGGGAGGCGCAACATATTGCTTCCCTTAAAAAGGACATCAATCCCCAAATCCAGCATAGCGCACTCTCCTTTCCAGCCAGGTTCCAAGCAAAGAAACCGGCAATAAGATGATCAGGTAGAATACTACCAAGAGGAAAAGGCTCTCTGTCGTCTTATAGTAAAGTCCGATCAGATCCTTTGCCGTAAACATGAGATCCATCAAACTGATGGCACTGAATACACTTGTCTCCTTTAATAAGAAGATAACATTTGCCACAAATGCCGGAATACTGACGGAAACAGCCTGTGGCAGAACGATATAACGCATAACCTGCGCACGGTTCATGCCAAGACTGAGGGCGCTTTCGCTCTGGATCTTTGCTACAGATTCCAGACCACTGCGGAAAGCCTCTGCCATATAAGATCCACCAAGGAATGCCAGACCAACGACACCGCAAGTCTCCGGCTGCATCATGATGCCGATCTTTGGAAAGCCATAATAAATAAAGAATAACTGCACCAAAAGCGGTGTATTTCGGCTGATCTCAATATAAACGGCTACGATCTGTCTTGCGATCGGCACCTTATGATACTGGATCATGGCACAGATCAGACCTAGCAGGATAGCGAATGCGATACCGATCAGACCGATCTTGACTGTCAGCACTGCCGCTCTTTCATACATTGGTAAATACTTTGACATAAATGCTATATCCATGGTATCGCGTTCTCCTTTCCTGTATTTTTTCAAATTCTTACTTACTCTGTTTTGCCACCTTCTACTACAAGGCTGTCTTCATAATCTGTTCCGTAAGTATCTACTAATGTCTCTTCGTAATCTTTGTGGAAGAAGTTTTCCTGTCCTAATGTCTCGATCTCGCTGTTGATCCACTCACGAAGGCTGTCATTTCCCTTTGTCACTGCAGGAGCGATCGTATCCTTGTTGCCAAGTTCAGAAATACCTACGGTATAACCCTTGTTCTGAAGTGCAAATGCGATAACTTCTGTGTTGTCATTTGCCCATGCAACAGATGTTCCGTTCTGAAGGCTTCTTTTTGCAGTTGCATAGGAATCAAATTTCTGTAATGGGATATCCGGATAATTCTCTGTCAGATATGTCTCAGCGGTTGTTCCTGAAATAACAATGATGGAATCATCTTTGTTCCAGTTATCCAGACTCTTAATCACATTGTCTTCTCTGGAAACAACACCAAGTGCTACATTCATGTATGGAAGTGCAAAATCAACTTCCTGTGCTCTTTCTTCGGTAACGGTAAAGTTGGCTAAGATAACGTCAACCTTGCCTGTCTGCAAATATTCGATACGGTTTGCAGCCTCTGTAGATACGAAATTGACTTTTACGCCAAGATCCTTTGCCAGACGGTTTGCAAAGTAAACATCATATCCCTGATAGTCGCCGTTCTCATCCACATAACCAAATGGGTTTTTGTCGGAAAATACACCGATGTTGATAGTTCCATCTTCCTTGATCTCGTCTAAGGTACGATAACTTTCTGATGCTGCATCAGATCCGCTTGCTGTATCTGATTTTGCACTGTCGGAATTGGAACTTCCGCATGCCACCAATCCTACAGTCAGGATACCGGCTACTGCCACTGCTAATAATTTCTTTATTTTCAAATTCTTCATTTTAAGTTCTCCTTTTTGTAATTAGTAAATTTCTCTTTTATCTTCCTATATCTTATACTACGCACGATCTTTGGCCTTGTGACTCGTAACTTACCTGACTGTCTCAAGCGCCGGCGTATTGCCTCTCAAACCGAATTTGCAAAACCGCAAAAGTCTTACATCAAAATAGAGCAACAACAAGAGTCGCATCTCTCCATTTCTGATTCTGCTTGAGAGCTCTGCATTCGTGCGTAGCACATACATCGCGTTGTTTTTTCATGTAACACTTTCATGTTTTTGCCTCCTTTTCTTTTCGATGTTTTCGATTATATCCCACTATTCCTACCGTGTCAATAGGAATAGTGGGAAAAATTTAACTGCCCTTGTTTTTGTGAAGATACAAGAGCAGTTATAAGAATTGCGTTGTGTTGCATAGAATTCAGATCATCAAATCTCAATTGATCATTTACGAAATCAGATTCTGCATAGTCTTCCGGTGTAAAACGATGATAAATGATATGACAACCTTCCTCATGAAAACAATAATAATAAGGATCGTTCTCGCGGTCTTTGCAATGGATGGCATAATCAAAGTCTGCATCCTGCATATCCTGGATCTCAACCGCCTGACTATATTTGCCAAACAAAGTCAAGAGTTTCTCCCTACTGCAATCATGCGTCTGCACCAAAGCGACCAGTTCCTCTAAAAATCCGTCATCGTGCATATTCGCATGCACATATGCCACACCTTCTTCCGGGATCTCGATACAAAAGCGTCCCTGTTTGCTGCTGCAACGGACATTTCCCAGTGTCTGGGTCACCGTTTCCGGCAAGGCATGCAGGACATCCAGCATTTCTTCCTCGCTCATCTGCCTGCCAAAGAAATGGCAAAGGGATGTCAGGGGAAATAGAAGCGGATGACCTCCCGCCGATAGCCCAGTTTGATCTGTTCTTCCCAGATAAAGTCCATGAGATTTTTTGCAAGACGTTCATAGCCTGCTTGCATTTTTCCGGTATTGCTTTGCTTCACATCTTTTTCTCTCAATTGTTCTTCACCTGCCTTTACGTAATGCAAGGCATTTTCATGCTGGTGTTCTATTTCTTCTGCTGTCAACATCCGGTGTCGTTTTGCAGGACTTCCCAACACAAGACTCCCATCCGCCACCTGCATTCCCTGGGTAACCAATGCGCCGGCTCCCACCATACAATCCATACCAATGTGTGCTCCATTCAGAACAATTGCACCCATACCAATAATCGTATTATCCGCAATCGTGCAGCCATGCAGAATGGCTCCATGTCCAATGGAAACATTTTCCCCGATTTCTACCGGGTACCCGTCTCCTGCATGTATGCAGACATTATCCTGCACATTGCTGTTCCGCCCGATCCTCGATCGGCGCCGTATCCGCCCGAAGCGTCGCATTATGCCATATGCTGACACCCTCTGCCACCGATACATCGCCTGTCATGACCGAAGAATCTGCCTGATACCACTTTTTTTCATTACCAGTCTCCTTTTGCAAAGGATTATGCCTGCGCTTCTTCCTTTGCGCCAAATAATTTTTTCAAACAAGAAAATGCAACACAGACACCTAAGACCATCAAAAGGATGGCAACGATAAATTGCAGACCATCTACTAAGAAGGTTGCCTGACCACTTGCGATATTGCGAACCAGAGCAATGGTCTTCTGGATCAGTGCTGTAAATGTAACTGCTAACATAATAAACATTGGTGCGTATAATGTCCAGCCTGTTCTTCCTGTCGTCTTTAAGAATACGGAAAGCGCGATCAAAACCAAGGCTGCTAACAACTGGTTGGCAGAACCAAAAGAGTGGCCATACATTGTTGTATCCGCCCAGAGTCAGCAGATAGCCGAAGAAAAGGGTGATCACGGTTGCAAAATATTTATTGGTGAGCACTTTCTGCCATCCCGGCATCTTAGACGTATCTGTGGTATCTCCAAGGAAAAGTTCCTGGAAGGACATACGACCGATTCTTGCGACTGAATCCAGAGATGTCAAAGCCAGTGCAGATACACACATGGTCATAAATACGGTTGCCACCTGAACCGGCAATCCCAATTTTCCAAGAAACCTGCAACGCCGGTAGAAAAAATGGAAAATGGTGTTCCCTCCGGCTTTGTACCATTGACGGCAACGGCACCTACAACAACCAGCGCAACAATACCAAGCAGTGACTCTACGATCATGGCACCATAACCTACCATGGGCATATCTTTTTTCATTGCTGATAGTCTTAGAAGATGTACCGGAAGATACAAGACTGTGGAAACCGGAAACTGCACCACATGCGATCGTTACAAATAATGTCGGGAAGAGATAACTTCCGTCTACATTAAAGCCATTAAAAGCATTGAGCCTGCATAGTCGGATGTGCGACGAGGACACCAACAACCGCACCGATGATCATGCCCAATAGCATAAAGGTTGTCATGTAATCTCTGGGCTGCATCAGAAGCCACATGGGCATAACAGATGCTAAGAACAGGTATGCCATTACGATGTATATCCATGCAGTCTTGGTTGCATAGATCGGGAAATGCATCCCCAGTGCAAACATGCCGACCAAAAGTGCGATAGCAAGAACGGCTCTGACCCACTCTTTCATCTGTCCGACGCATTTTTGAATAACGCCAAAGATGATGGCAACAACGATAAATAACATGGAAATCGAAGCGGCAGCAGAATCTGCATATGCTGTCGTTTCGCTCATGTCAACCACACCTTTTCCGACAAACGTTCCGGCAACCATATCGGTAAAAGCTGCCATAACCAGAAGGGTAAACAGCCAGCAGAACAGCATAAACAACTTTCTTCCTGTCTTGCCGATATACTTTTCAATGATCATTCCCATGGATTTTCCTTCATTTTTAACAGAAGCATATAAGGCTCCAAAGTCCTGTACTGCTCCGAAAAAGAGTCCTCCGATAATCAACCAAAGGAGTACCGGCACCCAGCCGAATACGGATGCCAGGATCGGTCCGGTGACAGGTCCCGCACCTGCAATGGAAGAAAACTGATGGGAAAATACCGTAAACTTAGATGACGGTACATAGTCCTCTCCATCCTCATGTGTGTACGCCGGGGTCTTTGCCTTTGGATCGATCCCCCCCATTTGTTTGCCAGCCATCTTCCATAAAACAAATAGCCGGCGCCAAGTGCTACAATTCCGATTAAAACAATAACTAATCCATTCATGTCTTTTTCCGCGCTCACGCGGCTCCCTTCTAAAAATTTCTAGCAAAGAGTCTATGTACTAAAAGCCTCCGTCTTTAGCACTCACTAAAGACGAAGGCTCTATGCTTCCGCGTTACCACTTTAATTGCCACAAAATGTGACCTCTCAACCTCATCACCGCAATCCATCTTGCAGAAATAAGTCTCCATATAACGGTGGAAACCGGTGGCACCTACTGACCAGGAAGGTATTCAGCGCACTGCTCGCAGAGGATAATCAAAAGAACCATACCTTGTCTCGCACCAACCGACAAGTCTCTGCACTGTATGAGATGTCCTCACGATCTTGTTCTGTTCCTTGCATTTGCTCTTTGTTTGTTCTTAAATTACCACCGGTTTTTTTCAATGTCAACAAATTTTCTTATAATTATTCCACGATATCTGCAATTTTGTGAATAATTTAAAGTTTTTCCAGGTTTTCCCCTGCATTTTTATGAACTATTTTACTGCTTTTGTATGGTTACCTCAGATATTCATTCTCGAAATCGCTTCCGCTATCTTCTGCTGTCTGCGTATTCAACGCGATTCTTACAGAAGGTGATACACTCATGGATGCGCTGGAGCCATCCGTATATTCTACGCTGCAATCGATCACAACCTGACTCAGGATCTCCTCCAAAGCCTGTCTTTGGCTTGCTGTCAAGATCCGGCAGAAGCGAAGGATATCTTTTCCCTCTGCCTCGACAAACTGCTCAAATTCTGCTTGCTTCATATTGATTATCCTTTTGTCTATTTCTCACATCGATGTAAGATTCCTTACACCTTTATATTGTCATCAATTGCCTTTGGGTTTTGTGTTTCTAAAATCTTTATTAAGAATTTCATTTCGCCATACACTTCCCATAATCTGTGCTAAAATATATCATAATAAGACGTTTATATGGGAGGCATCATGAAAAAACACGTACAAAGATTTTTTCCATACTGGCTATTATATTATTCTTCGTTATCACATACTACATGGGACGACCGCTGGTTGCCTTTGTATCCGAGCCGGGAGCCTTTCAGGCATGGGTAGATGCACAGGGTTTTGTCGGCGTTCTCCTCTTTCTTGGTATGCTGGTCTTGCAGGTCTTTGCCGCCATCATTCCGGGTGGTCCTTTGAGATCGCAGCAGGCTATGCTTTCGGCATTGTAAAGGAAGTCTGATCTGCGCCATCGGTACCACCCTTGGCAGTATGGTCGTCTTTTTCCTCGTCCGCCGTTTCGGACACAAATTCCTGCATCTGTTCGTTGAAGATACAGAATTGGAAAAATTGACCTTCTTAAAAGATCACAAAAAAAATGGAGAGCATCCTCTTTCTCTTGTTCCTCATTCCAGGAACGCCCAAAGATCTGCTCTCCTACTTTGTAGGGCTTACGGATATCTCCGTTTCCCACTGGCTCTTTATTTGTTTTGTCGGCAGACTGCCCGCCATTATCCTGTCCGTCCTCAGCGGACATGCTCTGAGCAATGCCCAGTACCATATCGCGGTTATTAGTTTTGCCATCATTGCGATCGCCGCAGGGCTTGGCGCCTACTTTGTCAGCAAGCACAAAAATAAAGAATGACCCCAGACATGCTTATGTCAGATGCGATCGTTTGTGACAGACTTCATAATCGCACAAGTGCGCCTCTATCCTAATGATCTGTGATCGTCCTAACTGCCGTCTGGATGGCTTCCATTACCCCCTGGGTGCCAAGGCGACTAACATTTAAGCACAGGTCGTAGTTACCGGCGTATCCCCAATCTTGTCCGGTATAGCGCAAATGATATGCACGTCTTCTCTCATCCGTTTCTTTGACCGTTTCTTTTGCCTTGCGCACAGAAACACCGTGTTTTTTTGCAATGGTTTCTACACGTTGCTCGACTTGCCCCATCAGAAAAATGCGAAGCGCATCCTCTCTATCACAATAGGCATAGTTGCCACATCTCCCCAACAAAAATAAAGTCGTCCTCAGGCATAATCTCACCCAGCGCCTGCTTTGGTCGTTTGTAAAGTGCCTGATCATCCTCAGCCAACAAAATACTATACGACAAGGTATCCACCGGATTTTCACCATAGAAATCCGGGAAACGATCAAGTGTACCCTTGCTACGGATCGAAATCGCTCACTTTTTCCCGATCGTAAAACGGGAGTTGATACATTTTGCAAGTTCCTGTCCGATCAAATCTCCTGACAGCCGCACTCGCGCGCTAATGTTATAATCATACGTTTTCCCTCCTATAATAATCCGGCAAATACCGATGAAAATACCACGGTAAGCAGACCTGTGACTGCAATGGCAAGACTGCTCATGGCGCCTTCGACCTCTCCGAGTTCCATTGCCTTGGCTGTACCAATGGCATGCGAAGATGCTCCAAAGGCCAATCCCTTTGCGATAGGATGCGTAATGCGAAAGATGCTTTGCAAATGGCTTCGCCCATGATATTTCCCAAGACTCCGGTCACCACGATAACAGCAACCGTGATCGTCACATAGCCGCCCAACTCCTCCGATAGTCCCATACCGATCGCTGTCGTGATCGACTTTGGCAAGTGTAACATATTCCTGGTGGGACAACCCCAGCAAAAGAGACAGGACAAATACGGTTCCCATGCTGGTAAAAACACCTGCCAGGATACCCAGAAGTACTGCCCCGCCAATGCCTTTTTAAAAGCTGCCACTGCTCATATAAAGGAATAGCAAGACAGACTGTTGCCGGGGTCAAAAACCAACTCAGATATTTGGCACCTGCATCATAAGTGTCATAGTCTACATCCGCGACCACCAAGACCAAGATCGTGATCACAATGGAGATCAAGAGTGGATTTAGAATGCCGAGTTTAAACTTTTTCTTTAGAAAGGATCCTGCCAGATAAGCAAGCAGGCTGATAGTCACGCCCGCAAATAAAGATTCCTGAAAAAACTATTCATCTGCCTGCTCCTTTCCTTCTGCTTTTTCGGTCTTTTTCTGCTCTTTTCGGATCACAGTTTGTGATACCAATCCTGTCGCCGCAGCAGCAGTGATCAGACTGACGATTGTAATCAGGCTGACCGGGAGCAACATAGGCTTGAGCACACCCCAGGACACCATCAATCCGACTCCCGCCGGGATAAACATGACCGGCATGATTTCAATCAGGAACTTGCCTGCGTCACGCACCGATTCCAATTTGACGATTCTCGTCATCAAAGCAAGAAACAGGAGAACCATGCCATAGATACTTGCCGGGATTGGCAGGGGCAAGAGATACTTGAGACCTTCCCCATAAAAGTGATCACCAAGATGATCAAAAATTGTTTTAAAAACTTCATTTCTTCTTCCTTATACTTCATAGATATAGTATGTGCAGTTTTGCGCACAAAAAAAATAACTGCTGGCGCTTATGCACCAACAGTTATTATAGTAACTCTTTTATTCTTCTGTCAAACTAAATCTTGCAACAATCTCATCCATGCTGGTTGCCTGTGCTGACAACTCCTCACTGGTTGCAGAAGTCTCTTCTGCGGTTGCTGAGTTGGACTGGATAATATCTGCAATACGTGTAACACCTGCATCTGCCTGTCCCATTGACTCAGCCTGCTGTACGGATGTCTCACTGATGCCCTTTGAGTTATCTGCCAATTGATGAATAGCCTCTACTACTTCAACCAAGACTTTTTCTGTTCTCTCTGCTGCCTTGTTACCAACTTCGATCTCACGGATAGATTCCTCGATCAGTTCTCTGGTATTGACAGCGGACTTAGCACTCTGCTCAGCCAATGTACGGATCTGCTCTGCAACGACTGCAAATCCTTTACCTGCTTCACCTGCTCTTGCAGCCTCAATAGAAGCATTCAAAGACAGAAGGTTTGTCTGGCTTTGCTATATCTTCGATTTCTGTAATGACAGAACCAATCTTCTCAGATGTCTCACTGATGCGGTTCATAGCCTCTACCATGACGCTCATTTCGTTGCGGCTGCTCTCTGCCTCACCGGCAACACGCTCTGCTTCTGCATATGCGTCATTGGTCTGATCTACTGTATTGTTCAATCCATTGGTAATCTCATCAATGGTAGCCTGCATCTGCTGTGCAGAAGCAGCCTGATCTGTAGCACCTTCAGCCAAAGCCTGTGATGCCTCTGCCAGGTTCAATGCTCCGGCAGATACCATTTCAGAAGCCTCACGGACTTCCTTCAAAGTTCCATCGATCTGAATCTTCATCTCACGGATAGAATCCAGAAGTGGACGGAAGTCTCCGGTATATTCTTCTTCGCAGGAAGTTTGGATATTGAAGTTACCATTGCTCATTTGTCCCAGCAAGTTCTCCATATCTGCGAAGATAACAGACAACTTAGTCGTTGTATCTGTAACAGACTGTACCATTTCGCCCAGTTCATCATCGTTGTGATACTCTGGGAATGGGGATGTCAGATCACCCTGTGCGAATGTCTCTAATCTCCTTGCCAAATCATCCATCGGCTGTGCGATATCCTTGGCAATCTTGCCGCCGATCTTGGTTGCAAGGATACATGCTGCAACAATGATCGCAATGATCGGCAACAACATGATAAGTTCCATCTTTTGCAAAGATGAATGTGTCTTATCACCTAAACTGATGTTATCATCCATCAAACCCTGAAATGCCTCTGAGGCTGTTGCATATGCAGGTGCCAGTTCATCAAAAAGCAGCATCCTGTGCCTTCTTTGACTGTTCTGCGTCAGTTGTTGCACCCATTTTCAGAATCTTGGCATCCACTTCTAAGTAATTATCCAATGTTGCGACAATATTATTGTAATCTTTCTCGCCAGCCTTGGCAACAATTGATTTCTTGATTTCCGGCAATGCGGCCTGTAAGTCCTCCACTGCCTGATCATGAATCTCTACCATCTGATCAATCTGACTCTGGTCGCTGTAACCGATCGCGCCTCGTGTTGCACTTCGAACATCTGCCAGATCTGCCATCGCCTGTCCGATATCTCCCTGAGGGAATGCATAATTCGTCAATACTTTATTGTACTGCGATGCAACCACAAATAAGAGAATTGCTGCGATGATCGCTGCCACACTGGCAATCAAAACAGTGATCAGCGAACTCACTGTCAACCTTTTTGAATCCTCATTTTCTCTAGTTTCTCTAACATACTTTTCCCCTTGTCGTGAATGAAATATTATATATGACTGCACAAATAATCATACTAGATCTTGTATATAATGATACGCTCAAATACACTTTATGTCAACGAAAAAAGGGGCAAATTCCTTGCCCTGTACTTCATCTTTTATGGTTCTTTTCTCACTTCATATTTGTTGCACTCATCAACGATTTTTCTACCCCAGCGCAACGTCAAGCATCATCATCACCGTAAAACCGACCGCAAACATAATCGTTCCTATGTTGGAATGTTCGCCAGCAGACATTTCCGGAATCAGTTCTTCCACGACAACATATATCATGGCTCCTGCCGCGAAACTCAATAAATATGGTAGTACCGGTATAATAACACCTGCGGCTAAAATCGTTATGATCGCGCCGATCGGTTCCACAAGGCCAGACAAAACACCGTAGATAAAAAAACTTTCTTTTTACTCATTCCCTCTGCATGAAGGGGCATGGAAATGATTGCTCCTTCCGGTAAATTTTGTATCGCAATGCCGATAGACAATGCCAGTGCGCCAGTCAATGTGATGCCGCTGTTTCCTGCATTCCAACCGGCATAAACGACGCCTACTGCCATGCCTTCCGGAATGTTATGTAATACGACTGCCAGAACCATCATGGCACTTTTCCCAAGGTTTGTCTGTGGGCCTTCTGCACTTGTGCTATTCATGTGCAGATGTGGGATGATGTGATCTAAAAAGCAATAGAAACAGAATACCGATCCAGAAACCGACTACCGCCGGAAAAAGGACAATTTTCCCATGCTTTCTGATTGCTCGATTGCCGGAAGCAGCAGACTCAGATTGAGGCTGCAACCATGACACCTGCGGCAAATCCCGTCAACACACGCTGAATTCGTTCATTCAGACCTTTTTCATGAACAGAACACATGCTGCACCAAGCGATGTGCCTGCAAATGGTATTAGTATACCTGTGATAAGATTTGTGTTCATATGTTTGCGCTTTCTATATGTAGGCTGATACTTAGTGTTTTGTAAAACTTGTAAATTACATTTTCTCGCGTGGTTAGTTGTTACTAACTATATACATATAGTTTAATATGGAGATAAAAAGTTTGTCAATAGAAGGACATTTACACATAATTACTCCCCCATATTTCCCGCATCATTTTTCAATGATTTTACTGCAGTGCCATAGGCGATCGCCTCGGCTGCTCCCCTGCATAACCTGAGAAGAACCATATTTCACACCGATCACTGCATCGGCGCCCAGTTCCCTAAACATCCACCATGCGCTTAACTGCGATCTGTCTTGCTTCATTTAACATTTCCGTATAGCCGACGATTTCACCGCCAACCAGTGTTTTCATGCCTGCCATAAAATCACGTCCAATATTCTTCGTTTGTACAATCGTTCCTTTTACCATCCCCAAGGCTTCTATTTCACAGCCAGGAATATAGTTAATACTTAGCAGCTTTCATCTTCTTCTCCTTTGTCAATTTCTTTTTATTCTGCTTACCATCGCGACAATCGTTCCTACTATGACGGCCACGATCGGCACTATGACGAGTGTCAATGCCCATAATGGCATATCAGCATCTACCACATATCCATAAATCAACACCCCAATCACAAGTAACATAAGGATGAGCATAATACCTGCGCCACCAAATACACCCAGTTTCTTCTTCATATGAATATCGACTTTGCTTACATTCACAAAATCTATTCCCTCCTTCTCCATTTTTTCTACTTTGTCCAGCCAGTAATCAGAATCAAGTTTTTCAATGGAAAGAAATCCGGCAAGCATGGCCTGCGACAGCGTACACATCTTTTCGATGTTGTCCTGCTCTTTTTGCAATACTGCTTTCTGTTTTTCAAGGCATTCGTCCACCGAGATCTGTCCCTGAAAGAGTCTATGAATTTGTTCCACCGGAACGCCCAGTTTGCGGAACAATTTTATCTTTTTCAACAGTTCCACATCCTCTGTTCGGTAATCGCGATATCCATTTTCTGTTCTTCTCGGTTGCAACAAGCCCTGTTCCTCATAAAACCGGATATTTTTGCTGGTAATTCCAACCAACTCTTCCACTTGTTTAATCTTCATGTTTCCGCCCTTCCTGTCTGGTGACCTCTTTATACAACTTCCACCTGGTGGAAGGTCAAGTCTTTTTCTATATTTTTTCATTTTTACGGCATATCTACTGTTTTTTCATATAAAACAGTTTTTCTATATGGTACTAGAATAGGACTGCCTCTGCAATAAGGGAAATATATAGAATTTTTCGTTCGCCCAGATCAATGTCACAATGGTCTCTCATATATTATTGACCTTTAAAACGATCGGGTGGATTCATTTCTTCCGAGCATCAATATTCCCCCGCCATGACATAAAAATGTGTATTGGGAAGGTTTTTATGAAATGTCGAATACATCGCTTTATTCTGGTAGAAAAATAATTCCTATTTTAAGGGCATATTAATGGCATTAGACTATTTCGAAAGTTTTTTCAAGTCCCAAATAAGCCCATGGGCTTTTTACCTCAATTCAAATGAAAGGACTGATAACAATGAAATTGATACACGCGGAATATAACCCGATGCACAACAGTATCGCCATTAACCACTATGACGGCTACATCCTCCGGATTGACTGCAACCTGGCAGAATCCGGGATACGGACCACTCTAATTCACAGCGGTGCCTGAATGCTCTTGCGATTGACAATCCACTGCCCGGCTTGTGCTCGATGGCGAGATGCATGCATGCGGAGGATTTTTTCTAAATTCAGAGTTGTAAGCTGGCTTATTCTCGGTTGGCAATGAGCATGCATGATAAATGGTCAATGTTGATAAATGTCAACTTTCCCTCCAGTGTAAACATAATACTAATCCTTTGTATTTTGAGTTAAAAAATGTGGGAAGACTAAACTTCCCACTCGTTAATGTTCATCTCTTTACGGATTGATTACCGAAAGTTAATGGAGACCTTCTTTAATGTTCATCTCTTCTATGGTTCAAGACCATAAGGTTAATGGAGACCTCTCTATCATCATAATATGACAATTAACTGGCTGTGTCAACTGCATACTATAAATTTTATCATAACCCAAACAATCATTTTTATACATTTCAAAGTTCTTCAAAACTCACTTCGTACACAAACATCGGATTACACTTAAATTCTGTATCTAGCAATTGTTTCAGTTCCTCTTCACTGATATCTTGTTCCACACCCTTCGGTAATAAATATTTAATTTTCACACTGACCGGGCCATATCTATCATCATTAAAAATTTCATCTACAACCACTACGCCTTTATACTTACCACTATGATTAAAAAACTCAATGCGCCACAAAAAGTAATCAACTATTTCCATTTCTGCATATCCCAATCCTCCCTCTTCTCTTACACCGATATTGACCAATTCATTTCCACATAAAATTGTACCACTAAATCTATCTTCCTCAATAATTCTGCAAGCATGTTGCAACTTATACTCGAAATAATCATCTTCATACAATTCATATTCCTCGATATCTGTATCCTTTGGGTTATTCACTTCAAAATCACACAATCTTTGGAACTCTATTTTTTCATCATTTAATAATTCCTCAAACTTATCCTTCCCAAACAACAATATCAACTTTGCAATTTGCTCATTCTTCGCATCATTTGAATGAAAATATACAGTAGTAACTGTATTTTCAAACATTATCAATCCCGTCAATATATCCTTATCTGTAATATCCAAAGAATGCCCCACAATATGAAGATAGTTTGCACTTTCTTTATTCAGCATTTTCTTCAATCGAAAAGAAGTCCCTTTCTGAATACGTTGACATTATTTCTTAAATTTAACAAATCGCAAGTCCATATTACTTTGCTGATCTTTTTGGTCTGCATTAATTCCCAACACAATCCCATTTTCAATCTCATTCATACTATCATGTACATAAAATACTTTTGTATCTTTAGAATATAATCTAGAATACGTATCTGTATAATTAAAGTTTATTACTTCATCAATATTGTAAAAAGGGGATTATTCGAGTTCTTGTTTATTGCAATACTCTGGACGAACTGTTCTAAATATATGCATAATGCCTCTGATAAATTCTCTAAATCTTGTTCCAACTTATATATAATCTTTGATTCATCTATTTTTAAAATTTTGTTTCCCTCTATATCTTTAACATAATACTCGTCTTTTACTTTCAATTTTTCTTCTAACTCCTCATAAAAGGGAACTCGCATCAAAATATCTATATCACTTCTAGACAAAACATTTTCATCAATATGTATCCCTTTCTGTAAAAAATTTTTCTCATCTCTAGATACACAGTCAAAGTAATTTGTTATAGCATTTATTACCTGCGCCATCTCTTTTTCAAAATCAATCCATCCGATATTTCTAGTACACATTTTCAAAAAATACTTTATCCAAACATTTTCCTTAGAGATTTCAACTAGCCGTTCAATTCTTTCCTGTTTCAATTCGACATTACGCATAGAATTACTGTGAATCTGATAGCATTTTTTAATATGTTCATCACTGTACAAAGGACTCCCAGTACCGAACATATAATTTATATATGAACATCTCTGCAATCTTTGTTCATCTGCAAGTTCCAGTAATCTATTTACCACATTAATAAAATCAATATATCTCGTTGGTAAACAATGATATAAATCAAATCCATTTCCTATTACTAAAACATTTTTTTCTTGTTTTGTATCTGTCATAGAACTTTCTCCTCTTTACTCTTTGTATAATGCGCTGACATCCCATGGATAAATAACCCATTCCCCATTATTCTTCCAAGGCAGTGCAGTTTCTTTTGCACCTTGATTCAATGATACATAAGACACGCCAAAAACCAAATCACCTTTCTTCTCTTCTCCATTACTATCCCACGTAACATTTACAACAACTTTAGACATACCACATCCTCGTTCTTCAATTTCGAGCAACTTATAAGTATTTAATGTCTTATTTTCAAAAAGTTTTCTTGCTTCACCAGCTTTTTTTTCTCAGACGTCTCATAAGAAAACATATTCTTCAATACCATTCCCAACATTCCATAATTCTTGTTCTTCCAATATTGTAAAAAGTGAATTACTGGTACTATGTATTGATAATTCTCATAATCCTCAATAGTTCCGCATTCTGGAATATCTTTCCCTACCACTACATATTTTTTCTTCCACTCTTGGATTTCCTGCTTATCTTTTTGAACTTGGTTATATCTTTTTTATCGTCTGAGTTAGTGAAATTTCTTCATGCTCTTTTGATATTTTTCCTTTCGTTTATCTTCGTTATTTTTCATTGCCATCCATTCCGCAACAGCAAATAATAACGCTACACACTTGCACGATACATACTCATTCCCATAATTCAGATCCCTACCATGTAAGATTCCATTTCTATAAGGCATTCTTATTTCTTCTGAAGTAGTTTTGCCTCTTCCCTTATTAAAAACATTCTTTATATTTTCCAAACTATCATTACATCCAACCAAACAATCCCATGCAGTAACCTCTGTTCCCTCCGCAAAAAGCCCTTTACTTTTCGTGAAATCATTTACAGCACCATCGACTATAATTAGGAATAGTGGAACACTAGCATAATATCTTTCTGCAAAATGTTCCTCAAATGCATTTTAATCAGTTCGTAACGTAACAGCAACTCTTTTGACTTATGGTGTATTTGGTGTATCCTATCTTTTGCTTCCCCTTTGTAATAGTCTATTAAAACGCACTCAGCATGCTTCTGCTCCCTCTGTCTCATAAACCTGATTAAATTTTTTTTTTTTATCAATCAGAGGCATACTCATACTATCATACATACACCATCCCAATGGCGAAAATCTTTCAGAAAACAACCTCATTTGGTTAAACAAACTGTTCAATTGCTCTTCAATATCTTTTGTTTGTTTTTTCGCTGCTCTTTGCTTAAAACATGCTAAAAAGCCTTAGATGCACTAATCTGTTGCTTTCTTGAATACTAACTAAATTCTCAAAATCTTTCACATTCTCACTCCCTTTTTACATAGGAATTTACTCATTCCCCATACGGATAATAATGCTCTGTCTTCGACTGAAACTCCTTCAAATCACAAATCTTCATATCCGCATTAAACTCTGCAACGGTCACTCCATCAAAGCCATCCACATTTTCCTCATAGTCGCACTGAAAAAACCATTCCACAACGGCTGTATTCCCGGAAACAATCAAACGCTTTATATCCCACTGCAAAACAGTCCCTTTCCGGTTCCAATCTTCAAACCATCTGATTATCTGTCCAATGCCTTTATATACCGGACCATAACACTCACTGTAAATAATATCGTCGCTAAAAATCCCCTTTACAGCATCAATATCTTTATCCAGCCAGCACTGAAAATATTTTCTAATAACCTCTTCCATTCTGTACTTACCCTTCATCCTCTCAATCGTTTCCTCCACAGAAATACACTCCGCATATCTGCCTTTCCACATAAACTGATTATAATACTTATAACTCTGCTCTCCCGTCATAAAAGCATTAGGTCTAGTTGAATTTCGTTGATTTGTTACCGCAATTGTGATAGTTGCCTATTTTCCCATGCCATTTGCAGCATATAATCCGGCTTCAATAATCTGCTCCAAATCTTCTTTTGCTGGCATATCCGGCTTAAATTTGCGAATGCTTCTGCGTTCTTCCATTGCTTTAATGATTTCGTTCATTTGCTATTCGTTCTCCTCATAATCAATTCTTTCAATCTTAAAATGACAGGTCTTGTTCCATCCGAACAGCAGGTAATCATTTCATTTTCCTTCTTCATCCAGCCCTTCATAATGGAACCGCCTTGTAATCCGGTATAAATATATCGTGAAATAGCATCCCATGCCTCAGAACAGAATGGCATCTTCGGACCACCTGCAATGGTATCTGCATCACCACTGGTCTTTACCAAGGTATTTAATCCTATGTGCCAGAAATCATCTCTTTCCTCATCCCGGTAAAAAAATAAATTCATCTCCCACATTATAACAAGGGCAGACACCCGAAATTGGATTATCACAATACTGTTGCTGTAATTCTGGATAGAATTTTTTATCTAATACTGTTACTTTAACTTTATGTTTCATCTTATTCATCTCCATTTCACTTGATTCGTCACTGAATATATCGTATCATGAGGATGCACTAACAACAAGTACGATATTTTAAAACATATACTATATCTAAATATAGTGCTAGGAGAATTATTATGTCAGATAATCAAAAACATGAACAACGTCGTTTTGCGATAGATGGTATTAAAAATACTGGTTTTTACTATACAAAGTCTTTGGTTGACGGGAAATATAAACTCCCTATCCTTTATTGTCTGCAATTAGATGGTCCAACAAGGTATAATGAACTTCAGCGTAAGATGGAAACAGCAACTTTCCGGTCATTGTCAAAAGCTTTAAAAGAAAATTAGAAGCCGATGGTCTTATTATCCGTAAAGATTATGGGGAAATTCCGCCACGAGTTGAGTATAG
>VOFG01002401.1_pt1 | contig 23405 bp, 32 predicted proteins | sample 5384171 | NCBI WGS metagenome assembly VOFG01 (sample SAMN12384726, study PRJNA508395) | human gut metagenome | isolation source: healthy gut F | host: Homo sapiens | reverse complement strand
GGGCAGCGCGATTTCGATACGATTATCGTGGGCGCCAAGGACGAATACAACAGCATGGTTTCCGGAAAGTAACCGAGTACGGAAAACGATAAAGCGAAGGCCCGATCATTCCCGGGCCTTCGCTTTTGATGCGGACGGTTATTCGCATACCGGACGACCAGATCCTTTACGGTCAGGCCGGGGGCCGTCGACCGGAAAGAGACTCCCCGTCCCGGGCTGTCGTAGATGCGCATCGTGAAGCAGTAGGCGTCGTTGACGAAGCATTCGGCGATCGTGCCGTCGACGAGCCGGATCTTCAACGGGGCGTACGGATCGATGCCGCACTTTCTTTGGAAGGTGCGGTACCGGCTGCCGATTCCGATCTCGCCGGTCTGAAAATCGACGGTCAGACTGTACCCTTCCGTCCGGTCGGCGGACTCCCTGAAACAGGAGCGTCGCCTGTCCGGAAGCCGCTCTGCGGAAACAGCGTCGCCGTCAGCATGTAATTCTCGGGCAGGTCGTACCGGGTATTCAATCCGACCCGTTTTCCCGCAACGCCGTCCTGTCGAACAGCCGGACGACTTCCCGCACGGGGCGCTGATACAGTTGGCCTGCTGCATCGGCGTATAGTTCCCGGGGCATACTCAGCGTGCCGCCCCATTCGTATTCTCCCGCGTCCGAGTCGTTTTTATAATCGCCGATCCATCCGATCAGTATCCTGCGTTTCCCGTCGGACATGGTTTTGGCCACGGAGGTCTCCGCAGTCGTAGGGCTGTACGGGCGGGTCGATCGCCCCCGTATCGCGTACCTGCATATAGTGATAATCGGCGCAGTTGACGTTCCACAAGCCGTTCAGCTCGAACAGGTCGGGACAGTCGCCCGAAACGGAAGCCGGGTAGACGACGAGCGGCGCGTGCGGCGTCCAGTGCGTCAGATCGCGGGACGTGTACAGGCCGACGTTCGGCGCCGAGCCGTCGGCGAGCATGGCGTGCAAGGCGAGCCACCATCGGTTCTCCCGGCCGTTCCACACGACGTGCGGATCGCGGAAAGCCTGGTGATGGTAGATCTGTTTGTCGTCGATCGCTCCGTTGATCGTTTTGTTCCAGTAAATCTTTCCGTCGGCATAGAACGTATATTCCGGATGTTTCGTCCAGTGGATCAGGTCGACGCTTCGCGCCTGCATCACTTTTCTGATCGCCGAGCGGATCGTTGCTGTTTTTGCCGGTGTAGAACAGGTAGAAGGTTCCGCCGTGTTCGACGACGCTTCCCGTCCAGATATCTCTCCCAGTCCGTCCCCAGCGGGTCGGAACCTTTAATCAGCGCGTTCGGAAGTTCCTGCCAACGCAGCAGGTCGCGGCTGACGACGTGCGCCCAATCCGGGCCTTTCAGGTAAAGAGAGGTAGTCTCCTTTCCAGTAGAACGGGATGACGTCTCCCGCCTTCGCGTCCTGCGGACGGAAATGCAAAGGTCGGTTTCGTGTTCGCCGTTTGTTGCGGCGAACGCGGCGCGGATGCCGGTAGCGTGACGGCTGAAAAACGGATAACAAGACGGTCAGCGCCGCTCGGCGGCAACGGTTCGATGGATTCGTTTCATAGTCGGGAAGATCAGTTTTATTCAAAGTTATGATTTTTTACGTATTATTATAACTTTGTATCGAAATTCCCGAATGATGGATCGTAAGCAAATCGTTTTTGATTATTTGGGCCGGTATGCCTTGAGGTACGACTATTACGAGCATCCGGCGGCCCCGACGATCGAACTGGCCCGGCTGTATTGGCGCGACGACGGCTCGAAACACTGCAAAAATCTTTTTTTCCGCAATCATAAAGGCGACCGGCATTACCTCGTCGTTTTCGACTGCGACCGAAATCTGGCGATCCGCGATCTCGAACGCCGGCTGCGACAGGGAAAGCTCTCGTTCGCTTCCGAACAGCGGATGGAACGGTATCTGGGACTCCGTCCGGGTTCCGTATCGCCGTTCGACTGATCAACGACACGGAAAATCACGTGCACCTGTTTCTCGACCGGAATCTGCGGCAGCAGCACTCCCTGAGCTTTCATCCGAACGACAACACGGGGACGATCGTGATCCCGCAAGCCGAATTCATCAGATATCTCGACGGATGCGGGAACAGCTATGAGTTTATCGATTTGTATTGATTCGGGGCGCTGCGGGTCTTCCGTCAATCGTCGCGCGGTTCTTTTTTCCCGGTCGATCGGCTCTCCCTTCGCATTGAACATGAGCTCGGTACGGTTCGAAAGTTTGATTTCGGTGTTTTACCGTCTCGTTTGGCAGCCTGTACTTCGCATCCCGGGAAGCGGTCTCGCGTATTGCAGGATGTCGGCCGGGATGGCGCTCTGCGGAACGGAACCGACCTTGGCGTCCATTTCGGTCCCACATTCCTTTGTGGTTGAACGCTACGGCCACCCCCGTTTTCCATCAGGACGTCGTAGGTGGTCGCCGACCCTTTCGGTTCAATCTTTATGATCGATATTCGGGTGTCCGAGAAGTGCTCGGAGAGGAATTTTTCGTGCCTGGACGGGCAGCCTCTCCGGATTGGTCGTGGTTATTTTGTCTCCGCCTCGCGCCGCTGTCAGCGAGATCAGCAGGCATAGCAGGACGAACAGCGTTTTTTTTTCATAACGGACGTTTTAACGGATTCTTACCCTGTGACGAAGGCAAAGCCGGTGCCAGATCCGGAGGGCTCTGTCGGACGCGGCGTAAAAAGAACGGGCCGTCCTTGTGCGAAGGAAGGCCCGTTAGGAGATGTAAGGGAACGGATCGATTTGTCGCGGGATCAATAGATGCTGAAATCGAGCGGTTGACCGGCGTAAAAATCGAGGATTTTTTTCGGCTGAATATGAAATTGAATTTGGCTTGTACCATGTCCGATTCGGATTTTTCCATCCGGGTTTTGGCGTCGTTGTAGTCGAAGATGGTCGAACGTCCGGCGTCCGCTTTTTTCTTTCTGGTAACGGAAAGCTTCGCGAGCCGCCGCGAGCGATTTTTCGGCCGACAGGTACTTCTGGTAAGCCGCATCGGCGCTGTAATAGCTCTGTTCGATCTCCTTGCGTAGCGCCAATTGGGCTTCGGTAATGGCCAACTCCTGGATGCGGATGTTGTTTTGAGCCATCCGAACGTTGTTGCGCGTCGCGTTGCGGTTGAATATCGGAATGTTGATACTCAGACCGATGTATTCGCTGCCGTTGTTCTTGAGCTGGTTGAAAAAGGCGGCGTTCCGGGCTCCTTCGTAGATCGAGAAGTAGTAACCGTTGCTATATCCGGCTCCGAGCGAAATCGACGGATAAAAAGCCGATTTGGCCGATAGCAACGCCTTTTCGCTGCTTTTCAGTCGGAGTTGTTCGGCCAGTATCCGGGGCCGGTTGCCGACCGCGTAATCGTAAACTGTTCCGGGAGTCTCCATGCGGCTCATCGAGGCGATCGTGATATTTCCCAGGTCGGGCATCCGGATGTCGAAGCCGTCCTTGTTTTCGAGGTTCAGCGCCTGGCTCAGGTCGAGCAGCGACAGCAGCAGCGTGTTCCGACTCTGCGTCAGGTTCATTTCGTCGTTGGCCAGCAGCGCTTTGCTTTCGTAAAGATCCGATTCCGGATTGCGTCCGTTTTTGACCAGCAGTTCGCTGCGTTCGACTTGCTGGCGGCTCAGTTCGACTTGATTTTCGGCTACCTTGACCATTTCCTTGTTCAGCAGCACCTGAAGGTACAGCGAGGTCACGTTGAGCGAGACGTCTTCGCGCGCCCGTTCCAAATCTTTCAGCGAAGCTTGTAGGGAAAATTTTTGTCCTGCGATGTCGTGTTTGATACGCATTCCTTCGAACACGGTAACACTTGCGGAGGCTCCCAGCGAGGTGGACAACTGCGTGTGATCGACCGTCGTTCCGTCGCGTCCGGGGCCGCGGCCGAAGGAGGCGTTCTCGCTGAGGTTGATACCCACGTTCGGCAGTCGGCTGTTGCGCGTCGTATTCAGCCGGAGTTCCTGGTTGTTGCTGCTTATCTGGAACTGTTTGACCGAAATATTGTTTTTCAATAGCATAGTCGATACATTGCTGAAGCGTCCAGTCCTCTTTCGGCTGAGCGGAAGCGGAAACCGAAAGAGCGGCCGACAATAGGAAAGCTGCAAGGGTTCGGATCATGGTTCTATGTTTTATTCGATATGAGATTTCTGTTCTGGATGTGCGGTTTATCCGTTATTTGGTCGGCGTTGTCTTCGTCCCGCGGATCTGTTCGTTTCCGGTCAGCCCTTCGGTAACTTCGACGTTGACCCCGTTCGACAGTCCGATCTGGATCTCCTTTGCGTTCGAAAGTCTGGTCGGTCGCCGTGAGTCGCTGGTCAGCAGGTTGACGAACGTTTTGGTTCCTTCGAACTCGATGGAGCTTTCCGGGATTGAAATCACCCCTTCGCGCCGGTCGATCAGGATGTCGGCGTTGGCGCTGTATCCGGCGCGGATGAACACGTCTTCCGGAATTTTCGCCGCCGCCTTGATCTCGAACATGATGACTCCGTTCTCCTCGGTGCCTTTCGGCGCGATGTATTCGAGCGTCGCATCCAGCGAGATGTCCTGCAGGGCGCCGATCGTCAACTTGACGGGCATACCTTCGCGGATGCGTCCCACTTCGGTTTCGTCCACCTTTCCGCGGAAGATCATGTTGTTCATGTCGGCGACCGACGCGATGGTCGTACCGTCGTTGAAGTTGTTGGACAGAATGACCGAGTTGCCGACCTTGATCAGGGACGTCCAGAACCATTCCCGTGATGGTCGAGCGGATCTGCGTATTGCTCAGTTCCGCATTCCGCTTGGCAATGCCGTTCTGTACGATTTCGAGGTTGTCCTGCGCGTTCTGCAGCTCCTCTTTGGCTTTGGAGTATTCCGTTTCGTTCTTCTCGAACTCCTCCTTGGCGACCACGCCGGAGTCGAACAATCCCTTGACGCGTTCGAATTCCTGTTTGGTCTGAGCCAGGTTGATCCGGGCCACGTTGACGCGCGATTCGGCTGCGTTCAGCGTAGCCATATCGGGGATGACTTTCACTTTGGCGATCACTTCGCCCTGACGCACCGGTTCGCCGGCCTGTTTGTACACTTCCGAGACGATCCCCGATATCTGCGGCTTGATCAGCACCTCGTCCCGGGGTTCGACCTTGCCCGTGGCGACTGCCCGTTTTTCGAGCGTGTCGATGTGCGGTTTGACGATGGCGTAGACCTCTTTGACCGGCCGGGTCTTGTTCCACAGGAAGACGAATGTCCCGATCAGCAGGATCAGGAACAATATGCCCAGCGAAATTTTTCAGAACTTTTTTCATATCGTTTGTGAATTGAGTTTCGTTTTAATTTTATTCTTCGCGGATCGCATCCACCGGTTTGATCCTGAGCGCCCTGCTCGCCGGAAGGATGCCGGCCAGCAGGCTTCCGAGAATCAGTACCGTCATCGAGAGCATACCGGTGCCGAACGAGATCTGCGGGCGGATCGGCCGTCCGGCGCTGGCCGTGAGTACCGATTCGGCGCCCGACAGCAGTGCGACCGCAAGCGCCAATCCGAAAATTCCGGCGACGAACGTCAGCACGAAACTTTCGCTCATGATCTGCGAGATGATGATCCGGGGCCGCGCTCCCCAGGGCCCGGCGGACGCCGATCTCCTGCGTGCGTTCGCGGACGATGACCAGCATGATGTTGCTGACCCCTACCAGTCCGGCCAGCAGCGTGCCGATCCCGACGATCCAGGTCAGCGTGCCGATTCCGCCGAACAGCGCAGTTGAACTTGTTGACCTGTTCGCCGAGGTTCTGCAGTAGACCGCTTTCGTATCGTCCGGCGATATGGTGTGTCGTGCGAAGACCAGTTGTTTGATATTCGTTTCCACCTCTTTGATGTCGGCATCGTCGTTTGCGGCGACCGCCACCGAAGTGATAGCTTGTGGCCCCCATGTTGTACATTTGTTGCATCGTCGAAACGGGCATCAATACCGATTTGTCGCCGTGGAACCGGAAACCCGCGGTCGGGGACTTTGATCATGCCGATCACGGTCAGGTACATGTTGTTCATGCGGATCGTGCTGCCGACCGGGTCTCGCCGCCGGGAAACAGATCCAGCCAGACCTGCTCGGTGAGGATGCATACCTTGCGCTGCTGCTCCATGTCGATTTCGTTGAAAAACCGGCCGAACCGGATCGGCTGCGGGCTGATCTGCTGAAAATCGGGATTGTATCCTACCAGGCTGTAATCGCCTTTTTTGTCGTTCCGGCTGAATTTGTATTCGCTGCCCCAGATGACCGAGCCGACGCTGCGGACGTTGGGCACCTGTTTTTTGATCGCAGCGAGGTCCTCGTTCTCGAACTGCCAGTAACGTCCGGAAGGGAGCCCTTTGTAGGGGATCGAGTACGGCCGCCCCAGAAGAAACAGGAGTTGACGGACATATCGCCCAACTGTGAGAAAAGGGCGTTTTCAATCCCAGTCCCGCGCCCAGCATGATCGTCAGCATGAATATGCCCCAGAAGACGCCGAACGCCGTCATGATGCTGCGTTTGCGGTTCCTGCTGATCGTCTGCCAGATCTCTTCCCAACGGTCTAAATCAAAACATCGTTTCGTCTCGGTTTCGTTATTTATTGTGTCGCATCGCGTCGATCGTCTTGATCCGGGCCGCCCGGCGGGCCGGCACGTAGCCGGCGATCATTCCGGCGACGATCAGTACCAGCGTGGCGCTTAGAGTCACCGACAGGTCGAGGGTCGGATTCTTGAACATTTCGAAGCTGTCCTGCGGGGCGTTTCGCCGCCGCCCGTTCCATGAAAAAAAGTTGACCAGTTCCATGATGCCGACCCCGCCGATCATGCCGATATAGCCGAATGCGGCGGTAATCAGCACCGATTCGATCAGCACCAGCTTGACCAGCGACGAGGGCTTGGCTCCCATCGCCTTGCGGATGCCGAATTCGAACGTTCGCTCGCGGACGGTCACCAGCATGATGTTGCTGACGCCTACGATGCCGGCGATCAGCGTGCCGATCCCGATGATCCAGATGAACAGCGCGATACCGTTGAAGATCATCTGCCCCTGTTTGTAGTTCTCCATGACGTCCCAGATGTACATGGCGCTTTTGTCGTCCGGCGAAAAAGGTATGCGCCGCTCCCAGGCGGGCGAAAAGCCGGTCTTTGAAGTCCTTGCTCTGTTCGTCCGTCCGATGTCCTTGACGGTGAACGACAGATCCCCACGTCCCGTTTGTTGGCCATGTAGATTTGGAATACCGTGCTGATCGGGCTGTAAATCCTCGGCGTGTATGAGTAGTTGTTCCCTTTGTACAGACCCACGACCGTGTATCCCATTTTGTCGATCTGAATGACTTTACCGATCGGGTCGGCCCCTTTGAACAGGGTTTTCGAGGTCATGTCGTCCAGAACGACCACCTTCCGCCGCTCCTTGATGTCCGTTTCGTTGATGAATCGGCCCGCCGTGACGCGGACGCCTTTGCTTTCGGGAAATTTGGGCGTGACGCCGTACAGGTTTGCCGTGTTGTACTCCCGGCCGTAAGCCAGGTTGGCTCCCCAGTGGTAAACGCTGGCGGCGATCTGGTCGATTTGATCCGGAAATTCGTTGGTCAGAACCTGGATGTCGTCCAGGTTCGGGGTAATGTTTCGCCCGCTCTGGAAACCTTTGTAGGGCATCGAGGTGCGTCCGCCGTAGACCTGCATCGAATTGACGGCCAGGTCGCCGAACGAATCCTGCATGGCGTTGCGCAGCCCGTTGCCCGATCCGAGCAGCACGATCAGCATGAAAATGCCCCATGCCACCGAAAATCCCGTTAGGAATGTCCGTAGCTTGTTGCGGCTGATTGTCGAGGCGATTTCCTGCAGTTGCTCCCTCATCGTTTCAGGTCGGTTACCGAGCCGATCAGCCCGTCTTTGATGTGGATGATTTTATCGGTTTGGTCGGCGACGCCCTGTTCGTGGGTGACCAGGATGATCGTCATTCCGGTGTCGTTTACCTTGCGCAGCAGATCCATTACCTCCTGCGAGGTTTTGCTGTCCAGGGCGCCCGGTAGGTTCGTCGGCGAGGATGATCTCGGGCCCGGTAATCAGCGCGCGGGCGATGGCCACACGCTGTTTCTGGCCGCCCGACATTTCGTTGGGCATGTGGTGGGCCCAGTCGCGGAGCCCCAGCGGTCGAGGTATTCGAGCGCTTGGCATTCCGTTTTTACGCGACACCCCTTGGTAATAGAGCGGCAGCGCGACGTTTTCCATTGCATTTTTGTAATTGATCAGGTTGAAGGACTGGAAGATGAATCCGATCATCCGGTTCCGGTATTCAGCCGCTTTCGTTTCGCTCGGTTTTTGATCAGCGTGCCGTTCAGGTAGTAACTGCCCGTGTCGTAATCGTCGAGGATGCCCAGAATGTTCAGCAGGGTCGACTTGCCTGAGCCGGAGGCTCCCATGATCGAAACCAGCTCGCCACGCTTGATCTCCAGGTCGATTCCTTTCAATACGTGCAACGGGGGAGCCGTTGTTATACGTTTTGTTGATGTTCTCCAGTCTAATCAGGCTTGCCATGTCGTCGGAAAAAGTTTGTCGGTTCGAGGTTGCTCCGCAGACGGATGAACGGGGTCGGTTCCGGTATTCCGGTTTGTACTGACGGCGATTCTGTCGGCTGCAAAGGAAGTTTGCACTGCAAATATATATAATAAAATTAATATTATGCAATACATAATAATTATTTTATCAAATAATTGTGCGCTCAGTTGTCTGCGGCCGGGAGCCCGATAATTTTTTTGTCTGGGTCCGGAATGAAAAACGGGGGATATACCGTGCTGTGTCGCGTTTTGTCGGTTTCGGTTTTGCTTCGAGCGGAGATTTATTTTGAAAAATAAGAAAAATTCCGACAATATAAAAATATTTCTTTTCGAACGATTTTTATACCTTATTATTGTATGAATGGTGTCGGATTTGTCCTGTATTGCGAATAAATTCTTATCTTTGATAAAACCTTTATTCCTGTCCGACCTAAATTTCGAATTATGATAAACGTTTTACGCTTTTTGGGCATACTGGGTATCTGCTCGCTCGCTTTGCTGTTCCGTCCGCTTCCGGCAGGGGCGCAATCTACCGAGGTCATTCTGACCAGCGACCGGCAACTGACCGATCTGACGGATCCCGATAAAAAAATCGATATTTCGCTCAGGGTTCAATCCGCGCGTGCAGAGTCTGCGCGAAATCTGCGAAGAGGGAAAAACGCGGCTGCAAGGAGCTGATCGTGGCATTCGACGAATTTTTCAGACAATATCGCAAGGATACCGGTTCCGAAAGGAAACTGACTCCCGATATGGACGAGTATGTCGATAAGATCAAAGTGATCAGCGATTTTGCCGCCAAATACGACATGGGGATCTGCCTGAGTCTGCTCAGCCCGCTCGAACTGGGGTCGGCTTATAAGAAACAGACCGGGCACGGCGGCCGCTGGGTGGCTTACAAAGTCGGGTTCCGCGATCCGCAGACCGGAAAGTTCAGTCTTCCGGTCTGGCAGCAGCTCGCCTGGACGAACAATAAGGGAAAGTCTCCGGTGAAGCTGACCGGCGTCAAGGCTTACGCGTTCCGCGAAACGCCGCTGGGGGCAGTCCGTTCCGGGCGGTCGTTCCGGCGGATATCGTCCCGGTGGAGCAGGTGAAGTACGAGGCGACCGACACGCTGGGCGACGAGGTTACGGGAGCGGCGATGGATACGCGTTTGCTGCGGGTTTACTGCGACCGGCCGCAGTTGCCGGGTTATAACCGGGTGATGGTGGTGTTGGAATACGAAACCCAGGAGATGGATTATTTCAACGCGGACGCTTCCGCTTTCCTGAAAAGGCTGATGAAAAAGTATAAGGATAAGGGCGTCAACCTGACGGCGCTCTATTCCGATGAAATGCATATCCAGCAGGACTGGGGGTATTTCGGTCACCACGAGGGCGGTCAGTTTGCCGAACGCTACCTTACGCAAAGCATGGCCGATGCCTATGCCGAAAAAATTCGGGCAGCCGTTCGACGACCGGTATATGCTCTATTTCGCTTACGGGGCGCCCTATTTCGAACCTACCGCGAATGCGGTGGTGAACGTACAGTATGTGATGGGGCCGTCGCCCGAGGATATCCACCGGACTTTCCTGCTGCGCGATCGTTATTACAGAATGTTGAATAACGGCGTGGTCGATCTGTTCTGCGATGCGAAGAGCTATGCCGAGGACTGTTCGGACGGGAACTCCGCACAGCGGCGCACGCTTCGTGGGCGCAGAGCCCGACCATCGACCTGTGGAATACCGAAAAGCAGCCTTCGAATCCGAATCAGTACGAATATACATCCAATTTCGTGTGGGGAAACACGGTGCACCAGGCTTCGGCGGCCTGTTACGACTATTTCAAGTGGAGCGAGTACCTGCAACCGACCGGAAACGACTTTGCCGAGGGCGGCTGGGGCGACCGGAATTATTACGGGGCGGCGATGGCCGCGTCGATCGGCGTGATCAACAAGTACCCGAACGCTTATGCCGCCGCCTGGGGAATGCCCGACAGGGTGTGGGAATGGAAGATGGCTATCAACAGCGCGTTCGGCGCGCAGGCAACGGCGCCGATCGACCTGATCTCCGGGCATGTGCACCGCGACGTGGACGTACTGATCCTCTATCCGATGAATCTGGTGGCCGTCGAGCCGCGTTTCGGCAGCTGGATGGCCCAGTACGGGTATGCCAATTACCTGACGGCCGACAAGCTGTTGGAGATGGGGAAAATACTGCCCGACGGGCGGATTCAGGTGGGCGACAAGAAATACGGTACGCTGGTGGTCTTCGAGCCCCTTCCGGAGAAGGGACTGCTGGAGATGATGGAACGATTCGTCGAAAGCGGCGGCCGGTGGTGGGTTCAGCGCTCCGCCCCTGATCAACACGGCCGGGGGGAGAACTGCGCTGCGCAGTGGCAAAATTGTTCGGCGCTACCTACCGGCATGACCAATATATGGGCGAGATCGCTGCCGGCAAAGAGGTCGCTTTCTGCGGCAGTTTCGCCGCGGTGCCGCGACAAACCGTTTTGACTGATTTTTTCTGGTCGACCGGATCTATCCGGTCGAAGCGGGAGCGGGGTGCGAAGTAGTCGCTCGGGCCGACGGGGGCGGATCGTGGGCACGATCCGGAAGACGCAGAAAGGGATCGGCGAGCTATTTCGGTTTTCGTCCGCGCGACGACCAGTCGGCCAGTCTCGGTTACGAGACCCGGACGCTGTTCGAGATCCTGCATGCGGTCGGGGGCTTATCCGTCCAGCGGGAAATTCGGCGGGGTGAATGACAATCCGTCGGTCGTGTCGCGGACGAGCGACTATTTCGTCACGGCGTTCCCGAATACGACGACCGTAATCGTGAAGCATTATCGGACTCACCGCGAAAGCTGGCCCGGCGGATTCTCGCGCAACCAGCAGGAGGATGCCGAAGCGCTGGCCGCGAATCCGCTGCCGTCCGACCGGATCGAACTGAACGATGCGGCGGTGAACGGGCATCGGGTTTCTTACGAAGGAAAGATGTCGGTCGCGTTCCGTACCGGCGCCGATGGCCGTCTGATCGCTTTCGTCGGCCGCGACTGCCGGGGGATCACGCTCGACGGCGTGCAGTATGTTTTGGAGAAAACCTTTCGATCAGGGGGTTTTTGCTCCCGAGGCCGAGGATTCTCCGGTTTACCGGATCTGTGTTTCGGGACAGGGGCGGATTGCGCTGCCGGTTCCGGTGACGGCGAAAAAGCGACCGTACGGCTCGGGAAAAAAACGGTGCCGTCCGAAACGGCCGACGGGAAATTGATGCTGGACGTTACGCCCGAACTGTCGGGACGATGGTTGACGGTCGGGAAATAGCGGCGGTCGGATGACGGGGCGTGTTTTCGACATACAACGTTTTTTGTACCCACGACGGACCGGGGGTACGTACCACGGTGTTTCTGAAAGGGTGTCCGTTGCGTTGCGCCTGGTGCCACAATCCCGAATCGCAGCGTGCGGCGGACGAATTGCTGTTCTACCGTACGCGCTGTATCGGGTGCGGGTATGCGACGAAGCGTGTCCTTACCGCGATGCGCGCCGAACGCTGCGGGATGCGGCGCTTCGACGCGAGCGGTGCGGGGGATGTTCGCGTTGTGCCGACGCCTGTCCGACCGGGGCCATCGAACGGGTCGGCCGGGATATGACGGTCGGGCAGGTGATGGAAGAGGTGCGCGGCGACGTTTCTTACTTCCGGCATTCGGGCGGGGGAGTCACCCTCTCCGGCGGCGAACCGATGGCGCAGTTCCAGTTTACCGCCGCTTTGCTGGAAGCATTGCGCCGGGAGGGTATCCATACGGCAATCGAGACTTCCGGACAAGGCCGGCTCTCCGATTTTCTCAGGGCGCAGCCGATGACCGATTTGTGGTTGTGGGACGTCAAGTCGCTCGACGGGGAACTGTATGAAAAATATACCGGTTTGCCGCTCGCGGCGATGCTGGATAACCTGCGGGCGGTGCACCGGGCGGGCGGGAACGTGCTGCTGCGTTCGATTTTTATTCCCGAATTGCACGATAACGCCGCTCATGCCGGAGCTCTGGCCGATTTGCTGGACGGGCTGGATGGTGTGAAGGTGGAGTACGTGGCTTATCACCGGCTCGGGATTTCGAAGCTTGAAAAACTGGGCCTGCCTGCTTGCGGGCCTGCTTTTCGCCCGCCTTCGGCCGAGGAGATCAGCAGGTTCGGGGCCCGGGTCGACGGGTTGCTGAAAAACGTCGGACTGGATCGTTCTGACTCATAATTTGTTACTGTTTAAGAATATGAATGTAAAACGGATTTTGGTTTGGGGAGTCGTGGAAGGGGCTGGCCGTTCTCGGTCTGACCCAGTGTTTGGTCGCCTGTCGGGAGCGGGCGGAAGAACCGGCGCCCCGCATCGTGAATATTATTAATTTCGTTCGCCAGACCGAGCCGCGTCCGGTGAATATTTCGGACGAGGGATCTTTTCCTGACAACGCTCCGGCAGGTCGAACTGCTGGAAAAACACCGCTTGCGCGGGACTTTCTTGTTGCAGTACGACGCGCTGCTCAATCCGCGTTATCAGGAACTGATGCGCAGGGCGTTGAAAGAGGGTTCCGAAGTAGGCGGCTGGTGGGAGATCACCCAACCTCACGTCGAAGCGGCCGGCATGACGTGGCGCGGGGCCTATCCGTGGGACTGGCACGCGAACGTAGGTTTTTCGACGGGATATACTCCCGAAGAGCGCGAAAAAATTGGTCGACGTCTACATGGCCGAATTCAAAAAAAGATTTTCGGGGCCTATCCGACGGCGGTCGGATCGTGGTTCATCGACGCGCATACGTTGCAGTACATGGCCGATCGTTACCGGATCGTCGCTTCGTGCAATTGCCGCGATCAGGTGGGAACGGACGGTTACACGCTGTGGGGCGGTTACTGGAACCAGGCTTATTACCCGAGCCGTAAAAATGCCTACATGCCGGCGCAGACTCCGCAAGAGCAGATCGGCGTCCCGGTGTTCCGGATGCTCGGCAGCGATCCGATCAACCAGTACGATAGCGGGCTCGGGCTTCCGGCCCAGGGAGTCGAGACGCTGGAGCCCGCCTATACCGAAGGGGCGGCAACCCGGTTTGATCGATTGGTTTTTCGACATGCTGACCGACGGGCCGTGCCTGGCTTTCCAGTATGCGCAGGTCGGACAGGAGAATTCGTTTACCTGGCCTCGGATGCGGCGCGGACTGGAATACCAGGTCGCAGTGGCGGGATTCGCTGTCTCGGGCGGGAGCCCTGACCGTACAGACGTTGTCCGAATCGGGGCGATGGTTCAAGAGCGTTTCGCGGAGACTCCGGCGACCTGCATCGTGGCGATGAAGGACAGCAAGCCGGCCGGCCGCAAAACGGTGTGGTACGACAGCCGTTTTTACCGGGCCAATGTCGTGTGGGAGGATAGTACGCTGCGTTTCCGCGACATCCATCTTTTCGATGAACGGCTGCCGTCGGCTTACCTGACGCAGCCGGGCACTTCGACGCAGTGCCTGTATACGACCCTGCCTCTGGTAGACGGTTTCAATTGGAGTTCGACGACGGAGACGGCCGGCCTGCGGTTGGTGGAAAAGATGGCCGACGGTAGTTGGCGGCTTGTTCCGGTGGGGATGCCGGCGGCCGGGGGAGACCGCGCCCGGCGAACTGACCGTGACGACTCCGATCCTCGCAGGAGGTTCGTAGCCGGATGGTTTTTTTTCGATGAGCGGGCGATCCGTATCCGGTTGACCGAAAACGCCGGAAAAGAGTATCGTTTCGTGCTGACGACGGCCCCGGAGAAGGTTGCCTTTACCGCGATCGAACCGCAGTGCGTTCGGGCCCGTATCGGCGATCTCGATTACCGGGCGCAATGTACGGCCGGAACCGTCGGGGAGGAAGAGGCTGCGGATACGTTTCTGCTTATGCCGGATGCGGACGGCAGCCTGACGCTGGATCTGTCGCAGCGATAGCCGGCGGCCGGTCAGAAATATTGTTTGCCCCAGATGAACAGCAGGGGGCCCAGCAAACGAAGCGGGCTCCTTTGCCGATCAGCATCAGGACGGCCGCTTTCTTGAAATCCACCTTGTAAAATCCGAGAGCGATCGCGAATACGTCGCCTACGACCGGCAACCAGGTCAACAGGGCCAGCAGCGAGCCGAAGCGGTCTATTTTGCTTTTGTGTTTGACGAGGCTTTTCGTGCTTGACGCCCATGTAGCGCTCGATCCATTCCCATTTGCCGAGCCATCCGAGCCAGTACGAAGTCAGTCCGCCGAGCCAGTTGCCGAGCGTGGCGACCAGCACGCACAACCATATTTCTTCGCCTGCGGCCAGCATACCCAGCAGCAGCACGTCGGAATCTGAACGGAACGACTGTCGCGGCGATGAACGAGCCGGCGAACAGGCCGACGTATCCCAGATTAAGCAGCCATTCCACGCGGTATGTTTAACGGATTGGACGATTCGGGCATTACAGGATGTAGTTTCCGGTTTCACGTCGCCGACCATCCGGCGGATTTCTTCCCATACTTTTTCATCGAACGTGGTTCCGACGACTTCGATCACCTTTCCGGCGGCGATGGAGCCGATCGTGCCGCACTGTTCCATCGACAATCCCCGGCACAATCCGAACAGGAATCCGGCGGCGTAAAAATCGCCTGCCCCGGTGCTGTCGACCCGGCGGGCATTCCCCATGATCCCTATGTGGATCCACCCGGCCGCGGTATTTGACGTAAGCGCCGCGCGTACCGACCTTCACGACTGCGATCGAGCATTTACGGGCGATCTTGTCGAGCGCTTCCAGCGGGGCTTTTTTTTCTCCTGTGAAAGCGGCCGCTTCCTGCTCGTTCGCAAACAGGATATCGACGTGTCGGTCGACCAGGTCGTGCAGGAAGCCGAGGTTTTCTTCGACGATGTTGAAACTCGCCAGATCGAGGGCGACTTGCAGTCCGCGCTCTTTGGCGATGCGTACGGCGTTCGAGATCAATCGTGATCCTGCACCAGGTAGCCTTCGATGTAGAAGTATTCGTAACCGTCGAAAATTTCGGGCGTAAAGTTCGGTATGGCGCATTTCGAGCGCTGCGCCGAGGTAGGTGCACATCGTGCGTTCGCCGTCGGGGAGACCAACGATACGCAGCGTCCCGACGGTTCGTCGCCGCGGAAAACGGTCGGGGCGATTTGTAGTTCGTTCAGCGTCCGTTCGAAAAGTCGCCCGTTTCGTCGCGTCCGACTTTGCCGATGTAGCTCTGTCGAAGCGCCCATCCGGGCCAGTGCGCGGATCGTATTCGAAGCCGATCCGCCGAGCGAAAGCGTGGGGCGCGTCGGCGACCGATGCGTCGATCTGTCGTTGCAGTTCGCTGTCGACCAGGTTCATGCTGCCCCGCGGTAACTTGAAGGTATCGAGTATTTCGTCGTTTTTCAGGTTGATCAGGATGTCTGTCAGGGCATTGCCCATTCCGATGACGCTTTTCATGGATGATTCGGTTTTAGGTACAGTTGAGGTTTCGTGAAAAAATCGTGCCTTTCCGTTCACAGTGGGTCGGGAACCGCGTATGGAACGCTGATATGCATGGTGCGCCCGTTTCCGGCCGTTTTCTCGACCGACTTTGCAAAGGTGTCTTTTTTTTCCCGGATTCACAAATTTTCAGGCCCGTTCGTACGCCGGTTATTTCCTCTTTCGTGCCGTCCGCCGGCACTTCCCGAAATAGCGGATCACTTCGGCGGCGCGTTGCCGACCGATCAGTTCCGATAGTTCGGTTTCGGAAGCCGTCCGATTCGGGACAGCGTGCGGAAGCGTTGCAGCAGTTTCTCTACCGAACGGTTGCCGAGGGTCGGGGATGCTTTCCCAGTTCGCTTTTTGATAAAGGCGAGCGAACGCTTTGCGGTGGAAGGTGATGCCGAAACGGTGCGCTTTCGTCGCGTATGTGCATCATCAGCACTTTTCAACGCTTCGCTGTTGCGGGTCGAGATAGTAAGGGGTGGAGTCGTGCGGGAAATAGACCTCTTCGATCCGTTTGGCCAGTCCGACGATGGCGACCCGGTCGGCGATCCCGAGCCGCAGCAGGCTTTCGTAGGCGAAGCGGAGCTGCCCCTGCCTCCGTCCACGACGATCAGTTGCGGCAGTTCGGCGTCTTCGTCGAGCAACCTGCGGTAACGCGTCCGATCACCTCTTCCATCGAGGCGAAGTCGTTGGCTCCAACGACGGTCTTGATGTTGAAATGGCGGTACTCCTTGCGCGCCGGTTTTGCGTCGCGGAATACGACGCACGAAGCCACCGGATTGGTTCCCTGTAGGTTCGAGTTGTGAAGCATTCGATGCCGCGGCGGGACGCTCAGGTGGAGCTCTTTTTGCAGGGGCGGCCAGGATGCGGTTCGTGTGCCGTTCGGGATCTTTTGATTTCGATCTGCTTGAGTTTTTCGAGCCGGTACAGGCGGCTGTTGCGCCTGAGAGTTCCAGTAGATGTAGCTTTGTCGCATGCGCTGCGGCACGGTGAACGTTACCCTTCGAATAGTTCCTGCGCCGGCAGCAGGGACGATCGCTTCGCGCGACAACCGTCCGCCCGGCAGTTGTTCGGCGATCCGGCTGATCGCGTAGGTCGATGTCCTGCGGCCGGTCTTCCAGCCCCGGTTTCAGTTCGACCGTGAACGAATTGACGACGGCCCGTCGGCGATCCGCATGAAATTGCAGTAGGCCGCATCGTCGTCGACGACCAGCGAGAAGACGTCCAGGTTGGTCAGCGTGTTGCTGACGACTACCGATTTGCTCTTGATAGGCGGCGAGGGCTTCGATCCGTTTTTTATAGACGGCGGCCTCTTCGAACCGCATTTCGGCTGCCGCGCCGACCATTTTCGCGCGCAGGTATTCGGTCGTCTTCCCGGGTGTCGCCGCGCAGCAGCGACGTTACCAGTTCGATCCCTTCGCGGTATTCGGTTTCGCTTTGCAGACCGACGCAAGGTCCCTTACAGTTGCCGATGTGGTATTCCAGGCAGACGCTGTATTTGCCTTTGGCGATCGCTTCCGGGGAGAGATTCAGCGAACACGTGCGCAGGCTGTGGATGCTGCACCAGGGTCGAGCACCGTTTTTCTGGATATAGACCGAAGCGTACGGCCCGAAATAGCGAGAACCGTCGCGCTCGCGCCGCCGGGTGGACTGTACGCGCGGAAACGGTTCGTTGCGGATCACGATCCACGGATAGGTCTTGTCGTCCTTCAGCAGGATATTGTACCGCGGCTGAAGACTTTGATCATGCTGTTTTCGAGCAGGAAAGCCTCGTTCTCGGTTGCCACGACCGTGTGCCTCAGGTCGGCGATCCGCGAGACCATCACGCGCACTTTGGCGCCTCGTTGGCTTTCGACGTAAAATAGGAATAGACGCGGCGTTTGAGGTTTTCGCCTTGCCTACGTAAATCACGCGGCCGTCGGCCCCGAGGAATTGATAAATGCCCGGGGATTCCGGCAGCAGGGCTACTTTTTCTTTCAGTTCGGCAATGCGTTTCGAGTCGGCCATGCGGTTAATTTGTGGTTTCGAAAATTAAAAGTATCAAAATTTATTCACATTTTGTAAAACGGCCGGAACTTTTTGTTTGAAAAAATTCCGGAGCCGGCAGAGCTATTTTATCGCCCGATTATGGAACTTATACAGCCCAGTGACCTCTATTTTGGACGGAGGGGATGGATCGCCCGCCTGCAAGCCCGTCTGATTATGAAGGTGGCCGCCCTGAGGAAAATCAATCGACTGTACGAAAGCGCATTTTCCTACGAGGGGCCTTATCCGGAAGGGTTGTTGCATAATCTGGGCGTCTCGTACGACGTCGCTCCGTCCGATCTCAAGAATATTCCGGCGTCGGGTCCGGCGATCGTGATCGCAAACCATCCGACCGGTGCGCTGGACGGGATGATCCTGATCGACCTGCTTTCGAAAGCGCGTCCCGACGTGAAGTTCATGGGGAATTTCCTGCTGAGCCGGATCGGCCCCCTGAAACGGTTCTTTATCGACGTCGATCCGTTCGACGCGAAGTCCGGCGGTAACGTGTCTGGAATCCGCGAGTCGTTGCAGCATCTCTCCGGCGGCGGACTGCTGGGTGATCTTCCCTGGCCGGCGAAGTGGCGACTGGCAGCGCGGGTTCCGGACGTTAAGGCGCGCCGAGTCGTACTAAGTTTATCCGGAAGGCGCAGGTGCCGGTCGTTCCCGTTTATATCGAAGCTTCCAACAGCCGGACGTTCCGGCCCGGGAAGGTGCATCCGATGCTGCGCTGTTGCTTTACCGCGCGAGTTGGTCAACAAAGCGGGCTGTTCAGTGCCGTTGCGCATCCTTTCGCCGATCCTGCCCAAAAGACCGAGGATCTTTCCAAAACGGCTTATAACAGTTACCTGCGCGCTTCGGTCGAGTACCTGAAGCCGTCCGGTAGACGGCGTCCCCGCCGGGCCGAGCGCCGTGCGGCGCGGAAGGTGCCCGATGAGGTTCGCGGGGACGTCGACGTGAAATTGCTTTGCAGCGAGTTGGAAAGCCTGCGGGGACATTATCGGCTGTTCGTTTCGGGCGGTTAAGGTTTATTGCGCCCGCCGCAGCAAATCCCGAACATGATGCTGATGATCGCCACGTTGCGCGAACGGACGTTCCGCGAGATCGGCGAAGGCACCAAGAACGAGATCGATACCGACCGTTTCGACCCGCTAATTACCGGCAGTTGTTCATCTGGGACAACGAGGCGCTGCGGCTGGTCGGAGCCTACCGTTTGGGATTGGGCGACGAGATCATGCGGAAACTACGGATTGAAAGGTTTCTATACCCATACGCTTTTCCGGATGTCGCCCCCGATGGGAGAGGGTGATGAGCCGCACCATCGAGCTCGGTCGTTCGTTCATCGCGCGCGCGAATACCAGCGGAAACCGGCGTCGCTGATGCTGTTATGGAAGGGGATTCTCCACGTTCTGCTACAGAATGAACAGTATCGCTATCTGATGGGGCCGGTGACCGTTTCGGGAGGTTTCCAGCATACGTCCAAGCTGATTATCGCCGCGTATGTCCAGTCGTTTCACTTGGATCGGAAGAAGGCCTCTTACATCAGGCCCCGGACGGGAATCGTCGTTCCGGCTCGGATCGACGAGTCGCTGATCGCGGAGGTGCGTCCGATCGAACTGATCAATAAGATAATCTGCGATATCGAACGGAATGCGTTTTCGATCCCTGTGTTGATTCGCAAATACTTGCAACTGAACAGCAGTGCTCGGATTCAATACGGATCACGGTTCTGCGACTCGCTCGACGCCCTGATGCTGCTCGACCTGCGGCGGGTGCCCGAAGAGATCTTGATGTTGTCCAAAGAACGACCGACATCGACGTGATCGGCCGTTTTCAAAAAAAAGACTAAGCTGCGTTTGCATCTGACGGCGTCAGTATCCGCCGAGGAAAGTGTCGGCGTCGATTACTTCGATTTCGAAATTTTCGGCATCGATGCGGTCGTTCCGTCGGCCATGTGATCGTGCCTCGGCTCGACCCGGTTTGCCGTAGCGCCCATAGCAATCCGTCGGTTTTGGTCTGCATCAGGTCGGGGTCGTCGTCGTAGCAGGCCTGGATGCAGCGGACACCCCCTTTCCCGCATCGGACGCGATAAAATCGCATCCGCCCTGTTCGTTCGTATAGCATACCGACCGGCTCTCCCGGCACAGGTGGTTGAATAGCATCGTTTCGAACAGTTTGTTCCGGTCGACGGTTTCGGCGGTCGATACGGCTGCGGCCAGCGCCGTGTCGACCGCATAGACCTTTGCGCGGATTGACCGCCTGGCGCGCCGGGTTGTCGCTGAGGATCGAAAGCGAAGCGTACGAGTCCGGCCGTTTCGATGCATTGCATGTGCTCTGCGGCCGTGCTCACGGCCTTTATTTTCAGTTTTCGCGCAGTTTGTTGGCGGTGACGGGTTCTCCGGTGTTGGTGATTAGGTGCAATGCCATCCGTTGCAGGGGTGTTCCGGTCGCGGATGCCTCCCGCGATGACGGCGTCCTTGCAGAGAGATTTCCGTGTAGAGTTGATGGAGCGCTTCGGTGTGTCCTGTTTTGATGAGTCCGGGAAAGCTCCCGCGACAGAAATTCGTTGACGGCCTGTTCGCCGGCCGGTTTATGCGTGAAGCTGAAATTCGTTGTACGAAAAGAGGTCGAGTCGGCGGGCGAGAAAAATATCCGGGACGGCGCCTGTCCCGTCCGGACGCTCGGCTTTGCGAGCCGCAGGAGGGTTTCCAGCGAAACGGTGGAGACAATCTTGATCCCCTGGCGGATTTTCGGTCGCAAATTCGATCCATCCGGCCGCCAGGTCGATCCGGTTGAACAGGGCGATGCCTTTGCCCGACTCTTCCAGCAGCCGATCGAGCTTCGTGAAATCGCCCGCGTCGAAACCTCCGAGCCGCGGGTCGTCGAAGTCGGTGTACCACGCTTCGGGATAGTCGTTGTTCAGCATCCGGTGCAGCAACGCGCTGCATCCGCATCCGCGCACGCCCCCGATCAGCAGCATACGGTCGGTTAGGTAGGAATGGACTCCTCGATTTCGCGCGGATGTCCGGGCGAAACGTTCGCGAGCATTTTACGTTGTTTTGGAGACGATGTTTTCGAGCGCTGTTTTCGTGATCATGACGGTCTGAATGAATTGAATATCTGCAAATATAATTATTATATTTTAAAAACAGACGAATTAATTTTTGTTAAGATCAGAATTGCGCGCGGGCGAAAGTTTCCGTTTTCCGATTTAATGGTATTTTTGTGCCGGATTGTGGCCGTTGCGGGATTCGACCGTCTGCCGGGCCGTTAAAAGAATGATAAATGAAAATGAAGTTTGTGTTGATTTCGCTTTTGTGCTGTCTTCCAGGCGTCGCCTTTGCTCAGTCGGACACGGTTGCGGCCGGGAAAAAGGCGGAGCCGGTTTCGTACGTGCCGAAACTGGACGGAACGATCAAAGCGAAGATGGAGGTCGATCTGAACGGCGGGGAGTACCGGTTCAGCGTACGCAACGCCCGGCTGGGCGTTCGGGGAACGTTTCGCCGAAAAATGAATTACCGCCTTCAGATGGATTTCGGTAACGAAGGGAAAATATCGTTGCTGGATGCTTATGCCGGTTACCAGTCCGGAGGTTTTACGGCCGAACTCGGGCAGCAGCAGTACCATTTCAGCACCGATATGGATCGGGGCCGTCCACGAATCTGTTCGCGAACCGTTCTTTCCTGTCGAAATACTTGACGAGTTATTACGGCAGCGAACTATCCGGCGGGAAAACCGTCGACTACGTCCGGACGCTCGGTTCGCGCGATCTGGGCGCGTTTTCTCATACCGTTTCGCATCGAAACTGCCGCTGAAATTGCTCGCCGGCGTTTTCAACGGTTCGGGAATCAACAATCCCGTGTGGGGAAACACGTGAACGTGATCGGTCGCGCGGAGCTCGGCGGCAGCGAGGGACTGCGGGGGCGGTTGCTTATTACGACGGTTACGCTCCGCAGCATACGCGGGTTTGTAGAACGCGATGGCGAAAATGTAACGGAAAATTTCGAGCAAAAAGATGCGGATGGCCGGTTTCGAATTGCGTTATGTCCGCGGAAAGTTCCGGATCGAGGGGGAGTACGCGCGTCGCTATCTCGGAACCGGTAGTTCGTCGGAGGTGATGGCCGTGGCTCTCGTGCAGGGGTTCTATCGGTTCGATCTGCCCGAAAGGTCGTTTGCCCGCTACCTGTTGCCGGTCGTGCGCTGGGATCTCGGCAACGGGGTCGATTACCTGAATAGCGATACCCGACGGCGCGAGCTTTTCGATGCGAACCGGATTACGGCCGGGATCAACCTTCGGATTCTCGACAAAACTGGTGCGTTCCGAGGTGCGGCTGAATTACGAAAAAATACCTTCTGAAAGAGCGGCCGTCCGATTTCGCCGTCAACAAATTGTTGCACGACAAGTTTACGCTGGAAATCGTCGCGTCGTTTTAGCGGCCGGGCCGTTTGCGCAGAACCGGCCCGTCGCGCGATCCTTGTTCTCAGTCGAAGTCGCCCGGCATCGGCTGAATCCGTATGCGGCAGAATCATCGAAAAAAAACATACCGGGCCGCCCGTTTGGTAGGGCGGCGATCCATATTCCGAAAATATTCCGACGGGTTTTCTCCGGCGTTTCGGCGGACGACGGTTATTTGTAAATCATTCCGATTCGCTGCGTGCCTCCCCAGCGGTTGACCTGTATTTGCTGCGCGTCGATTACCTCCTGTCCGCGCAGGATGCGGAACGATAGTTTGAACGGAGGGAGTGTCGGCGACGATGTCGGACGGCGGGTCGGCCGTCGGCACGGCATAGACGGATGCTGCGACGGACGCCGCCGGATCGGAAGTTTGACGCTGTAGGTCGTTTCTTTGCGGATCGGGCTCGCGTCCGTATGCTCGACGGCGATTTGACGCTCTTCAGGTCGTAAGAAGCGAGGCTCAGGTGCAGATTCATTCGTTCGCCGGCCGGATCGTCGCATCGCGCTTCCAGGCGGAAAATAGCGGTTGTTCCCACGGTTTCAAATTTAAACGTTTCTCCGCCGGGGTATCCGGCCGGTTCGATTCGAGCCGGCCGGACACCATGATTTCCCGGTTGATACCGAGCAAAATTACGACAAAACGGCAGATTACAAAAATAAGTTTCAGAAATATTTAGAGGTGATTTGTAATGTATTAATGTTTTGTTGAACAGTTGTTTGCGTGTTTGTGTATTTATTTTGTTTATTATGTTGTTGAAATCATAAAAATAAATGATAGTCACTAATGTGTTGAACGGCATGAAAAAGCCTGAAAAACACGGATTATCAGTGAAAAAAAGATCGATAAATATTGCGGTTTCGAAAATTATTGGTATCTTTGCACTCCGTTTTGTGTGAATGGAACAGATTTTAACCAAACAAAGTAAAGGAA
>VOFG01004412.1_pt1 | contig 23419 bp, 51 predicted proteins | sample 5384171 | NCBI WGS metagenome assembly VOFG01 (sample SAMN12384726, study PRJNA508395) | human gut metagenome | isolation source: healthy gut F | host: Homo sapiens | reverse complement strand
TCAGTGTGCTTCGTTCAGTTACGTATTGGCAGGTTCTTTTCACCAAGCAGTATTTGCACTCGTCTCCGATGTAGGAATATTGTATATTTTCTTCCATTTAATTGAGTCAAATAAGTTTCGGCTGCACTCTCCTTATTGCTTCTTGTTCTTCTAGATCCTCAGCAATAAAGCATTCATTTCCAATAAACAGTCCAAAAACGTTGCACGGCAAACCATTCATGCCAATTCTCAAAGCCATCTCAATCCACCACTCTTTGAAAAATCTCATCCAGTAATTCTTCATGTGTAGATGGCGTAGTAATATCTGAACTTCCAGCTCGTTCACGTAACTCTTTCACCGGGCCCAAGCATCAGCAATGGCTGCATTACTCCTTGCCAATGACTCAGCCTTGATTAAATACAACTCAGCAGTACGCAAAAGATCACAGGAACGGCATCTCGGAACGATACATTTTGCTTACCACATTCACGTTCTGGTTTTCTTCTTTGTAGGTGATATCCTTATTCGTGATAACCATATCTTCACGCGGATCACCTTCAATTATATTCATAATAGATTCTGTTGCTCCCCCAAAGCCCGGAATTAAAAGCTTGCTCTGGATAATAAGTTATGTAAGATAACTCGTCTGAACCAAAATCCGACAGAAAATCACCTCAGTAGAAGTTTCCGTATTCGTAAAACATTTGAAAAACTTGCATCAAAGTGGGTTTACAGAAGTAATCCCTTCATCAGCCGCCGTTGCAGCTTCAGCATATTCGCCTTGATAAAATAAAACAACCGCTTTCAACGCTTTGGCCGCCTGTACCAGAAGCCAAGAAGAAGTCGTGTATTCCGGTGCCTGATTAATAGCTATCTCCAAATGCCCAAAATCTCCTCATAACTTTCATGCCACAGTAGCACGTGCCTTCACGGCATTCGACACGGAAGGTAATTCGTCACGGATTAGTACTCCATATGTACTTGACATATCCCAGTTCTCCAAACTGACGCAATACTCTAAAATAAGCCAAAGCAGAAAGGAAATGACACTCTCCGATAATTTCATCTTTCCGTCCTTCCTCAAAAATCACTATCATTAATTCCTTCTAAAGCGGTCAAAGATAATTAACATTTTTTGATAATATTATAATCAGCATCCCTCCCCCGTCTCCAAAGGAACTATAAGAAAGTATTGGCAAGTTACGCTCTGAATAATAAATAGCATTACCGGAAGTAATAAAACTCCCCCGTAACATGGCCCGACATAAAACTACCACTCAACGTTGTAAAACAAATATTCCAAACTCTTACTAGGTAAGTAAGAATACACTCCATTTAGAGCAAGTTCAGCCATTTCTGGGGTAGTGATCGCCCCTTCCAAATCTAACTCGTACATTGGATCTTGCTCAAGTACGTCAACCAGTTGACAATTAGCAAAATCCTACAATTATAGCAAATACTATCAATATCTTTTTCATATTCATCAAAATTTAGAAGTTCAGTTTTACCCTCGAAAGAGAATGTGCGTGAGGATGGATAACTCCATCCCTCGTAATTCGACCCGTAATTGGAACTAGCCGAACCGATCGTACTCGGGTCTAAACCGGATATTTAGTAATCACGAAAAGGTTACTTGCGGTGAAATAGATTTCCCTGATTTCAAGTATTTCCCGTTCCATAAACGTGGAATATCGTAAGAGAGACGCAATTCCTGTAAACGGAGATTCGATGCATTATGCAATTGATGATCTGTCAACGATGCACTTGAATCACCAATATACATAGCTGGCAATTTGGCATCAGGGTTATCTACACTCCAGCGATTGTACAAATTGTAATCAATCAAGCCACTCAATTGATTTGGAAGATTCTGCAATGTCTTATTAAATAACTTTTACCCCCGATCTGAAAACCAAAATGCGTGTAAAGACTTAACCTTTTCCCAGGTAAGTGTAGAAGTAAGTCCTCCCGTTAGATCGGCTTCCCGGTGAACCTATCACAACTTGGTCATAATTGTCAATATATCCACTATTATCCACGTCACGAATCAATAGATGACCTGAAGTAGCCCCGGAACCATTGTAGGTTGATTTTCCCGCAGCAACCGCTTTTCGCATTTTTAATTCGTCAATGGTTTCTTGATTTTTGAATTATTCCATCGTATTCATAACCTAAGAAAACTCCCATAGCATATCCTCCACGAGGACTTGATTTCCAGACCCTGGCACAGTTACATCCATTCCGGTTGCAATACCACCATCTTTCTCCAACTTAGTCACTTTATTTCGATTATGGGCCATATTTAATCCCAACTCCCAATTCCAATCTTTCTGTCCGCGCAACAAGTTCGCCCGAAGAGAAATTTCAATACCTCGGTTTCTCACCGCACCGATATTTCTCGGTATATCAGCAACAGCCAAACTTGAAGGAGGAGTATAAGTCCAAATCAAGTCATCAGTATTTTCACGTAGTAAGCAATACTACCACTCAAGGCTGAACGAAATATAAATCAATTCCCCAAGTCATATTGTACAGTGGTTTCCCTTAATATCACGATTTCCCAATTGACTATGCACGATAGCAGGATTACCTAGATAGCTACTTGTAGAATAAAGATCTTTGTTTTGCATAACTACCTCGATCAAAATTCTGTACTCGGTTTTTCCCACACTAAACTTTATTTTCATATCGTCAGAACTTTAAATTCTTCATGAAAACTCTCATCACTTATTCTCCAAGCGATAGCCCCAGATGGGAAAAAAACCAAAACGATTATTAGAACCGAAAGAAGATGACCCATCGTAACGAGCCGTGAAAGTAAATAGATATTTATCCAGCAACCGATAATTAATACGAGCAAAAAGACTGCAACCATAAACGAGTACCGCTACCATTCTTACTTTTTCAAATTCTGTCGCATTGGTAATTCTGTCAATATCTCATCCATCGGGTAATTGCTCACGTACAAACCGAATCCCCGGTCTTTGGTACGCTCAAACGAGATACCAACCACAGCGTCCAATGCATGAATATCATTAATGTTTCCGGCATAAGACAAAGTATTATCAAATACCGTGGTAAACGAACGACTGGTACTTTCACCCCCCGTATCCATTATTATCGGAAGTCAAAAAAGTTGGTGTATACGTCTCGGAAAAAAGACATACTTTGATTCAAAAGACAAGGAAGTTTTCAACTTTAGCCCCTTTCAAATATTCAACTCAAAAAAAGAAGTAGAAAGAATACTATAATTATCCTTCTGCTCCGTTTCTCATTTTGTGCTACCGGATTACTAAAAGTCCTTCCTAAAAATAGAACCATCTTCTTCGTAAGCAGGATAATCAGATACAAACATCTATGGACTGGAATGTCTGAAGGAGAAATTGCTCATCACATCATACGGGCATTCCATCCACCACGTATAACGGTTCATTATCACCACTCAACAGAAGCTTCTCCACGAACCCGTACTCGGATTTTCTCATTCGGATTGGATGATGCCAGAGAAACAACAACCCCGGCTGCCGCATTCTGCAACATGGTCTCCACATTGGTTGCGGTTTTTTTCTTATTAATTGTTCCTCGTTCAAAGAGGCCACCTGTCCGGTCAAATCTCTTGTTGCAGTAACACCATATCCAACAACCACAACTTCGTCTACACCGACAGCCTCGTCCTCCATGACCACTTTCAGCGGGGCAGGATTCGACAAACCTTTCACTTTCACAAATTGTTTTTTTCATTCCCACGAATGAAAATTCCAGTTCGATGCTCTCGGCACTCGGCACGGTCAATTTAAAATTACCGTCCAAATCCGTTGCTGTTCCCAAGGTTGTACCCTTCACCAAAACGGTTGGCCCCCGATAATTGCCATTGAATCTTTATCCACCACTTTCCCTTCAATGACAATTTCTTTCTTCTGCTCGCTTGGCACGGGCTGTGTCGGGATTGATTCACAAATCACAATAATGTCTCCCTCGAACTTGTAGGAAAGCCCCGTGTTCGCTAAAACCCGATTCAAAAACACTTTCCACGGCCTCCTGTTTTTTGCCTTCACAGATACCTGTCCCAAATGTTGTGTCAGTTCCATGTTATACACGAAAGACAAAGCCGTCTGTTTTTGAATCTCTCCGAACAAGGTCCGGATAGACACATTCTTTAAATTCAAATTTACTCGTTCTTGCTGCGCACTTGTATTAGCAACAAGGGTGAACGAGAACACAAAATAAATAGTGCAGTCAATTTCATAACTAACCATTTTTTTGTCCTCCATGTCGCCAAAAAAAGGACATAATTGATTTTTTTTTTCATAACTTTGAACATTATAAATTTTTACTTAGTGATAAGAAATGCGCCAACATGACTTATCAAGGTTATCAAAAAATACCCGGAAGGTCTCGAACACCTTCCGGTGTTTTTTATTTAGAAATACAAATCGTTCTATCTTTTTATTGTAAAAGTGACGCCAACCGCACTTTTAATTGCTTTAAAATATTATCAATCTGATCATAACGTTTCACGTGTCCCGTAAAATGCAAATTCTTTAATTGCTCGTTCGTGTAAAAACATCCACGTCATACCACAAAAGAAAGCGTGTTCATGATCTGCTCCATGGTTTGATTTTCAAACACGAAAAAGCCATCTTTCCAAGAAACATAAGGTTCAATATCTACCGTTTTCACGTTCACGGATGCATCCGTTCGCCTGTATTCTCCCAGTTGTGAAGGTTTCATCCGGTATTCCGGCCACTCCCTTTTCAGCGCTCAATCCAATCGATCCTTCCACCAACGCCGTCTGCACTCGCTCTTTATCATGCGTGTTCACGTTAAAAGATGTCCCGTACACCCAGATTTTGATCCGTCTGCAATCACGTAAAAAGGACGCTTTTCATCTTTCTGCACTTCAAAAGGCCTCCCCGTTAAATATACCTCTCTTTTCTCTTTATCAAACACCACCGGAAATTTCAATTGAGTGCCAGAATTCAATTGTACCATCGAACCATCTGCCAACGTGATTTGGTACTCCCCACCCTCGGTGTTTGTAATACATTATATTGTAAATTCCTCTTCATTCCCATTTGCAGAATACACGATCCGCGACCGGAATTCTTCGCCATTCACCCCCTCACCACGACTATATCACGGGTTGTATCGCTGTTGTAACACTACCGATTTCCCATCTGCCAAAATTAAGGTTGCCTTCGTTTCTCGGAAGAATATCCCACGGTAGCAACCTCCACGGGTTGATTAACGTTCATTATTCTTAATAGCACGAAAGATCGTCCCAAAAGTAATAACATCGCCGCATATTTCAACCACACTCCGATACTCTTTCTCTTTATTCGGCTCGTTTTCACAACGCTCGTAAAGCTGCTTTATGGTCAATTTTTTGTACATTCTATACTTGTATAAAATATCCTTTCCCTTACAAAACCCGGTCAAACATGGCCCGGTTCTCCGGAACCGCATCCAACCATTTTGCAGTTCCTGCATCTCTTCATCGGTAATTACCCCGGACAAATAAAAGATGCATCATTTCAACCATTCTAAATTTACAATCATCCATTGCTTATCCTTTTTCTATAATTCAGAGACAACAACCTATTTCAAGAGGTACAAAAAAAAAGAAATTTCATCCCAAAAGCGAGATTCTTTACAATTCATTTTCAATAGATTACAAAACAAAAAAAATCAGATTATTCCAAAGACATCATCACAGAAATACACCCGTCCCAAACGTTCCCCGAATATATGACATGGCCCGTTTTCTGTGGTGTTTTAACCGTTAATGGATAAATTCAACAAAAGAGCGATCTCCCCGTTTCCCTTTTCCTTCCAAATGCAATAAAAAATATTTCTACATTTTATCCGGAGTTTCATCTATCGTCTTCCAAACAAGACATACAACTCTTCCTCCATCATTTTCAAAATCAATATCATCCCCTTCATTCTCAAGATTCAATGAGGCAAGATATTTCTCTTCCACGTTCTTGTGTTTCAGATGATCTCAAACTGGCATTCTTCACCGAATTATAAGGAAACTACGAAAAGCATTGTAAGTCGGATATTGGGCATCCCGTTCCCAAACGGCAATAAACACTCCTGCAATAATATCCTCCGCCACGTCCTGTTGCTCGACAAATCCCATTGCAAAAGAACCAGCGAATTATAAAACTCGCTGAATAATTTACGAAATGCTTCCGGCTGTTTCGCATTTATCCGTTGTAAGAACTGTTCTTCCTTTTTGGCATGAATACAATTTTCAATCCGATCACAAAAGTAGAAATTCAAATGAACAAACCTATGAATCATAAAAAATAAAATCATTCTCCACCATAAAAAAGATCCGATAAAAAAAAGGACCGATTCCTATACTATATAAGAAACCAGTCCCCAACTATGTAAACTACGAAGATCTTAAATTGTTCTTTTGCAATCCTTGAAATTTCATTTGTATTAATCTTCGCCAATAATGAAAAACCTCCACACAAAATCTTACACATCAGCACGCATTCGGTACTTTGCTTCCGGATTAATTGTAACGAGGAAGTGTACAAAAGCCATCCAAGTTGTTAACACGTATCCGATAATCCTTTTTCTCTACATCCCGGTGAAGTACTGGTTAACCAATCCACATCGAACATTCCCAGAAGAGAATAACAATAAAAAGCAGAATGCTCGTAGGCATACCAATTTCCATCCTCCTGATAAAGAAAATATATTCTTCATTCCGTTTTTCCTTTTGCAATATCTCTTCCAGTTCCATATACATATGAATTTTATTGAACAATAATTATTTTACACGCTTTTGTCTTACCGCCAACAACCGAACTCATCTGCACCCTTCCGCTTCTGTTGCTTCCGAAACCGATATGCAGATAAGCATGAGTATAATAATTACTATTAAGTTCCGATAAAAAAACCGTCTACACCCGGCAAGGCAGCAGGCAAGCTGGCGGTAGGATGCAAAAGCCAACCAGGTAGTAGACGACGGATTCATAATCTGTATGGTCAGTTATGATTTTGTAACATTCAATAAAATCCAAAACATACGAATCGCTATCTTTTAGGTTGAGATTTCCGGGTTCCAACTAACATCAACAAACTGGGACAAAATTATCACAAGTTAATGTCAAGATTGTAGATACAGCTGCAGAGGCTGCTGCAAAATCTCCTGTAATCTTATATTTATTACTCCTAACGATTGAACTTGTAAATTAGTAAGCCAAGTTGCCCCACCCGTTACCACAGGAGTAATACCACGACTTGAATATACCGTGCAAATTTCAATACCGTCAGCAACAGAGGTCGTTTGGTTTTACCGTACAAGTTAAACACGTTATTGGACATCGTCATCCGGTGTTGGGCGTCAGCCACGATACAAGGGAAATCGGAATCTTCATCCGTCAACTCCACCTTCAAGGCATTTGACGGAGCAAAATTGATAGCATCCGTCACGTTGGTATATCCCGACCATTCACGCTACCACCGTAATTATATAACGATGATTCCGCACGACATTCAAAGGTGTCTCTCCATTATCTACCATCACCACTTTATAATACCCTCTTTTCTCTTTATACTTGGCCTTAATAATCACCCATATAATCAGCTACAGTACAATTCCGCTCGTAGATATACAAAGAAGGAGTTTCTCCGTCAGACCATCCATTTGCATAATTAAAAGTACTACCGGAAAGAGGACGTCCCGTCACGGGAGTAACAACTGTTGAATAATTTGTAGGTGTCAGATAGCCACGATCAAACCCTTTGTTCACCGTTATACTCTGAATGACAAAATCATTCAGTCCATTCACCGCACTGACCATCCTTTCTTCACCTGTACGCAAGCCGCCACACGTAACAATTTTACCCCTCGGCTTTCGTCACGATATTTATCCCTGTCGGGAGTTCAACACGTCCCCACATAATCAAAGGCATCACGTGATCTTCCAAACTTCCGGAAGTCATCGCTGTTGTCTTTAAAGGGAATAGCTGCACTCTCCAACATATCGGAAGTAATATCATTAAAATTCAATCGATCCGTCCCCCATCAAAAGTACGCCCGTTAGTCACCAGATGAATGACACGTCGTTTTGAGGTAGCATCCAAACGTATGGAGAAAGAAATTTCGGTCCCACTTGGTGTCAACTCCTCCATCCACTTTCACCCGCTCCCATGAACTTACCCTCCTCATCAAACACAAGCACGTCCACATTCTTGATCTCGCTGTCCGTGTAAGAACGGGCAAGCGAATGTACGTTTTCTGGCTCCGGCAAGGTTACCGAAAGAGCAACGTTCACTTTACCATATGCAGCTCCTCGATTTTCATCTTCGCCTCCGTTACTACAAGAGGCGAAGAGAAAAACGACTAGCACGTATATTACATACTGTATTTTCATATTATTCTCCATTTTAATATACTTACACATACTACTTTTGTCTAGCCCAAACATCAAATTTAGCAGAGTGTTTCACACGATCATAAGTAAATCCGTGGCTACATGCGTATATTTGGTTTTGTAGGCCTTAGTATCGCTACTACCGGTACTCAGTTTATTAATACTGATAATAAACTCTTCACTATACAACTCGGAGCCCCTCTATTATAGAAGTTGTTGTTATTTTTCGGGAGTAGTAGAGCTTGTTCCTTTTCCTATATACATTTCCCCCATCTTTGTAAGCCTTATCGACATCGTCATAGGTGCAGGCAGAGTCGGAGGCTCATTATCATACCAAGCCGCATAAATTTCCATTTTTATCTTCCGCGGAGAATTAGCATCATTCTCGAATAATGGAGCGTTGAAGAAGGCTGTTTCCCCCCTGTTTATCAGTAGCATCACCTCCCCAAGTCAACAGTCTATCACCCTTGTAAGTCACCGCATTCCGACTAACACCATCACCCCGCACTATAACTAGGAGCATTTTGTTGCCAACCTACTGTTTTCCCATCATACAAACTATTATCATTCCCGTTTCCACTAATATGGTTTCCAAAGAATCCCACAGCAATATCAACGTCCTTTCCACCTGACCAAGTTTTACCACAAAGAAATGGAACGGTGGTATCGTCACGATAATATCTTGATAAACATTAGCCGTCACTTCATAATCCGGACACGAAACATGTCTGAATTTCATCGTACCCGCCCGCGGTTCCATCATCATCATCGGTTAGCATTTCCCGTGTTACGATCCGTAGTAAATGATAATATCTGCCCGATAGGATCCCAAGAAATATCATGAAGCCAAGATTGTTGCGAACTAAAAATTCTCTATCATCTTTGTTCCACCGTACACGATCACATCCTGTGAATTAGTTACCGCTTGTGTAGCCTCTCCTTGCGGAGCTGCCGCATCAATCGTATTATCATTATCAACATATATATAACAATTAACCAAACGTATCGTATCGGTAGCAAGTGTCATGATATTCTTAATGACAAGCGTATCTCCATAAACAAGATGTCCTCGTCCAACGTCTTGTTGTAAGCAACAGAAGAACGAGTAAAGCTTTACTGTACTGTTTCCCGCAACACCATTCTGTTTATTCGCTGTTGGCTTTCTAGGATTCGTAGTCAAAAATTTCCAGTCCCCTCCGATACTCGTAATCTCAATCTGCCTGTTCTCGTGAAGATTCGGACAGAAAACCAATCGTTTATTATTCACGCTGATTGTCCCTTCCATCCGGTCTTTGCGTCACGGGAATCCTCTTTGTCACATTATTCGCCTTAATCGTAATATAAGAACTACTGAGGTTGGTTATCCACGTAAGTTCCACATTAGCCGTGATCTCGACACCGTTATTAGCTATTTTCCTCACGGAAGTAATCCATCCTCCTGTCGGGTAGTCTACCGTAAAATCCGGAGCATTTGTATTCACGTAAAGCGTATCCTTATGTGACAATCCCACGGAAGCTTTGTCCGTGTAAAGCTGAGTTTGGGATAAGTCGGCATTCAATTCAACATCCTCCATCCCAAAACATCAGCCGTCACATCCAACTTTCCACCAACTAGAAGACGTACAAGCAGTATACCGTTTACACGAGGAACCCGCGGGATAACCACATCCGTTTTTTGAAAACGACTTCCACCCTCACAAGCCAAATCAACACTTACCTTCATGTGGCTCTCCGTCGTATCTTTCGGATTAGCAGTCAAATAATCGTTCCCTTTATGAGCCGGAATGACAAAATACAACGTGTCACTACGTTGATGACCCGGTAATGAAACACTATCTTTAACACGGAAAGTCCCGGTCATTGGCGTGTTACTCACCCTAGGACTCTTTGCCGTCGGGAACAATCCTCCTCCCAATTCAAGGTAGTCGGAACATCTTTCAGTTCAAAATTATGAGTCCCGTTCATCCAACCCTCCGCATCAGCGATAACCACCTTTACCAAAGCCACGTTTCGAGACAATATAGTAGTTCCCTGTAACCGAATTATCTTGTCCGCCAATAACCTGTTGCCCAATATTGGCCGTGCGTAATTCCGGCATAGAAGGTAATGTTCCTCCAGATAGCTGGGTTTCCCACATCTTCAAATCCTTGCGGGCAGCACTGCGAACAGGTTGTATCAACCCACCACTAAAATCTGTATTGGCAGTCACAAGGCTATATTCCACATCCCGGCAGCGACAGTCATCGAAAGTCGATCCGGGCCGTAAGTTACCTCCCTGAACCTTATGGTTGAACTTTCCAGCATCACTTCCCTGTCCATCAAAAGATAGACTAACGTGTTACCGACGATATCCCCACCCGCTCTCGTCATGTTGAACGTCAATAGGATCCCCGCTCGCTTGCCCGGACAGGGAATCCTCTGTCGTCCGAGCAAGCTAGTAGGAGAATAGTCAATAACCCCGCTAACAATATGTTTATATATTTTCCTGCCATAATTCTCTTTTTCATTCACTACCTCCCCAAAGGGAGTAGAATTTGTTTATTTACGGATCGTAAACTCGGCCGTAGCTTCTGCATCAGAAACACTGATCGGTTTGCGCACCCGTGGGTTGAGTTACAGACTTGATTTTTCAACTTCACTTGTTTTTCCGCTGCATCCGTACTATATAGCACCACACCATACACGTTCGCAGAACTATGATTTCCGTCACCACTGATGCGGAGATCATGCATATTCGTAAACACAAAGTCTTTACCTTCTTTAGCTGAAGCATCAGGAACCGTCACGCAATTCACAATAACATCACTTCGGTAGCATTCGTCAGCAAAGCCCCGTCAGAAGACTCGCACCAAAGACACCGTGAAGAATCCCGATACAACATTATTATTCAATCTGTGATCGCCAAGGAAGCAATCATTAAACGTGCCGGTTGATCGACAACCACCCGCTACAACTCAACAACTCTCCTTCAAAAGCCACATTCGAACCACTCAGGCAATGTACTTTATTAAAGTTTATCACGACTGTCTTGGGCAATTCATAACGAGTATCCTCCAGCGTTTTCACCAAGAAGGATGACTTCTGCGAGCCATTGGCAAACATCACTCTTGGAGTTAATCCCATATCAAAATCAAGCGCATCTGCAGTTCCTTCCCCGTAAATACCATCCACGATGATATTGGCTCCCCGTCGAATTTGTCAAAGGAGTTCCATCCGGTTTAAACAATCCAAGCTCGTATAAAATATCTTTTGTTCCTCTTCTCCTGTTCCGTGCGTACTAGCTTCACAACAGCCTGTTGATCCTCGATCACCGCTTTACCCACGGGTTTCACCAAGTAACTTTGCTGTGCATCCGAAAGTACAAGTTCAAACTCTTTCATTCCCTCGATCAGATTATTCGCTTTCACGGACACCTCTATATCTTGTTTTACCAGATAACGGTCGGCCGTTCCCCGTGACGGGGTAAACGAAAGCTTTCCTTTCACCGGTGTAAAATTATTCGCAATATTAGCCGTTTTCTCTTGGGTAGCATATCCCACACTTACCGGAATTGGCGCACCTTCTTTCGTCGTGGCATATCCGGTCAGAGTTATGGTAAAAATCAGCCGTGGCAATTCCATTCACCGGTTTCGTGATCTTCACGTCCGAAACATAAAGACCATGTCCCAGTTTCACGAGACGACCTCCCATTCCCAAGAAAAAGTAACTCCCCGGATGAAGAGGTATATGCCTGACGATAAGCTGTCGGTTTATTATCCGTCACGTAACGGTCAAACTCCTTTTCACCCGTGGACGAAAACATACAAACCCGTCCTTCAGAAGAAGATAACAATAAAATTTCCCCGCTATTGGTCACTTTCATTTTTATCAAAATTACCATCTAGTGAACGCTCGAACTCCACTTTTCCGGTCGGATGAATACGTATAAACGTGCCTCTACGTCCGCTCATGTCATAAGTCGTCACCACGGATTCCCCTGTTGCCGGGTTCATCCCGATTCCTCGCACATTTCCCTTGGACGTACCTGAATACAAGGCTGTTCCATCATTACGCAACAAAGCGTAATATCCTTGACTTCCGCTACCTCCAACCAGAATGTTACCATTACGAGCTACTTTGAAGATGATCCAGCATAGCGGCCCCTTGGTTGGCGGGAATCATATTCTTTGCGAACACGATGTCCCCCTCCGGACGAATCTTGTAAATAATCCCTCCATCTGTCGGTGAATTACCAATCACAAGCACCGAACCGTCATTAATATTGGCATTCAACCCAGTCACAACAAACTGTTTTGCCGGAATCGTCGTCATGTAATAAGGTTTACCCTTATCATCCAGACGAACCACGAGAGCTTGCTCTTTATCCTTTCCGGCTGAGAATGCCGCACAAATATATTCAATCGAATTCCCCCATCACCGCAAACTGGTCACAATAACCACCTCCGGCATTTTTTGTACTGGTAAACCACACTACCAGTCGGATCCAGTTTCAACAGGCTTCTTGGCGACCGTCCGCACCCTTCGGTTCCGAACCGGACACCACGAACGCCCCGCTCCGCAGCAACATACCTTTCAAGAAATTACTTCCTTTGATCCCCGGCATAAATATCGGTAACGATACGTCCGCCTCGATTAATCACCACGATACGTCCACATAAAGTAATTTTATCCTTTTACCTTTTACATTCGGTACACTGGACTGTCCAACCACCAAAACCCGGCTGTTATCCAACTCCACAATCTCGTTCACGGCAGTAAAGCTTGTCAATGGAAGCGAAAAAATGACTCCACCTTCCCGTTCTACCCATGTCAGGTTATACTTTTGACCTTCTTTACCTACTAAAGCAACCTCATCGCCGGGCAACGGACAAACCAGTTGAATCTGATTCTTATCACCATACACCTTATCAAACACCACCGGCATATACTGAGCCTTCACCTGTAAACAAGTGACAACGCTCAGCAGGAACAATATCCACACTCTATGAATTCTTGTCTTCTTCATATTATCGTTTACTTTTTAATTCTACCTCTTATGATATATCTCAACACGTCTTGCCCGACGATTCACCTGTATCCAATCAATATTTCCCTCCGATTGATTTCCCATTTCTTCTTTTATCTCTTCGGGAGAAAGCTTCACCTTACCGTGAGCTTTTATATTGAAATCTATATTGACACCGTGATCCCGCAAAATTCGGCAACCCTCTTCGCCCTCCTTGCAGACAAAACATGGTTGTAATTGTCACTACCCATTTCGTCCGCAAAACCGTCAAACCTCAATTCTGAAAAATAATAAGTACCCATTTCATTAATAAACCGCTTTAGGCATTGAATGGATTCTTTGGTCAATTCATCCGAATCGAAATTAAAGTAAAGAGTCATTAGTAAACCTTCCGGTGCATATTGTTTTAGTGAAATAGTTTCTTTGGTAACCGATTCCGTGGCCCCGTTCAGTAATAAAGCCCCGCCTAGAATCGCACTTTCTTCGCTCATCCCAAAATGAGGATCACCCTGTTGAGTCCCCAAATCTTCCTCGGTTTGCAATAATAAATGTCATCCCGGACTCCATTTCCCGGTCCGAGACAAAATAAGCGGTTCGCAAATCCAGCGGACACATAAAATAGTCGTTGAAAACCGAATTCACCGGATAAGGAAAATGACGCACACTGCCCGGGACTACTCCTTCGTGATCATAGTCGGCATTGAACAAGTCATATCCCCCGAAACCGGTAACCCGTTAGAGGAAAAAATAAGGCGTCCTTCGTAAAGTACGGGGAAAATCTCGTTCCTTCCGTATTGACATCCGCACCCAAATTCATTGGGGTTCCCCACTCCTGTGTCTCTTCATCCCAATGAACGACGTACAAGTCAAACCCGCCAAATCCTCCCGGCATATCAGAAGTGAACAACAACGACTTCCCGTCATTAAACAAGTAAGGATGAGCGTACGAATTTTCCGGGTCTTGCGGGAAAACCGGGATGTACCTTCAAAACGTTTACTCTGGCTCTTGATCACGGAATAATACAATTTTAGTACGGAAAGGACGATGTTTTTTGTCCACCATCTCCACCGATACATTCTTTTTATCGTACTCTATCACCGTGGTCACCATCACCTTCATATCTGTATAAAACGTTACCGGTCCATTCTGCAAATCCACCGGAATCTTCCGGGAAGTAATCGGAATATCGCGGTGATTTCTGCGACATCACCTTTTTCCCCGACCTCCTTCAACTCGTAATAGTGAGTACGATGGAAAAATAACTTTCCGGGATCGTTAAACTTACTATAACTAATGGCATAGAAGGTTGTTCCCCGTAATTCCCGATCCAGAACTCGGCATTCGGCGTGTTCAAAGACAGTCGTTGGCCGTGAAACCGGGGAATTCCTGCACGGAATGGCGCATGGCAAAGTGCCTCCAGTGTATTCTGGTAACGCTGGTACCTGCTATACTGATCTTTATAGGCATTGTTCAGGCAAATTGCCTCGGCTTTCCGTGCCTGACCTTGAAAACACAACGCATCAATGTAATCACACACGTCATCCACGGGAACAAATTCCGTTTCAAGCTCCATCGCCTTCTCGTAATGTCCGATAGCCCAACTATAATCCCGTACCCTGAAATACAAGCGCGCAATCTTCAAGTGAAGAACGGCGATTTTGCACATTCTCTTCTTTTTTTTAGAGCCGTTTTCATACTGCGCCATCGCTTTATTAAACTTCTGCCCTTACAAAATTACGGTCAGCCCGTCTTTCCACCCGTCCCAGCTTACGTTCCTGCGCCTTCACAGGAATCGCTCCATCCATCAGGAAAAGAAACACGGCAACCGACAAGAGAATTTGTATCTTCTTTTTTCTCATTTTCAGCAACATTTTATCTGTAACACTAGCGGAATATATTGTATGTAAGACTCACGCCGAACTTCGTCGGACCAATCCATTGTTTGGTCTTCTTGAGTTCCAACAGGGAAATTCACGTATTCTCCTCCTAGTTTATATTTATCATACTGGAAATGAGCATATCCAACACCGATATTCATATCCAGCGCCAGACGGGAGTTAAAAGCATATTTGTATCCGAAAGTAATACCTCCCGATACCCCCATCCTTTCCGGCGATAACTCCGGAGCGGATCATTGTGTTTCAACAACCCGATATTAAAAGTGCCATACATGGCATAAGGACCGATATAAAATCCATCCCATGAATCATTCGTGTAAAAAATTTTGCGGGTTCCAATAGTATCGTAATTCCGCAGATCCCATCAACACTCTAAAAACTTCTTCATTCTTCTTAAACATATACGGTAACCACGCCCCTCGGCATTCACCGTGAGCTGTCGCGTTAACGTGTACTCAAAACCGATATTAGGTGAACCGGTCAACCATAAAGGTACATTTACCTTAACACTTTGCGCCCGTACCCCGCCAAATAAACAAAGTAAAACGGAAACAAGTAAAATATATCGTACAACTGGTTTCATATTATTTTCTTTATTCATGAATATCAAATCATTCCATGTTCGTATCTCCACTCTCAATATCTTCATTCCATCCCACGATCGAAACTTTGATCACCACGTAAGAATCGATTTCAATAATGATTCGTCGGCCAGGCAATAGCCTGAGTGGCAACCCAGTTAGTTTATCTTTCACTTCCACCGGTAAATGATTGACGGCAACACCGTCACTATCCAGGAATGTATAATTCAGTCTCATAAATTCGCCTTCTACAGACGGTAAATAACGATGATCCACCTCTAATAATCAGCTGTTATCTGTGCCGGTAACTCTCCGAAATGAAACATATGATCATCCTGAGTCTGTCGGCCAGCGATAGTATCATGTTTCAAATACTGTACGGTGGACACCCCTTCTGCCAACAATTGCACGTTTTTCTATGCGAGACACGTCGCCTGGAAAATTTTTAAAACGCACGGTTACCCGTCCCGTATAATGTTCCAATTCTACCGTGTCGGTACGTAAAACTCCCGGATGATCGATCACAGGCACAAACTTCTGGAATAACACGTCCGAAGGATGCACGTAATGATTCTCCCCGGAACTGCTGTTATTCAACATAAAAAGCAGAGGTTTCCAGTTGTTGCTCATCTGCGAATGAAAAGACTATCCGTATTCGTATAACAATAGACCTTATATATTCACCAGGGGGTAATCTGAAACTAAACAACCCTGCTCTCATACGGGGATCTTTCCATGGGGCAGCCTCATGTAACGCGCTCCCCCAACACTCCGGTCTCGTCATAAACCAGTACACGACAGTCACTAACCTTATTATCCACCACTTCGGGTACGTAAACCTGGTAATTGGTTTCATCTTTAAAAATAATCCATAGGTACATGACGCAAGCAGGAGTTGGATAATCACACCCGTAAATACTATGAGAAGTCTGTTCTTTCCCATATTTAATATTTTTGTTGATTTTACACTTATTTCAGATTCCCCGGGAGCAGAGGATCCGCTCCCAGGCAATCATCTTGAGTGTATAAAAAGGAATTCTTTTACAGTGTAAGTGCTGATTCCACGATATTACTACTCCAAGCCTCCGGCGTACCGGCACTGATTGTCAAACCACCTTCTTCTCTAGGCTTGGTCGGTACGTCCGTGGTACCTCCTGAACGTAAGGTCAAATTCACTTCACGAATCGTGTTCGGCGTGAAATTCTCCTTGATCAAACCGGACCAGTAAACCGGACCGTCAGCGGCCATTTCATCCCCGTTTGCCAAAAATATGACCCGTTGCTCCACGTCCGGAAACAACGATAAAGTACTGCCGATCGGTAGATGCTTCCGCTGTTGATGCACCATTAACAGCACGTCCTCCATTATTCGGCCACACGATAATATCTCTCCCACATGGTGAAATTACCACCCAAAATAACCTTCGGATCATATCCTGAAGTAGGATTAGCCGTGTTGAAAACAGTCCCGTCCTTTACGGCCAATATATTGGCATCGGTTGACGTTGAACTCCACCACCTGCGTTTGCAGCCCCAACTTTCATGTTGTCAGGCAAACGATAGATCATGATAGACGCGTCTTTCGTGAAATCAACCGTGTTCAAAGTATCCGTCTCGCTATCCTTTCACGTTCAAACGAACACGCAACATGGCAACTTCGCGCTTTCCAGAGCAATGGCCGGTACTGTAGTAGTAATTCCGGTTGTAACATCAAAACTCGCTGATGCTCCCATGAAAATTTCTGACGGCTCGGTATAAGCAGTATTACCCGCGGTGGTCAATTTAGACGAACAGAATGTCGGGAAGTCTCCCGCTTTATGCTCTATCACCAAATTCGGGAGAGTCTTCTGACGCACATTCCACATGGTCCATTCAGTTGAGTTGTACCTCCATCTAAATAAGTGGTAAGATCGAAGAACTTTTCACGTTCGCAACAGCAACTAACGTGTAACCGGTACCTACCGGTACGTCCGTGTACGTGAAAGTGGTCAACGCACTTGTCGGGTTCACGATGGTTGAATAAACCACCTGACCGGACGCATTATACAATAAGAATTGTACTGTTTGATATTTGACCATGAAGTTTCTGGAATTGCCGTGGATTGCGGAGCCCTTCCTTCCATTCCGGTTTGTCAAAAAGTAACTTGAAACGTTAAACCGGCCTTTTCCGGATCCTGGATAATCCGAACCACCGCTCTTAGAACAAGCACACACTACTACCATTGCTAGCAATGACCATAATAAACTAAATCTTTTTTTCATAACCCATTCTTTAAAAATCACCTAACATTTGAAATCTGACAGAATGTCATCAAAAATTTTACTACACACTATTTAAATTTACCGTTACTTTGTAGGTAACGGTAAAACATAAAATTTCAAATAAAAAGGGTCTTTCGGCGGGTTATTATTTATATAATGAATTTTTTGTAGTCCGGTGAAGGCGATCTAAACTCCGCCCATCTTTCAGAAAATCGAGGGGGTAATAGTTTTTTGTCTCCAAAAACTATCACGCAAAAAATTGAATTATTTTACCATCTATTGAAAATAATCGTCGCATTATTTGAAATAATAAAAATATATATATAAATTTGCACTCATTAAAAAGATTCCGTTACCTACAAAGTAACGGATTTTTTTTCTGACTAATTGTCAGACATTTACCTTCTTGATATCACATAATTCCTATATTATTCTCCAACACAACACCTTCTTTGATAAAACAAAAGCCACAAGTGCATTATTCAATTGATTTACCTCATCTTCCCGGTAACGCTGGAAATAAGTCTCGGTCACCTTAACCGATGAATGCCCCATCGCGTCACAGATCAGGCTGGAATTATAATTTTGTCGCAACGCCGTCGTTGCCCAAGTATGACGTGCCACGTAAGTACTCAATGCTCTCTGATCTTCAAGAAATATCCCACCTGCCGCAACCGGTAGTTATGCAGGCGCAACATCCGAGAATACTGCCGGTACTCGTCCTGCTTGGGATCTTGAATAATAGGAGCAAATAAGGAGAATCAGGATACATGTCCTTGTATTTCTCTATAATGGCCATCGCTTCCGGACAAACCACAACAGTTAGTTTTCGTCTCGTCTTGTGCCGGTGATAAACAATCACGTTCTGTAAATCACATTTACGCAGGAATGCCAAGTCAACAAAAGGCATCCCTCGAAGCAAAAAACAGCAGGACAAACATATCCCGGTAAAAGAAAGCCGTTCAGGCAAAGGCTTTTTATCTGTCATCAACCGACAGATTACCTCCGGGGAAACCGCCCTTTTCACCTGACAATCGATCCCGGTATGCACCCGGCTGAAAAAGACGGGGTATATAAGAGGCTATCCTCGCTCAACCGCTTGATTATAAACAGATCTCAGCGTCCGCATATACGTTGAAATAGAATTCCACTTCAACTGGTCGGACAACAGTTTCCGCTCGAATTGAGACAACCATTCCGGGGTCAATTGCTTAAAACTAACTTCACGTCCATTCGCAAATTTCTTCAACCGTTTCAAAAGTACTCTGATAAACATGAGCAGTACCATCCCGCTGCTCCCGTTCCAACTCGACAATAAGTCGCTCCATAAACTGTGTTAAAAATTCTCGTTTCATTTTCTATCTGTTTAGATTTCAATTTAAGTGTTTTTATAATTTCCCCCAATTGACATGACCAAACACGTGCCAACTAGCTATTTATGCAAACATTTCAACAACCGACCATTCACTTGTCATAAAATCGTACATCCAAACCATGAGAAAATTAAAAGTCTATTTTTAAGAGAATACAGTCTAGGGCTACTTCTCCTCTACCACCAAGACCTTTTCCATTTTGGTGTTTTTTCCTTCACGGGTGCATTCATCCCGGTGGTATTACAAACACCATCGAACCCGGCATTCGGCTCTATTTCCAGCTTACGCGTGTAAACATCACCTTCACCATGCACCCGGATTTCATGTACAGCTCATTCGTCGCACGAATATCTCCTTGCAACAAACCATACAACACCGCAGTATCACAGTTCACATTTCCCTTGACTTTTCCTTGTGGACCAATCACAACTTTTCCCTTACAAATAATGTCTCCCTCTAACGTTCCCTCCAGATGTAATCCTCCAGCAATAGTGATTATCCCTTTCACTATCGTCCCTATTGTTATCATTGTCAGGTTGTCAGCACTGACTTTCATTAATTTTTCAGTGTCATCTTCATTCTTTTTCTTTCCAAACATATCAAATATGAATTAGTCATTAAAAAGATGAACACTCTTCGATTTTCAAATATTAGTATCTGACAAATATAAAATAAATAGGTGAAAAATAGAAACACACTGTCGACAAAAAAAGTAAACAAAAAAGTTTTACATAAGTAAAAATAATGACAAGAACACCGAAACGAACGGGAATAATACTGCACGGCAAGATTCACGACTATCGAAAAACTGACAAAAAGTCTTGTTTATCCCCCTCTTCATTTTCTGTTGATCGTAACCCGAAATATATTACCTTTGTATTTATAAATAACAGGAGAAAGAACATCATGAAAAAGCGCTTGTTTTATTATCCGGGGACTGGATTCCACGACAGCCCCATACGTTGCCAAAGAGCAAGGATTTAATGAATTATACGCCATCACTTTCGAGTACGGGCAAAAACATGATAAAGAGATAAAAGCGGCAAAGCCGTGGCAAAAGCCGCCGGAGTGAAAGAACACAAATTCGTGAAAATCATGCTGAATCAATGGGATGGTTGTTCCCTCACGGACGAGAAGATGGACATTCACGATGGGGATATAAATCGAACCACCATTCCGACACGTACGTTCCTGCCCGGAACATGGTATTTCTTTCCGTGGCGGCCTCCTGCGGACGCCCTCGACATCACCGACATCTTTATCGGGGTCAGCGAGGTTGATAAGTACGTGGATTGTCGGGAAGAATTCATCCGTTCCATGGAACAAACCATTAACCTAGGAACTGTTCTCGGTGCCGAGAAAAAACAAAATCACCCTTCACGCTCCCTTCATGCACATGACCAAGGCCGACGAGGTGCGTCTGGGGAATCGTTTAGGGAGTTGATTACAGCCTCTCACTTGGACTTGTTACGCGGCGGCAAAAACCCTGCGGTACCTGCGATAGCTGCCTTCTCCGGGCCAAAACATTTGAAGAGGCGGAATAAAAAGACCCGTTGTCTAATTGAAAATGAAAATGGAGAATTGAAAATGAAAAAACCGATTTAATTTATGATTTATGAATTACGATTTACGATTGAAAAAAGCGTGGACTTCGTGGGTGGAAATCTAAAAATCTAAAATCAATAAATTAGTAGGATTTAAAATTTAAAATTGATAAATGGTAATTAGAAAGTTATTTCAAATTCGAGGGGGCACATCGTGCGGAATTGTTCTTCACACCGTTGCCGGGAGAACATTCATGGACATTCGTATATCGTGGAAGTATTTATCACGTCCGACAAGCTGGACCGGGGATATATGGTGATAGACTTCGTGCTGCTGGATAAAGTGAAGGAACTCGTGGATAGTTTCGACCATACCTACTCGCTGTGGCAGGAAGAATCCGACGAGTTGAAGACTTTTAGTCTACAAATACAACCGTCGGGTGGCTGAAATACCTGTCTCCTCCTTCTGCTGAAGGATATGCATTGTTATTCCTTTACCTAATCGACAAAAATCCTGCAAAACACGGAGCATAAAAGCAGGAAGAAACGTACAACTCTCCTCCGTTCGGTACATGAAACGGCAACCGGGTATGCCGAGGCTTTCCGGGAAGACCTGAAACCGTGAATTTAATGGTACAACATCCGTTTTTCCGAGGCAATCCGGAAGAATGGAAAATGATCAGTGGTGGGAAGGAATTAAGATAAAAGATAAAAACTAAGAAACTCACGTATGTTACATTTGGCGAAGGATGGTATTTTCCCGATCACGAAAGACAAGGACGGTAAATTGCTAAAGCGAACTGCCCGCCTCGGGATTGCACGTTGCAGGAACGATACAGGGCGAGGGAAAATTAAACGGTGTACCTTCCCTGTTTATTCGGTTAGCCGGATGTAACCTCCATTGCACGTGGAAAACACTTGCCGGGAATACTTGCGAATGTGACACGGCATACGCGGCCTTTAAAGTAGAGAATTCGTTCTCCTGCCCGTGGAAGAGATCGTGCGAATTATAGGACATAACCGGGGAAACATAGATCATATCGTAATCACAGGTGGCGAACCATTCTTTGCAAGCGGATAAAGTCCGGGCATTGTGCCTACAATTAAAAAAAAAAGTCCCATTTTCATATTACCGTCGAAACCAACGCCACGCTTTATGTAGAAGAATGTGCCGAGATGATCGACTTTAGTCTTTCCCAAAATTATCCGGCTCTGTTCCCCTGCACCTCATATGGACCACCACAACAAGACCCGCATTAATATCCCGGCTATACAATCATTTATCACGTATGCCCGTAAAACAAAAAGACTTTCAACTAAAATTCGTTTACCTGGGGAAAACGAAATCATCGAAATACAGGCACTTTTAAAACAACTGATGGATGGGGAAACGAAGACATCCTATTGATGCCGATGGGAGCCACTCCCGAAGAATTAAGCCTCTCGATTCCCAAAAACTCTGGAACATTGCCTCCGAAACGGGTATGGCGTTTCTGCGATCGGCTGCACATATCTCTTTTGGCAACAAACAAGGAGTATAAATATAAAAGCGGTATTCTATCCCATTTAAGCACGTGAACATCCGTCAAAAAAATGGCACATTAAGAAAACCCGACTAACAAAGAACGATTCAACTTCGGCTTTAAGTCAGCTATATCTCAGCCATTATTGCAATATTCTGGGAATAATATCGGTTGTAAATCTTTCTGATCACTTACCAATAGTCTATCTCTACTCCTTCTCTTACATACGTGTCATTATCACTCTTTCGTTATTCGTCGTTATCCTCGCTCCTAGGAACGGAAAGATAACGAAAGGATAACGACAAAATAGGAAAAGGATGTAAGCTGAAGAGTGGAGATAGAACAAATTCTAACATTAAAAAAAATGCACTATTGAATAGCTTGGTATACTCTTTGCTCACTCATAAGATTTCCTAATTGATCTCTTTTCAAATGGCATTTATATACCCAAACTTGACAGGTTGCATATCGTAAGGATTTTCAATCATAGGGATTGATCCCCTTAACTACTCCGGCACAGCAGGCTAATTTGTAGAAACCATCTTCACTATAGCTAGCATCTACCTTTACAAAAGTTTCTATCTACAGTTTTGCAGGAGAAATAGAAACAATTGCATTTCCAATTGCAGATACCATGAAATAAGAACTCTGACTGGAATATGATCATCGCCATTTTTAAATCCTTCAATATGATCTTTCGCTATAACGATTACCACTCTGTTCCAATTGTGAATAATACGCCTCGATTCCGGAGCCTGTGAAGGCAACGAAGACATATCTTCACGTTCCAGCCTCGATATCCCAGTTACCCTTTCGGAAAACAAAGCTATTAAAAATAAAATTTGAATAAAGAG
>VOFG01002396.1_pt1 | contig 23422 bp, 32 predicted proteins | sample 5384171 | NCBI WGS metagenome assembly VOFG01 (sample SAMN12384726, study PRJNA508395) | human gut metagenome | isolation source: healthy gut F | host: Homo sapiens | reverse complement strand
CATGGGATGACTGCATCCAACAATTTGCTTTAAAGAGCAAAGCACTTTTTCAGCGTTTGATATTCACCAAGGGCGAGAATCGTAACATCCTTTGTGAGATGGGTGTCCGGAGTGACGGATACATCGGTTTTTCCGTCCTTCTTAAGCCCAGCAGGTTGATCCCGTATTTGCGGCGAATGTTCAGCTCGCCGACGGTCTGACCGACCCATCGTTCCGGACGGCGACCTCCACAATGGCATGTCTGTCGTCCAGCTCAATGTAGTCGAACAGATGGTTGGCGGTGTAGCGGGTGGCCGACCATTTGGCGTTGTTTTTCGGGATAGGTGACGTAGTCCGCGCCGTTGCGAAGCAGAAACTTTTCCTGAACGTCCCGATCCGCGCGCGCGCGACAACGGTTTTTGCGCCAAGCTCTTTGAGAAGCGAAACTGTCTCCAGAGAATCCTGAAAGCTGCCGCAGATGGTAACATAGCAGATGTCATAATTCCCAACGCCGAGCGAGCGCAGAAATTCCAATCGTGTGCTGTCGCCGATCTGCGCGTTGGTCACAAACGGCATGCACTCGTTGACACGCCTCGTCCCTGTCAACTGCCATGATTTGATGGCCGAGACGGTTCAGCTCCATGGCAAGATGGCGTCCGAAGCGTCCCAACCCGATCAGAAGAGTGTTTTTCATATTCTATCCTCCCTTAAAAAGACGATTACCCGATGGTAATGTTTTCTTTCGATACACTGCATGATACCGATTGTGCCCGGCGAAGGCGGCGTAGATCAGCGTCAGACCGCCGACGCGCCCCCAGAACATCAGCAGGATCAGTATCCAATGAGAAAGCTGTCCGAGCTGCGGCGTTATACCGAGCGTCAAGCCTACCGTCCCGATGGCGGATGCTGTTTCATACAGGCAGACGGCAAGCGGAAGATCTTCTGCCGCGCTGATGATGCACCCGCCGGTGAGAAACAGCGTCAAATACAGCAGCAAAACGGCAGAAGCGCTTTTTACAATGCGGCTGTCGACGCGGCGGTGAAAAAGCTGCGGCGATCCCTGCTGTCGGAATATGGAATGTACGTTTGCCGCAAGCACGGCAAGCGTCGTGACTTTCATTCCGCCGGCGGTTGATCCGGGAGCGCCGCCGACCAGCATGAGAAGGATCATAACGGCGCGGGATGCGTCGCTCATGGCGGCAAGATCCGTCGTGTTAAAGCCCGCCGTCCGGGGTGTGGCAGACTGAAAGAGCGAAGCAAGAATACGCTTTTGCAGCGGAAAAGCGGAATATTCCGTAAAGAAGAACAGAACAGCGGGGAAAAAGAAGCAGAATGGCGGTCGTTGCAAGAATGACCTTGCTCTGCATCCGATAGCGGGACAGCCGCCACCGGTGCGTTCGGATATCATCCCAGGTGAGAAAGCCGAGCCCGCCGACCACGAGAAGAAAAAATCACGGTGATATTGACGACAGGGGTTTCCGACATAGGCTGTCAGCGAAGGATACGGCCTTTTCTGCCGTGCCGAGAATGTCAAACCCGGCGTTGCAGAACGCGGAGACGGAATGGAATACCGCCATCCAGATTCCGCGGAAGCCGTGATCCCGCCAGAAAACCGGCAGCATGACAAGCGCGCCGGTGAGCTCAACGATAAAAAGTCCTTTCAAAATAAAACGCGTCAAACGCACAATGCCGCCGACCGACGGAGCGGAAAGCGCATCCTGCATGGCGCTTCGTTCCTTGAGGGAAATGTTCCGCCCGGCAAGCATCAGAAAGGTTGCCGACATTGTGATGACGCCGAGACCTCCGATCTGGATCAGCAGAAGGATCAGACTCTGCCCGAACGGAGACCAGTAGCTGCTGCTGTCGCGGACGACAAGACCGGTCACGCAGACCGCCGATGTCGAAGTAAAAAGCGCGTCGGTGAACGGCGTGGCTGCCCCTGCGGCAGATGCCGCCGGAAGCATCAGCAGCAGCGCACCTGCAACGATCACTCGGCAAAGCCGAGTATGATGATCTGAAAGGATGTAAAACGCCGAAAAGCACGAAGAAGATTTTCCACCAAACGAAATCGCCCCCTTGTGGTGGTTTTCGAGCCGACAGGCACTGACCAAGTCGGTCAGCGCCCTTTTATAGGCATGGATTCAGTTGGCGCGGTAATCCTTTCGTCCGACGCGCTTGTGCTCGCTGTTGCGGTGGAAGCGCTCGATGATCGCGCGCTCGGCGTCGGTCACGGCGCCTCCGTCCATATAGCGGTCGATGGCGGCGTAGGAGACGCCCATTTCCTTCTCGTCCGTCTGGCCCTCGAAAAGCCCGGCGGAGGGAGCCTTGTGCCGGATGGTCTCCGGCGCGTCGAGATAGTCGAGAAATTCAAAGACCTCGGTCACGTTCAGATCGGCGATGGGGTTGAAGTCGGCGGCGGCGTCGCCCCACTTTGTGCAGTAGCCCATGAACGCCTCGCTGCGGTTGCCCGTTCCGGCGACGAGCCGGTGCTCGGCGGCAGCGACGGCGTAAAGCGCCGTCATACGAAGGCGCGGGGGCAATGTTCGATACGGCGGCGTTATTGAGCTCTACGCCCGCCTTTTTCCAGCGCCGCGACGAGCGCGCCGCGCGTTTCCGAGAGATCCACGGTGCGGTAGGCGATGCCATACTGCTCGGCGACGCGGATCGCGTCGTCCGTGTCGCTGCCGTAGTTCTGCGTTGTGGCGCAGGGCAGGAGAATGCCCACGGTATTGCCGCACGCCTTCTTGCAGAGAATGCCGACGAGCGCGCTGTCCTTGCCGCCGCTGTTGCCGTAAACGATGCCCCTCGCAGCCGCTTTCCTTCAGCAGCTGCCGGATAAAGGCAACGCGGTTTTCGAGTTCCTGTTCATAGTTGCGCATAATGAATGCCCTCCCTTTAGAGAATGTGCAGTCTTGTGAGCATGACCTGCCGGGCGGCCTCCTCGGCGCTGTCGTCGAGAGGCGCGAGATCGGCCGCGCCGTATTTGCGGCAGAGCGCGCCGCGCAGTATCCATCGCAGAGCGCCGGGTTCTTCGGCAGGAGCGGACCGTGGCTGTAGGTGCCGTACACGTTTTTGTACCGCACGCCCTCCGTGCCGTCCTCGCCGTTGTTGCCGTGACCGCGCAGCACCGTGCCGAGCGGCGTGAGCGAAGCGCCCAGGCGCGTGCGCCCGCCGTGGTTTTCAAACCCGATGACGATGCCGCCGCCGGACTCTTCGCCGAGGCGGTAGGCGTAATTGCCGATGAGCCGGTCATAGGAGCCCTCGGTGGTAAAATCCAGAATGCCGGTATAGTCGCACCATTGTCCGGCCGCCGTGCGGTAGCCGTTGCCCAGAAGCTGATACCCGCCGCAGATGCAGAGAAGCGTTTTCCCGTCCTCCGCCGCGGCGCGGATGTTCTCCGCGCGCCCGGCGCGGAGATCGGCGAGAAGCACGGTCTGTTCAAAGTCCTGCCCGCCGCCGATGAAAAAGAGATCGTACCCGGTAAGATCGTCCGCCGTGCCGAGCGGCAGCTCCGTAACGGCGCAGCCGATGCCGCGCCATTCCAGCCGCTTTTTCATGCACGCGATGTTGCCCCGGTCGCCGTAAAGATTGAGCACGTCCGGGTACAGATGGCAGATGTTCAGTTCCATTATTCCCAGAACCTCCCTCCGCCGGCGAGCGCGGACAGCTTGTCGCGCACGGTGAGCATGGATGTGTAGTTCGGCAGCACGACGACGGGTTTTCCGGCTTTCTGCACCGCCGCGGCGAGATCGTCCGCCGTGTCGTATACGGTGATGGCGGCATCGTCCGCCCCGGCGTACTTGAGCCGGAGACGCATATCCTGCGCGCGCACGCCGTAAACGCCGATGGACGCATACCGCCGCGCGGCCAAAAGGCTTTCGTAATCGGCGTCCCAGATCCAGGAAACGTCCGTGCCGTCGGCGGCGTTGTCGTTCAGACAGAAGATGGGGAGAACGTCCTCGCTCTGCGCGGCGAGAAACTCGAGCGCGCGGTCGCACCCCGCGGGGTTTTTCACGAGCACGATGCGGACGCTCGTTTCCCCGACGGTGAGCTGCTCCATCCGCCCGAACACCGCGCCGAAATCGGCGAGCGCGGCGCAGCAGATGTCCATATCCCAGCCCATGGTGCGCGCGGGCGGTGAGCGCGGCGGCGGCATTGCAGACATTGTAGAGCGCCGGGAGCGCGAGATCAAAGGAGACCGTCCCTTCCGGCGTTTTCATCGTGACGGCGCTGCCGCCGCCGGGGAGGGCTTCCACGCTCTCCACGGCCATGTCCGGCGCGGGGCGCTGCGCGCCGCACGCGGACAGTACCACTCGCCGAGATGGGCGAACGTGTGCCGCCGGTAGGCGTAGCGCGCGCCGCAGCGCAGGCAGTGCGGCGCGTCCGAAACGCTCGGCACGGCGTTGCTCGAAATATTCTCGAGACCGAAGTACACGGTCTTGTTCGGCACGTCCCAGCCGAGCGACGCGGTGAGCGAGCAGTCGGCATTGAGGCAGAGCACCGCGCCGGGGGCCTTTTGATGCCCGAAGCGATGAGATCGCGCGTGCGTCACCTCGCCGTAGCGGTCGAGCTGGTCGCGGAAGAGATTCGTCACGATCACCGCGCGCGGCTGCAGCGCCGCGGCGACGGCGGGGAAATTGCCCTCGTCGCACTCGATGACGGCGAGCGTTTTCTTCGGCTTGCCGAGAAGATCGGCGTTTTCAATGAATTCCGCGGTGATGCCGCTCGTGAGATTCGCGCCGGAGCGGTTGGAGAAATACAGCGTCCCGGCCTTGTCGAGCATATGGCGGAGCATACCGGCGGTCGTCGTTTTGCCGTTCGTGCCGGTGATGATCACCGTTTCCACGCCGCGTCCCAGCTCACGCATCAGCCCCGGATATACGCGCAGCGCTGCCTTTCCGGGCAGCGCTGTGCCGCCGCGGCCAAAAAGCCGCAGCGCGAGCCGCGCAAGGCGGCTCGTGACGCACGCGAAAAATACGCGCAGTTTTTTCATAGACGGATATATTCCTCACGGCCTGCGCCAACGGACACCCAGCCGATGCGGCAGCCGACGGCGTTTTCGAGATAGCGGACGTAATTGCGCGCGGCCTCGGGCAGATCCTCAAACTTCCGGCAGCCGGAAATATCGCCGGAGAAGCCCTCAACGTATTCGTATACGGGCTTGCAGCGCTCAAGCACGGTCTCCACGGGGAAGGTGTGGATGACCTTGCCGTCCACCTCGTAGCCGGTGCAGACAGGGATCTTCTCCCAGCCGGAGAGCACATCGAGCTTCGTGAGCGCGAGCTCGGTCGCGCCCTGCATCTGCACGCCGTAGCGGGAGGCGACGACATCAAACCCACCCACACGGCGGGGACGGCCCGTGGCCGCGCCGTACTCGGCGCCGGCTTCGCGCAGACGGTCGCCCTCCTCGCCGAAGAGCTCGCACACGAACGGCCCTTCGCCAACGCAGCTCGAATATGCCTTCATGATGCCGACGACGCTGTCCAGCCGCTTGGCCGGGATGCCCGCGCCGATGGGGGCGTAGGCCGCGATCGTGGACGAGGACGAGGTGTAGGGGTAGATGCCGAAGTCAATGTCGCGCAGCGCGCCGAGCTGGGCCTCAAAGAGAATGCTCTTGCCCGCGTCCGCCTGCGCGGAGAGGTATTCGGTCGTGTTGCAGAGATACTCGCGCCACGGGAAGGCGTATTTCTCGAGCCAGGCGTACATCTCGTCAACGCTGACCGGCTCGTGGCCGTAGCCCTGCACGGTGATGTTCTTCCACTCGACAAGATCGGCGAGCTTTTCGCGCAGCTTGTCCGGGAAGAGAAGATCGCCGGTGCGCAGCGTTTTCTTCATATACTTGTCGGCGTACACCGGGCCGATGCCGCGGCGCGTGGAGCCGAACTTCTTGTCCGCGAGACGGTCCTCTTCGAGAATGTCCATCATCTTGTGGTACGGCATGCAGATGGTGGCGCGGTCGCTGATCTTCAGATGCTCGGGCGTGATCGCCACGCCCTGCTCGCGGATGTGCGCGACTTCATTCGTGAGATGCTCAAGATCGAGCACCATGCCGGGGCCGAGGACGTTCACCGTGCCGGGGCGCAGAATGCCGGACGGCAGCAGATTGAGAATGAATTTGCCGCGCTCATTCACGACGGTGTGACCGGCGTTGTTGCCGCCCTGATAGCGGACAACGATCTCATGCTCGGCGGAGAAAAAGATCGACCATGCGGCCCTTTCCCTCGTCGCCCCAGTTGATTCCGACAACAGCAGTAAGCATTTTTGTATCCTCCTTTTGTGTTTTTAGACACGCACCGGAACGCTCCCGGCGATATTCGCCGCGGCGCGCTTCCAGCACGGGATAAACATGAGTTTTGAGAAAGGCGCGCGTCTGCTCCGGCGCAAGCCCGACGAACTGGCGGACATCCAGAAGCTCCTCCAGAGCTTCCGGCGTTAAATGGAACCGTTCGTCCGCGAGCAGCATATCGAGCAGATGCCCGTCCTCGCCGCGGAGCTTGACGCTCTCCGCCGCGCGCACGGAATACTGCCGGATGACCTCGTGCAGCTTCTGGCGGTCTTCGCCGAGCGATACGGCGCGCATGAGGATGTTCTCGGTCGCAAGAAACGGCAGCTCTTCGCGCAGATGCTTTTCCATCACGCGCGGATATACCTTGCAGCCGCGCACCACGTTGGCGCAGAGCGTCAAAATGGCGTCGCACGCGAGGAAACCCTCCGGCAGCGTGAGACGGCGGTTGGCCGAATCGTCGAGCGTGCGCTCGAGCCACTGCGTCATGGCGGTGTCCGCGGTGTTGGAGGCGAGATTTACCACGTACCGGCTGAGCGAGCACACGCGCTCGCAGCGCATGGGATTGCGCTTGTAGGCCATCGCGGAGGAGCCGACCTGCTCGGTCTCAAACGGCTCGTCCAGCTCGCGCAGATGCGCGAGAAGGCGCATGTCCGTCGCCATTTTTGCAGCGCTCTGCGCGATGCCGGAGAGGACGTTCATCACAAAGGAATCGAGCTTTCGCGTGTACGTCTGCCCGGCGACGGGGATGCAGTTGGGAACGCCCATCTTTTCCGCGATCTTCTTCTCGAGCGCGAGGACCTTCTCCCCGTCGCCGTGGAAGAGGGCGAGAAAGCTCGCCGCGGTGCCGGTCGCGCCCTTGCACCCGGAGATGGGAAGGCGGGAGAGCTCCGTTTCGAGCTGCTCTAAGTCGAGCAGGAAATCCTGCAGCCAGAGCGTCGTGCGCTTGCCCACGGTCGTGGGCTGCGCGGCCTGGAAGTGCGTCCAGGCGAGCGCCGGCGTGTCGGCCTCGCGCGCGGCAAATTCGGAAAGCGCGTCGATCACCGCGAGCAATTCGCCGCGGATGAGCTTCAGCGCTGCGCGCATCTGCAGAAGGTCGGTGTTGTCGTCCACATAGCAGCTCGTAGCGCCGAGGTGGATGATGCCTGCGGCCTTGGGGCAGGCGTCGCCGAAGGTGCGGATGTGCGCCATCACGTCGTGGCGCAGCCGGTGCTCATACTCGGCGGCGCGGTCGAAATCGATATCGTCGAGATGCGCGCGCATTTCCTCGAGCTGCTCGTCTGTGATGGGCAGGCCCAGCTCCTGCTCGCTCTCGGCAAGCGCGAGCCAGAGACGGCGGAACGTGGAAAACTTCCACTGCGGGGAGAAGAGGTGCTGCATCTGCTCCGAGGCGTAGCGCGAGCACAGGGGATTTTCGTAAACGTCTTTCATGAAACTCACTCCACGGTGACGGATTTGGCAAGATTGCGGGGCTTATCAATGTCGCACCCGTTGCACCGGGCGACATGATAGGCGAAAAGCTGAAGGGGCAGGATCTCCGGAATGGCGGAGAAGAGCGGATCGGTCACGGGGACGAAAAGCACGTCGTCCGCCTCGGCGAACACACGGCGGTTGCCCTCGTTCACCACGGCGAGGACCTTGGCCCCGCGCGCCTTGACTTCTTTGATATTAGACATCGTCTTGTCGAACAGGCTCGTCGTAGCACGCGAGCGAAACGACGAGACGGCCCGGATCGATGAGCGCGATGGTGCCGTGCTTGAGCTCACCCGCGGCATACGCCTCGGAGTGGATGTAGGAGATCTCCTTGAGCTTGAGCGAGGCTTCAAGCGCGACGGCGTAGTCGATGTTGCGCCCGATGAAGAAGAGCGAGCTGTTGCCGCAGTAGCGCTCGGCAAGATAGCTGACCTGCGGGTTCAGGTCAATGCTGCGCTGCGTGCGCTCGGGCAGCTCCGTAATACCGGCGACGAGTTCAGAGTATCGCTGCGCGGTGATCGCCCGGCGCTCGTTGGCCATCCAGACGGCGAGCAGGTCGAGCACGGCAAGCTGGGTGGTGTACCCCTTGGTGGTGGCGACGGCGATCTCCGGGCCGGCCCAGGTGTACATGACATAATCGCCGAGCTTTGCCACGGTGCTGCCGACGACGTTGACGATCGTGAGCACGCGCGCCGCCGCGCGCCTTGCACTCGCGCAGGGCGGCAATGGTGTCCGCCGTCTCGCCGGACTGGGAAAACGGCAATGAGCAGCGTGTGCTCATCCACGATCGGGTGGCGGTAACGCAGCTCACTCGCCACATCGACCTCCACCGGCACGCGGCAGAGCGATTCGATCATGTACCGTCCGACGCACCCGGCGTGATACGCCCTGCCGCACGCGGTGATGACGATGCGGTTGATGTACCGGAAGTCGGCGCGGAACGCCTCGTCAAAATCATCGAGGACGATCTTCCCGTTCTTGATGCGCGGGGCGATGGTCGCCTTGAGCGCGCGGGGCTGCTCCATGATCTCCTTGAGCATGAAGTGCTCATAGCCGCCCTTTTCCGCGGCTTCGATATCCCAGACGATGCGGGAAATGCTGCGGTGTACCGTCGCGCCGGTGCTGTCATAAATGGAAATGGAGTCGGGCGTTATCTCAGCAAACTCGCCGTCCTCCAGATAGATCACGTTTTTGGTGTGGCTCACGAGCGCGGTCACGTCAGAAGCAAAAGAAATTTTCGCCGACGCCCACGCCGAGAATGAGCGGCGAGGCCATTTTCACGGCGCAGATTGTCCCCGGTTGGTCGGCGCAGAGAACGCCGAGCGCATAGGAGCCCCTCAAGCCGCGCGGCGGTGTGCAGCACGGCGGCCTTGAGATCGCCGGTATAGTACATGTCGAGCAGATGTACGATGACTTCCGTGTCGGTCTCGCTCCGGAATACGAAGCCCTTGCTTTTAAGCTCGTCGCGCAGCGCCGCGTAGTTTTCGATAATGCCGTTGTGGACGATGGCAAATTTGCCGTCGGCGGACATATGCGGGTGTGCGTTCGTGTCGGTGGGCGCGCCGTGCGTCGCCCAGCGGGTGTGGCCGATGCCGGAAGTGCCGGGCAGCAGCGCGCCGTTTTGTGTTTTCTCCGCAAGCGCGTCGATATGGCCGGACGCCTTGATCATATGCAGCGCGCCGTCCTTCTGCACGGCGATGCCGGCGCTGTCATACCCGCGGTATTCCAGCTTGCGCAGCCCGTCCAGAAGCAGCGGAGCCGCCGCCTGCGAGCCGGTAAATCCTACAATTCCACACATGAAAGAATAACCTCCAAAGTAAACGGGAAACGGGGCGTCCCCTGCGGGGTATCCGCAGGGGAGCGGTGGATGAAAGGCTTACGCCTTATAGCCGATCGCGTCGGCGAGAGAGCGTTCGAGCAGCACCACGGCGTCGCGGTGCAGACGCAGAAACGTTGCCGGGCAGTGCGGGTCGATGCGCTCGGAGAGCAGCAGGCGGCGCATTGCGTCCTCCTTGTGGCCGGAGACGATCATAAGGAGCTTTTTCGCGCGCAGGATGTTGCCCATGCCCATGGTGAGCGCGTAGCGCGGCACATCGTCGCGCGAGGCGAAGAAGCGCTGGTTGGCGTCGATGGTGCTCTTGTCGAGCACCTCCTTGTGCGCGCTGTCGCAGAGCGTGTCACCCGGCTCGTTGAAGCCGAGATGTCCGTCCGGGCCGACGCCGAGCACCTGCACGTCAATGTCGGTACGGTCGAGCACGGCGTTGAACTCGCGGAGATTTTCCTCCGTGTCGCCCGTGCCCTTGGCGACAAAGGTGTTGCGCTTGTCGATGTTGATGTGGTCGAAAAGGTTCGTGTCCATGAAATAGCGGTAGCTCTGCTCATGGGTGGGGCGAGACCGACATACTCGTCCAGATTCACGCTCTTCACGCGGGAGAAGTCCAGCCCCTCCTCACGGCAGCGGCGCGAAAGCTCCCGGTACATGCCGACCGGGCTTGAGCCGGTGGCGAGACCGAGCGTGCAGCAGGGGTTCGCGCGGACCGTTTCCTCCAGAATGTCAGCGGCAAGACGGCTGACCTCCTCGTGATTTTCGGCGACGATTACTTTCAAGACATCTTCTCCTTTATCATTTTTTACGGCAATATTGCCCTTGGCTTTGTAAATGCACCGCTCCGGCACAACGCCGCGCACGCAGGACGTGGGGTAAACGCTTGCGTCCCGCCCGATCACGGTGCCGGGGTTGAGGACGCTGTTGCAGCCGACCTCCACCCGGTCGCCCAGCATGGCGCCCACCTTTTTGCGGCCGGTCTCGATCTCCTCGCCCTCGTTGTGGATGACGACGGGGAGCTTGTCACTCTTGACATTGGAGGTGATGGAGCCAGCGCCCATGTGGGATTTGTAGCCAAGGATGGAATCCCCCACATAGTTATAATGAGGCACCTGTACATTGTCGAACAGGATCACGTTTTTCAGCTCCGTGGAGTTGCCCACCACGCAGTTATCGCCAACCAGCGCGCTGCCGCGGATGAAGGCACCGGGGCGCACCTCCGCCTCCCATGGATAGGTGAATTGCTTCAGGTAATCTCCCGCCAGAGAATGGCTCAGATCATATAACTCGTTGATAGTCAGCATTACTTCTTCACCTCGATGAGATGGCCGCTCTTTTCCATAGCGGCGATGATGCGGTCCACCTGCTTTTCACATTCCTCGGCGGTACCGGCCTCCGCCATGACCCGGAGCACAGGCTCCGTGCCGCTCTTCCGCAGCAGCACCCGGCCGGAATCGCCCAGCTCGGCGGTGCACTCGTCCACGGCGGCCTGCACGGCGGAGTCCGCCAGCGTCAGGTCCTTATCGTCCACCCGGACGTTTTTCAGCACCTGAGGATACATGGTAACACCGGCGGCCAGCACGCTCAGGGGCAGCTGGGTGTCGATCATCACCTGCATGAGCATGAGGGCGGTGATGAGACCGTCGCCGGTGTGGGCGTACTTCCGGAAAATGATATGACCGGACTGCTCGCCGCCGATCATGAAGTCATTCTCCTTCATGTTCTCGTAAACATAGCGGTCGCCCACGGCGGTCTTTTCGTAACGGATGCCCGCCTTGTCCAGCGCCTTGTACAGACCGAAGTTGCTCATAACGGTAGTGACCAGCGTATTGCTGGGAAGCTGGCCACGCTCCTTGAAGTGCTTGGCGCAGATATACATGATCTTATCGCCGTTCAGCACCTGGCCCCGCTCGTCTACGGCAAGGCAGCGGTCCGCGTCGCCGTCAAAGGCGAAGCCCACGTCCAGATGATGCTCCCGGACGTAGAGCTGCAAGCCCTCAATGTGGGTGGAGCCGCAGTCCGTGTTGATGTTCACGCCGTCCGGCTGATCGTTGATGACATAGGTCTTGGCCCCCAGAGCGTCAAACACTGCCCGGCCGATCATCCAGGAACTGCCGTTGGCGCAGTCCAGACCAACCTTGTGCTTTTCAAAGGACCGGGAGGGCAGGCTGGTGAGGTAGCCGATATAGCGGTTGCGGCCGGAGTAGAAATCGATGGTCTTGCCCACCTTTCCCTCAGTGGCCCAGGGGAGGTAAGCGGGATCACCGTCGATGAATGCTTCCAGCTCTGCCTGAAGGGCGTCGTCCATCTTCTCGCCCACGCCGTTCATCAGCTTGATGCCGTTGTCATAAAACGGATTGTGGCTGGCGGAGATCATCACGCCGCAGTCGAAATTCTCCGTGCGTTCCCATAAAAGAGTCCTTTCAAAATCAGAGAGAGTAGGCAATAAACTGACACTTTATAATACCACTTTCCGCCGGTGAGCGTCAATAATTTTTCCCATACGGACGGGCCTTATCCGCGCGGCTCGAAAGCTCGAGCGCCGCGGCGACAAAGCCGCGGAAGAGCGGGTGCGGACGGTTGGGACGGATTTGAATTCGGGTGATACTGCACGCCGATATAGAACGGATGATCGTGCCGCTCCACGACCTCAACGAGCCGTCCGTCCGGCGAGACCGGAAAGGACGAGCCCCGCGGCGGTGAGAGCATCGCGGTATTCGTTGTTGAATTCGTAGCGGTGGCGGTGACGCTCGGAAATGTGCTGTGCACCGTAGCATTTTTCGCAGAAGCGATCCGGGCATCACGTCGCACGGATACGCGCCGAGACGGAGCGTGCCGCCCTTGGCGATCTCGTCACTCTGGCCGGGCATGAAGTCGATGACGCGGTAGGGGGAGCGCTCGTCAAACTCGCGGGAGTTCGCGCCTTCAAGATGCGCGGCGTTGCGCGCGTTTTCGATGACGGCGATCTGCATGCCGAGACACAGTCCCAGATACGGGATGTTCTTTTCGCGGGCGTACTTCGCCGCGAGGATCATGCCCTCGATGCCGCGGTCGCCGAAGCCGCCCGGCACGAGAATGCCGCACACGCCGCCGAGCTTTTCTTCCAGATTCTCTTCGGTGAGCGTTTCGGAGTCTACCCAGCGGATGGCAACGTGCGTCCCCACGGTGTAGCCCGCGTGGCGCAGCGCCTCGATCACGGAGAGATAGGCGTCATGCAGCTGCGTATATTTGCCGACGAGCGCGATGGGCACGCGCTTCGTGCGGCCGTGGATGCGGCTGACCATTTCCTCCCACTCGGCAAGATCCGCCTTCGGCTGGCCGAGACCGAGCTTGCGGCAGACGGTGTCGCCCATGTGCGCCTTTTTCAAGCATGAGCGGCGCTTCATACAGCACCGGGATCGTCATGTTCTCGATGACGCAGTCGCTCTCCACATTGCAGAAGTTTGCGATCTTGCGGAAGATGTTCTCGTCCTCGATCGGCTCGTCGCAGCGCAGCACGATGATGTCCGGGAAATGCCCATGCCCTGCAGCTCCTTGACGGAATGCTGCGTCGGCTTGGTCTTGTGCTCGCCCGCGGCCTTGAGATACGGCACGAGCGTCACGTGGATATAGAGCGTATTCTCACGCCCGACCTCAAGCCCGACCTGCCGGATGGCCTCGAGAAACGGCTGGCTCTCGATATCGCCGGTCGTGCCGCCGATCTCGGTGATGACGATGTCCGCGCCGGACTTTTTGCCGACCTGATAGATGAATTCCTTGATCTCGTTGGTGATGTGCGGGATGACCTGCACGGTGCTGCCAAGATACTCGCCGCGGCGCTCCTTTTCGAGCACACGGGAATACACCTTGCCCGTGGTGAGATTCGAGAACTTGTTGAGGTCCTCGTCAATGAAGCGTTCGTAGTGGCCGAGATCGAGATCGGCCTCCGCGCCGTCCTCGGTGACATAGACCTCGCCGTGCTGGTAGGGGCTCATCGTGCCGGGGTCGACGTTTATATACGGGTCGAGTTTCTGCGCTGCGACCTTGAACCCGCGCGCCTTCAAAAGACGTCCGAGCGAGGCGGCGGTGATGCCCTTGCCGAGACCGGAAACCACGCCGCCGGTGACGAAAAATGTACTTTGTCATATCTTTCACACTCCCAAAGGATGAATATACACAAAAAAATTTGGGAGGGGAGGTGAGCCTCCCTTCCCCGGGAGGCGGCTGAGCCTCAGAGAAAGCAGGTAGACCCCGTCGCGTTCGGCAACGAGGGAATGTTCAAAAAAGGCGGTGAGAGCTTTGACGAGCGAGGCGGTGTCCGTCGCGCCCGCGGTCTCGAAGGGCGAGTGCATCGCCAGCTGCGCGAGACCGATGTCCACGGCGTTGAGCGAAACCTGCGTGTTGGAGATGTTGCCGAGCGTCGAGCCGCCCGGCATGTCGGCGCGGTTGGCGTAATACTGCACCGGCACGCCGGCGCTCTCGCAGATGCGGCGGAAGATGCCGGCGGAAACGGCGTCCGTGGTATAGCGCTGGTTGGCGTTGTACTTGACGACAACACCGCCGTTCATGTGCGCGGTGTGGTTGCGGTCGGCAAATTCGCCATGGTTGGGGTGGACGGCGTGCGCGTTGTCGCAGGAGACGAGAAAGCTGCCCGCCACGAGACGGCGGTATTCGCTGCCGTCCATGCCGAGCGCGGAGCACAGCCGCGTGAGCGTGTCATAAAGGAAAGTGGATGCCGCGCCCTGCTTCGTCTCGCTGCCGACCTCTTCGTTATCGAAGATGCAGCAGACGGGAATGGAGCGGCTCTCCCCGGCGGCGAGAAACGCCGTCAGCGAGGAGAAAGCGCACTGAAGATCGTCTAGCCGGGGCGCTGAAATGTATTCGCCGAGCGTGACGCCCTTCTGGGGATCGTATAGGAAAAGATCGCCGGTGACGATGGCGTCCTCCGCAACACCGGCGGCCTTGGCGACGGCGGTGCGGAAGCTGCCCTTTTCGCTGCTCATCCATACGGGCAGCATATCGACGGCGGCATTATAGCTCATGCCGTCGTTGGCGTTGCGGTTCATGTGGATGGCGACGTTCGGGATGATGGCGCAGGGGTCCTTGAGATCCACGAGCTTCACCGAAAGCTTGTCGCCCTCGGATACGAGAACACGGCCCGCCACGGAGAGCGGCCGGTCGAGCCAGGGGGCGCAGAGCATCCCGCCGTATTTCTCCACGGAGAGACGAAGATAGTTCCCGTCCGAAAGCTCGGCATTCTCTTTGATCTTGAACGCCGGGCTGTCGCCGTGCGCGGCGGTCATCATAAAGCCCGCGATCTCCCCGGCGGGGACGCGGAACGCGATGAGGGAAGAGCCGTTGCGCGTGACAAAATACTTTCCGCCGGGGACGATCTCCCAGCGCCGCGCCTCCTCGCAAAGCTCGGTATATCCGGACTCGCGCAGCATGTCCGCGCTGTGGGCGCAGGTGTGGAACGCCGTGGGACATACGGCGATATAATCAAAAGAGCTTTTCGTTCATGTCGTTTCCTTTCCGTCGTCCGGCCTCTGCCGGAACAGTACAAGTTTTTCGAGCGGGAAGAGCACCGCCGTCTGCACGACGCCCGCGCCGAACGAGGCGAGCGTGCGCGAGAGGGAGCGATGCGGCTCGACGCCATCGCGGCGACAATCGCCCTGCATCCACGTGGCAAAGAGAATGAGCGCGAAGAGGATCGCAAGATACACCGCGAACCCCGCGCGGGTACCCTTTGCCGCGAAACGTTGTTTTCATGTTGATAAAATAGCCGTAGATGTTTGCAAGACCGTTTGCCAGCAGGAACGGCAGCACATATCCCCATGTGACAACGCCGTTTACCACATACTTTGAACCGTCCGGGAAAAGCGCGTCGGCACGGAATATGCCGCGCAGCAGCGGCGGCAGCGGCGAGACAACGCGGTCAAACGAGAGCGGCAGGAGATTGGCGAGCAGAAGCTGCAAGATCGTCACCGTGAGACTTACAAGATTGAATTTCACAAACTGCCAGAGCGTGCGTCCTTTCCCTGCGGAAAGGCGCTCGTCCAGCCGCTTCCATGCGTTCATGGCGAAACGGTCACTCCCATTCGATGGTCGCGGGCGGCTTGGAGGTGATGTCGTAAACAACGCGGTTGATGCCGCGCACTTCGTTCGTAATGCGCGAGGAGATGCGCCGCAGCACATCCCACGGCAGGGGTGCGAACACGCAGGTCATAAAGTCGCTCGTTTCCACACAGCGCACCGCGACAGTATAGTCATACGTGCGTCCGTCGCCCATGACGCCGACGCTCTTCACGCCGGTGAGCACCGCAAAATACTGGTCGGCGCGGCAGCCGCACTTGCCGATCTCTTCGCGGACAATGGCGTCCGCCGGGCGGAGAATGGCGAGCTTTTCGCGCGTGATCTCGCCAAGCACGCGCACGCTGAGACCGGGGCCGGGGAACGGCTGACGGTTCACGAGACTTTCGGGCAGACCGAGGAGAAGGCCGAGCTTGCGCACCTCGTCCTTGAAGAGATAGCGCAGCGGCTCCACGACGCCGGAAAAGCCGAGATCCTTCGGAAGCCCGCCGACGTTGTGATGGCTCTTGATGACCGCCGAGCCCGTGCCGGACTCGACGACGTCCGGGTAGATCGTCCCCTGTGCGAGGAAGCCGACCTTGCCGAGCTTTTTCGCCTCGTCCTCAAAAACGAGAGCAAACTCGCGCCCGATGATCTTGCGCTTCTGCTCCGGATCGGTCACGCCCTCGAGCTTTGCAAGAAAGCGGTCGGCGGCGTCCACGCAGCGGAAGTCGAGCGCCTTATTCTCGAATACGGAGCGGATCTCCTCCGTTTCGCCCTGGCGCATGAGACCGTGATCGACATAAATGCACGTGAGCTGGCCGGGCACCGCGCGCGCGCAGCAGCGCCGCGCACACCGAGGAATCCACGCCGCCGGAGAGACCGAGCAGTACCTTTTTCACTGCCGACCTGCTCGCGGATCTCGCGGATCTTCGTTTCAAGGAAGCTCTCCATCGAGTAATCCCCGGCGCAGCCGCAGATATCAAAGAGAAAGTTTTTGAGAATGAGATTGCCCTGCACGGTGTTGGTCACTTCCGGATGGAACTGCACGCCGTAGAGCCGGCGATCTTCGTTCACATACGCCGCCACGGGCGTGAGATCGGTGTGACCGGCGGCGCGGAAGCCTTCGGGCAACGCCGTGACGAGATCGGTGTGGCTCATGAGCACATCCGTCGGCACAGTGCAGCCGGAAAAGAGCGGGAGAGAGGTGTCAAGGGTAATGGGGAATACGCCGTACTCGCGCTTCGTGCCCGCCTCGACCGTTCCGCCGCAGAGATGGCAGATGAGCTGCATGCCGTAGCAGATGCCGAGCACCGGGATACCGAGCTCCAGCACGGCCTTGTCGCAGGTAGGGGAATCGTCGCGGTATACGCTGTCCGGTCCGCCGGTGAAGATGATGCCCTTCGGCGCCATCGCGCGGATCTCCTCCACGGGCATTTTGCACGAACGGATCTCGGAATAGACGCCGTGCTCGCGCACGCGGCGCGCGATCAGCTCCTTGTACTGCCCGCCGAAATCCAGAATCAATACAGTCTCTCCGGTCATAAATAGCCTCCGCAGCAAAAATTTTTAAAAATATAAAGGATATCCGTCAGCAACGCATGATTCGGCAAGAGCGGGCGGCGCAAAAGCGCCGCCAAGCGCCGAACGATGTTACGCGGCGCTGACCAAACGAAAAAAGCGTCGCCGACGCGGTCAGGTAAACCGCGTCGGCGAACGCCATTGCTCACCTTTACGCACACGAATTATACGGAACGGAGCCGTCTTTGTCAATAAAAAATCGCGGGCAATATTGACAAAATCATCGGCACAGGGTAGAGTGAGCAAGTTAAAGTGATAAAGACAGGGACAACCCCTCCGTCTTTTGCCTTTGGCAAAAAGCCACCTCCCCTGTTAGGGGAGGCAAGATCGTTTTCTGCAAACCCACTTGGCTCCCCACGATAGGGGAGACTGCACGGCGCGGCCGTGACCGAGGGGGTCTTCACCCGGATATCGACTATATATTATAATTATAAAAGGGGCAGGGCTTATGAGCGGTATGACAGAAGAATTCGGCTCGATGGTATTTTCGGATGCCGTCATGCAGCAGCGTCTCCCGGCGGAGATCTACAGCGCGCTGCGCTCGGCCCGGCAGTACGGCAAGCGCCTGACGCTCGCCGAGGCGGACGTCGTCGCCGAGGCGATGCGCGACTGGGCGATCGAGCGCGGCGCGACGCATTATACCCACTGGTTTCAGCCGATGACCGGCATCACCGCCGAAAAGCACGACAGCTTTCTCTCCCCGGCGAAGGACGGCGGCGCGCTGCCGGAGTTTTCGGGCCGAGCTCATCCACAGCGAGCCGGACGCCTCGAGCTTCCCGTCCGGCGGTCTTCGCGCCACATTCGAGGCGCGCGGCTACACCGCCTGGGACCCGACGAGCTACGCTTTCGTGAAGGACGGCGTGCTCTGCATCCCGACGGTATTCGCCTCCTACGGCGGCGAGGCCATCGATAAGAAAACGCCGCTTCTCCGCAGTATGGACGCGCTGAATATCCAGGCGCTGCGCATTCTGAAGCTCTTCGGCGACACGCAGACCGCCGCCGTGCGCGCGAACGCCGGCGCGGAGCAGGAGTATTTCCTCATTGACCGCGGCGTTTACGAGCAGCGCCCCGATCTTATCTACACCGGGCGTACGCTTCTCGGCGCGCGCCCGCCCAAGGGACAGGAGCTGGACGACCATTATTTCGGCGCGATCAAGCCGCGCGTGGCGGCGTTCATGCGTGAGCTGGACGAGGAGCTCTGGAGGCTCGGCGTCCCGGCCAAGACCGAGCACAACGAGGTCGCTCCCGCGCAGCACGAGCTCGCGTGCGTCTATTCCACGGTGAACATCGCCGCCGATCACAACCAGCTCGTCATGGAGTGCATGAAGCGCGTGGCGGACCGGCACGGCATGGTGTGCCTGCTGCACGAAAAAAGCCGTTCGCGGGCGTGAACGGCTCGGGCAAGCACAACAACTGGTCGCTTTCCACCGACCGCGGCGAAAATCTTCTGAACCCCGGCGACACGCCGGAGGAGAACGCGCAGTTCCTGCTCATCCTCACGGCGGTTCTGCAGGCCGTGGACGAATACCAGGACCTGCTGCGCATCTCCGTCGCGGGAGCTTCAACGACCACCGTCTCGGCGGCAGCGAAGCGCCCCGGCGATCCTCTCCGTGTTCCTTGGCGACGAGATCACCGGCATTCTCGATTCCATTGAGAACGGCACGCCGTATGAATCCGGCGAAAAGGTGCAGTTCAAGGTCGGCGTGCATGTCCTGCCGCGCTTCCCGAAGGATACGAGCGACCGCAACCGCACCTCGCCCTTTGCCTTCACGGGCAATAAGTTTGAATTCCGCATGGTCGGCTCGTCGCAGTCGATCTCCGAGGCGAACATCATTCTCAACACCGCCGTGGCGGATGTGCTGCGCCGCTATGCCGACGAGCTGGAGGGCACGGCGGACTTTGAGAGCGCGCTGCACGAGCTCATAAAGCGCTCCATCCGTGAGCACCGCCGCATCATCTTCAACGGCAACGGCTACGAAGAAGCATGGGTGCGCGAGGCCGCACGCCGCGGCCTGTGCAACTACCGCTCCACGCCGGACTGCGTACCGCATCTGCTCGACGCGAAAAACGCGGAGCTTTTCCGCCGCAACCGCGTGTTCAGCGAAACGGAGCTTCGCGCCCGGTGCGAGATCGTGCTTGACCACTACGCCAAGGAGGTGCGCATCGAGGCGCTCACGCTGCTCGATATGCTGCGCAAGGATGTGCTCCCCGCGGTGAGCCGCTTTACCGGCGCTCTTTCCGCCACGGCGCACGAAAAGAAAAAGCTCTGCGGCGAGAGCGCCTGCCGGTATGAAAAAACGGCGGCGGCGGAGCTCTCCGCGCGCGCGGCGAAGCTCTGGGACGGCGCGGAAAAACTGGAAAAGGCGGTGCGCCGCATTGACGACGGACGCCTCTCCACCGAATCCGCCGTGGAGATCTGCCGCGGCGAGATATTGCCGGAAATGGAGACGCTGCGCGAAATTTCCGACGGCGCGGAGCTCATCATGGACCGCGCGGCGTGGCCGTATCCGTCTTATGGTGAGATCCTTACCAGCGTATATTAAAATTTAGAAGAAAACCGGCGCTTTTTGGTAAAATACCGAAAGCGCCGGTTTTGCCGCCTTGACATCCGGCGAAGAAACCGATATAGTATGGCCACAAACAAACAGCGTGCGGATCCGCGTCGAAAGACGTCGTCGGGGAGACTCCGCCGAGGGAACACGGATGCAAATTCCGGACTATCCCAGTAACCGTAAAGCGGACAAAAAAGCCGGTACCACTGCCGAAGGGCGGGAAGGGGCTTGAGTAGGATGATGCCAAGTCGGGAAACCTGTTTTCGCATGAGAGCTTCTGGGACGGGGTATAGCTGTGCGATCCATTGCCGATTCCGCCGCCCTTTCCGAGAGAGGGGCGGCGTTTTTGCGCCGGAAGGCTGGTTGTTTGAATACTTTTTTGAGAAGGAGTTCAAGACATGAACGCCAAAAAAGATCCTTGCTCTTGCATTGGCAGCCCTGATGCTGCTCTCGCTCGCCGCCTGCGGACAGAGCGCTGAGCCCATCGCGACGGAAGCTCCCGCCGAGCCGACCGAAGCCCCCGTGGAAGCCACCGAAGCCCCCGCGGAGGATACCTCCGTCACCGTGACCGACATGACCGGCCGCGAGGTCACGCTCGAAGAGCCTGCCACGCGCATCGTTGCGCTCACGGCGTCCGACTGCGAGATCATCTGCGCGCTCGGCGGCATGGACCTGCTCGTCGGCCGCGGCACCTACTGCGACTACCCCGCCGAAGTGCAGGAGATCCCCTCCGTGCAGTCCGGCTATGAGACCAACATCGAGCAGATCATCGCTCTTGAGCCGCAGGTGCTCCTTATGAGCACGATGGCCCAGACCGAAGAGCAGATCAAGGCGCTTGAGGACGCCGGTGTCCACGTTGTCGTTTCCGACGCGCAGGATATCGAGGGCACCTATGCCGCCATCCGCATGATCGGCGCGCTGCTTGGCAAGAACGACGAGGCCGAAAACGGTCATCGACGGCATGAAGACCACGTTCGAGTCGCTCAAGGGCATCTGCGGCGATGGCGAAAAGACCATTTACTTTGAGGTCTCCCCGCTGGAGTACGGTCTGTGGACGGCCGGCGCCAACACCTTCATGAACGAGATCGCCGAGCTGCTCGGTCTCAAGAACTGCTTTGCCGACGTGGAAGGCTGGGCGGAGATCAGCGAAGAGCAGGTGCTCGAGCGCAACCCCGACTATATCATGACCATTTCCATGTACTTCGGCGAAGGCCCCACGCCCGAGGAGGAGATCGCCTCCCGCGCCGGTTGGGAAAATGTGACGGCTGTGAAGAACGGCGCCATCCTCAATCTGCAGAATAACGAGCTTTCCCGCCCCGCACCGCGTCTGGCGGAAGGCGCGCAGATGCTCGCCGACTTCGTTGCCGGCGTTGAGGCCAATGACAAGGCGGCCTGAGCCACAAAAAAATAAAACCACGGTACGCCGGGAGGGCTTTGGCCTTCCGGCGTATCTGGCATTCGCCGCGGCGACGGTATTCACGCTTCTCGTGTGCGTGTCGCTCGGCAGCGTGAAGCTGCCGCTGCGCGAGACGTTCGGCCTTTTGTGGAACGCCATGGCGGGCCGCGGCACGGGAACGGGCATGAGCGCGACGATCGTATTCTCCGTGCGCCTGCCGCGCGTGCTGTGTGTTGCACTCACGGGCGCATCGCTTTCGGTGTGCGGCGCGGCGATGCAGGGGCTTTTGAAAACCCGCTGGCGGACGGGTCAACGCTCGGCGTATCGTCCGGCGCGTCGCTCGGCGCGGTGATCTCCATCGCGTTCGGCATAACGCTCCCCGGCATCCCGCTCGCCGGGACGATGAGCATGGCAATGCTTTTTGCGTTCCTCTCGCTCGTCGTCATTCTGGGTCTTGCGTACCGGCTGGACGGCTCGCTCTCCACCGGCACGATCATCCTCATCGGCGTCATTTACTCGATGTTCGTTTCGAGCGTCCTTTCGCTCGTCATCACGTTTGCGCCGGATAAGGTGCAGTCCATCACGTTTTGGACGATGGGCTCTCTCGCGGGGCGGGGGTATGTCCACGTCCTTGTGCTGCTCGGCGCGCTCATCGTTTTCAGCGGCGTGCTCTTCGGCTGTGCGCGCGAGCTCAACGCCTTTGCCGTCGGCGAGGACAACGCCCGGCACATCGGCGTGAACGTCCGGCGCGTTAAGCTCACGGTGATGATCGCGGTGTCGGCGCTCATCGGCGTGTGCGTGTCCGTCGGCGGCACGATCGGCTTCGTGGGTCTCGTGACGCCGCACATGGTGCGCCTCATCACCGGGCCGAACCACCGGCGGCTGCTTCCGGCGAGCGCGTTCGGCGGGGCGATCTTCCTCATGCTGTGCGATCTTCTCGCGCGCACGCTCTTTGACCCGCGCGAGCTGCCCGTGGGCGTCGTCACGTCGTTCATCGGCTCGATCCTCTTCGTCGTCATCTTCATCCGCACAAGGAGGGGCGAGAAATGAGCATGCTGGAAGTACAAAACCTCTCGGTGCGCTTCGGCAGCGCCGTGATCGTGAACGATGTGAGCTTTTCCGTGCAAGACGGCGACTGGCTCATGCTCATCGGGCCGAACGGCGCGGGCAAATCCACGATCGTGAATGCCGTGTCCCGCGGCGTGCCGTATACGGGAACGGTGCTTTTGAAGGAAGAACGTACAGAAAACGCCCGCCCACCTTCTCGCGCGCGGCATGGGCGTGCTTGCGCAGCACCATACGGTCGGCTATGCCTTCTCCGTGGAGGAGGTCGTGCGGCTCGGACGCTATGCCTATGCTCCCGGCATTTTCTCCCGCCGGAGCGACGAGGACGAGCGGAGCGTCGCCGAGGCGATGGAGCTGACGGGCGTGGCGCATATCGCGCGCCAGTCCGTGCTCACGCTCTCGGGCCGCGAGCTGCAGCGCGTCTTTCTCGCGCAGCTCTTTTGCGCAGAACCCGCGGCTGCTCCTGCTTGACGAGCCGACGAACCATCTCGATCTTGTATATCAAAAGCAGATCTTCTCCCTTGTGCGCGAGTGGCTCTCCAAGGGCGGCCGCGCCGTGGTGTCGGTCGTGCACGATCTCGCTCGCGCGGATGTACGGAAGCCGCGGCGTGCTGCTCGACCACGGCAAGATCGCCGCCGCGGGGAAGGCTGCGGACGTGTTCGCGCCGGAAACGCTCAACGCCGTTTACCGCATGGATGTCGCCGACTGGATGCGCACCATGCTCTCCCAATGGGAAAAGTGAAGAAAGCAGCGAAGCGCCGCCGGAACCCCGGCGGCGCTTGCTGCGTCTGTTATAAATGCATAATTATGCCGATGCTTTTATCAATGTAAAGAGATAAAATGCGGAAAATGGCGCGAGGGTATTGACAGAAGGGGCCCCCGCCGTATAATCCGTGCATAAAATAAGAAAGCACCTGATAGAGGTCGCGGAAACGAAGAGTATCTTGCAGCACACGCCGGCAGGCGGCTGCAGGAGAAAGGCAATTCCGCCGAAGCACCGCATGGCTGCCGCCGTGCTGCTGCTGGGCCGACGCCCAATAAGCGCCGGACTGTCACAGTTACTGTGGAGAGCTATCAAAGGAAACCGGTTTTTGATTTTCTTTTTGAATCTCATTTTTCCGAAAGCCTGCGATACCACATCGGGTCGCAGGCTTATTTAATTTTTCCGAAAAGGAGACAGAAAAAATGAGAAGAAGAAACATCCTTGCGCTGCTGATGG
>VOFG01004220.1_pt1 | contig 23426 bp, 27 predicted proteins | sample 5384171 | NCBI WGS metagenome assembly VOFG01 (sample SAMN12384726, study PRJNA508395) | human gut metagenome | isolation source: healthy gut F | host: Homo sapiens | reverse complement strand
CATTGTACTTCGTTCAGTACGTATTGCTGCTATCCCCGGAAAAGCTGGAAGCATAGCCCGCCTCGGCGTTGCCGTGGACGAAATCATAAAGGAATTCGACGCCACGCCATAGCGCTCCGCTGCTGGAACGAGGAAGCTTCAGCTCCGTACGGCATTGCCCCCTGCGCTTGTGCTGGGCGAGCTTAACGAGCGCGGCATTGCCGCTGCATGCGAGCTGGATATAAACAACGCCGTTATGATGCGTGCGCTTTATCTTGCCTCCGACCACCCCGTAATGCTGCTTGATTAAACAACAATTACGGCTCCGACCCGGACCGCTGCATCCTGTTCCCTGCGGCCCCGCCCCCCGTTCCATGATGAAGGAGCAAAGGGCATATAGAGGAGCGCACCTTATGTTCCGCAAAACTCTTCGGGCCGGGCGGCGGCAGCGGCGTGGAATAAACAAGGGCGAGCTGTACACGGGCGATGTCACGCTGGGCAGCTTCAAAACCGAAAAAACGGCCGTCTTTCGCGCCTTTGTAGCGCAGGGCGAGGCTTACCGGGGAAAGCACCGGCGAGGGCTTTTTTCGGCTGCAGCGCCGTTTTCCGCAGGCCGGATGCCGAAGCCATGCTCCGCTATATGTGCAAAAACGGCTACCGCCACCATGGCAATAGCCCCGGAAGCTGGGCCGCGCAACAAATGGGGCGTTGAAAACTACGCCCAGTTTTGATATCGACGCCATCCTGAGCAACACGCATACCCGCCGCGGCAGTAAACATACTGCTTTATAAATAATTTTTAAGGAGTGCAATATGAACAAGCTGGGTATCTTTGAACTTTTGGGAAAAAAACTGGGATGCCGATCACGCAAAATACATAAAAAAGCGGCAAATATCGGCTGACATTTTGGAATTTCAGGCTCAGCCGCTGCTGGAAATGACGGATGAGCACATTCGGCTCCCTGCGCAGGCTTGCCGACGATGCCGCATAACCCTTACATACAGCCTCGGCTTGACCCGCGCTACGATGTTTCCTCCTTGATGAAAGCGTGCGCACCGGCGGAGGTAAAATATCTTCAAAACATAGTGCGCAAAATGTACATCGCGGGCGGCGCACTGCTTTCGGCGTGAGCTATGCGGGTCTGGGGCGTTCCCGGAAAAATCATGGATAATAAACAGCCCTATCTCGATCAGTCCGTCAAAGTATGGAAGGAAATAATCAAAACGGCGGAGGACTGCGGCGTAACCCTACTGCGTTGAGGCGGTAAACCGCTGAAACCTGCATTATAAACACCGCCGCCGAGGCCCTTGATTATATCGCCCGCGTGGACAGCCCCAACATCGGCGTGCTGCTGGACACCCTATCATATGAATATAGAAAACAAAGCTTTGCCAAGGCCATCAGGCCGTCGGTCCCGAACGCCTAAAAAGCTTCCACACCGGGGAAACAACCGCACCGCACCCGGCCGCGGACATATAAACTGGGATGAGATATTCTCCTCCCTTGCAAGAAATAGGCTACCGCGGGCCGATAGTAAGCGAGCCCTTTGTAATGCAGGGCGGCGAAGTGGGCCGGGATATCCATGTTTTCCGCGACCTTGTGGAAAACCCCTGCGAGAAAGCCGTAATAGACGCCAGAAGCCGCATATCTTCTGGATTTTGAACGCAATATGCTGAAAAAATACTCAGGACGATTTTGCCCATCTTTCCTTTTTCATCGTTTGCCGGATGCCGCCGCATCCGGCATATTTATGCCCGAAAGCGCCGAATGCAAACAAAGCGTTTGCCCCCGCCGCGCCGCACAGTGCTATAATGGTGTTCGGTATTTCCGCATACGGCGCTTTATGCCAAGCCTTAAACGCCGCAGCCCCTCTGAAAGCAGGCCATATCATATGACGATAAAAAAATTTTTCTTACCATCGCGATATTTTTCCGCCGCAATACGGTTTTAACCGTCGCTTTTGCCGCAGCCGTTATAACCTGCGTCATAATCCCTCCTGACAGCCAATACGCCGGCTATTTCGATTTCCGCACGCTCACCTGCCTGTTCTGCGTGCTGGCCGTTGTATGCGCCCTTAAAAACATCGGCTTTTTGCCGTCGCCCGCCGCCTTGTGGGGCTTTGCAGCAGCGCGCGCGCATGGCCGTGCTCGCCCTTGTCTACATCACCTTCATCGGCTCCATGCTCATTGCAAACGATATGGCGCTGCTCACCTTCCTGCCCCTTCGGATATCTTGTGCTTTCCTCCACCGGCAGGAAAAATATAATGTCCTTCACCTTCATTATGCAGAATATCGCGGCAAACCTCGGCGGTATGCTCACCCCTTCGGCAACCCGCAGAATCTGTATCTCTATTCCCGCTTCGGCATACCGAACGGCGTTTATGCTCACCATGGCTCCGCCCTTTGTGCTTTCCGTGCTGCTTATAACCCTTTGCTGCATATTTGCCGTAAAACGCGAGCCCCTTGAGCTTAGGGCGAGCCCATCCGCCTGCCGCGCGGGCGCACCGCCCTGTATCTTGCGCTTTTGCCCTGTCCGTGGTAATAGTTTTTCGCGGCATCCCCTATTATATCGGGCTGATAATCATTCCCGCCGTGCTGCCCTTTGCCGACCGCAAGGCTCTGCGCGATGTGGATTATCCCCTGCTTTTCACCTTTGTTTCTTCTTTATATTCGCAGGCAATATGTCCCGCATCGAGGGGTGCGCTCCTTCTTTCCGCCCTTCTTAAAAGGAATACCCTGCTTGTAAGCGCACTGTCCTGCCAGTTCATAAGCAATATCCTTCGGCAATACTGCTGTCGCAGTTCACCGATAACTGGCGCAGCTGCTTATGGGGGTAAACATAGGCGGCGCCGGCACGCTTATCGCCTCCCTTGCAAGCCTTATAACCTTCCGTCAGTACACCTCTCATAATCCCGGCCGGACCGGGCGTTATATCGCGGAATTCTCCGCCTATAATTTCGGCTTTCTTGCCGTGCTGCTTGTTTTCTGCCGGCTTATAAAGGGCTTTGTCTGATCTTGCCCCCCGCAAGCGCACAAATGCATATATTTCGCCCTTTGCATACACATGCCGCCCTCAGCCTGCATTTTTATTTAAGCCGAATTTCGGCTGCAGGTTTTTGTTGCGGTTTTTAATGTATTGCGCTATACTTTATACAGACTTCAGGTTATATTCCCGGTACAAAAAGCGCGCAAAAAACACAACGATCAAAACGGAGGAATAATTATGGATACCTGCAAAATAAAGCATGACGGCGTAGGCATGATTGCCCATCGCGGGGTAAGCGGTCTTGAGTGCGAAAACACTGCCGCAGCCTTTGTTGCAGCGGGAAACCGCAGCTATTTCGGCATTGAAACCGATGTTCACCGCACTGCGGACGGGCAGTTTGTCATCTTCCACGATGACGATACCGGGCGCATTTCCGGTCAAAACCTGCATGTGGAATCCTCCACGCTTGAGCAGCTGCGCTCCATCCGCCTCAACGATATAAACGGCGCGCCCCCGCGGCGACCTTATTCCGGCCACCCGCAGGAGTATATATCCATCTGCAAAAAATACGGAAAAACCGCGGTGCTGGAGCTTAAAAACGCCATGGCGCCGGAGGATATCTACCGTGTTATGGATATTATAAAGGAGCAGGATTATCTTGACGGCACAATAATAATAATAGCCTTTGATTTCAATAATCTCATCGCCCTGCGCAGCCGCTATCCGCACCAGAACGCCCAGCACCTTATGCTCATGGCGGGCGAAACCCCGGAGGCAATAGCACAAACAACGGACAGGCTCAAAAAATATAATCTGGGCATGGATATCTTCCACGGCTACTATACCCCGCAGGTGGCGGACGCCGTGCACAAAAAACGGCATAACCGTAAATGTATGGACGGTGGACACCCCCGAGCATGCCGCACGGGTGCTGGATCTTGGCGTGGATTACATAACCACCAACATTCTGGAATGATAATACTCATTTAAGGCCGCCCTGTTCTTTATGCGGCCATACGGCAGCGCGTGCGCGTTTTCCGGCTGCAAAGGCTTGGAAAACGCGCACGGTTCTCTCTTTGCGCCTTGCGGCTGCGCTCTTTGCCGCAAACGCAAAACGCTTCCGCGCAAAACAACACACACCTAAATTACGGAGGATTTCCCCTTGACAGCAGCTTTAATAATTTTCATAGTGCTCTATGTGCTTATGTTTGCCTTCCAAAAATACCGTCCCTATATTGCCTTAGGCGGCGGAGCGGTATTTATAATTCTCGGGCTGTGCGGGCTGTACGATTTCACCCCGATCGACGCCCTTTTTGTGCATTGACTATAATGTTCTGCTTATGATAGGCGGCACCATGGGCATCGTTACCCTGTTTATAGACAACAAAATGCCCGCACGCCTTTCCGAGGTGCTTATTTCCAAGGTACCGAATGTAAATGGGCTGTAACGGTTTTAGCCCTTTTGCCGGGGTTATAAGCGCCTTTGTGGACAACGTCGCCACCGTGCTCATGGTGGCTCCCATAGGGCTTGCAATATCAAAAAAAGCTTAAAATCTCCCCGTTCCCGTTATAATATCCATAGCCGTCTCTTCTAACCTTCAGGGCGCCGCCACCCTTGTGGGCGATACCACAAGCATATTGCTGGGCGGCTTTGCAAGCATGAATTTCCTTGACTTTTTCTGGATGAACGGCCGCCCGGGCATATTCTGGGCCGTGGAGCTTGGCGCCTTTGCCGCCCTTGCAATACTGCTCTTTCTTTTTCCGCAAGGATCGCCAACCATCATCTCCTGCAAGGTGGAAACCGAGGTGAAAGACAAATTCCCCACCGTGCTCATTGTAGGCACAGTGGTGCTGCTTATTCTCGCCTCCTTCCTTCCCCGCCCCGAAGAGGGCTTCTTGGCCTCTGTCCATGATATGCGCAGCGGGCTTATCTGTGCGGTTCTGTGCATAATAGGCGTTGTGCGCAGCTGCATAAAAATAAATCCCTTTTCGCCGCTTGCTCGTGTGGCGGCGGAAACCGATACCGACACTCTGCTGCTGCTTTTCGGTCTTTTATAGTTATCGAGGGCATAAAACGCGCCGGGTAATCGATGCCGCCGCCGGACTTTTTTTATTCCGTAGCCGGCGACAACCCGTTCCTGCTGTACACTCTTATTGTATTTGCATCGGTGCTGCTGTCCGCCTTTATTGACAACATCCCCTATGTTGCCACCATGCTGCCCGTTGTGCAAAGCATTGCCGCCCTTATGAACGGCGGTCAGGGCTTCCCCGCCGGAGGTGTTCTATTTCGGTCTGCTCATAGGCGCAACCCTCGGGGGCAACCTTACCCCCATCGGCGCTTCGGCCAACATTGCCGGCATAGGCATACTGCGTAAAACGGCGAAACCGTAACCACCCGCGATTTTTTGCGCATCGGCGTTCCCTTCACCGCCGCCGCAGTGCTTGTGGGCTACGCCTTTATATGGCTTATTTGGGGTGTATAACGCCTCTATAAAGCCTTTATGCTCACAGCATCGCTTAACCGCCGTGTTTCGGCTTTACGGCGCATGTTTGCGCAAATGTTCACATATGCATATTTAAGACTTATAATTATAAATTCTGCGGAGGTGTACTCAATGTCCGATAAATGCGCGCTTGCTTTCGGCGAAGTGCTGGGATGTGTATCCGGAAAAAAAACTTCGGGCGGCGCAGCACTCAACTTTGCGGCGCACTTTGCCTTAAAGGGCGGCAGCGCCCGCCTTATATCCGCCGTGGGCGATGATACGCTCGGACAGCAGGCTCTTTGCGAAATTCAAAAGGCTTTCCGTGGATACCCGCTTTGTTTCCGTACTGCCCGGTCAGAAAACCGGGCGCTGCGATGTAACCCTTGACGGCAATGCCGTGCCGAAATACGATCTCATTCCCGATACCGCCTACGACCGCATACCCGCTGAGGGCGTTGACGATACCCGCTGCGATGTTTTCTATTTCGGCACCCTTGCTCTGCGGGAAGGGCGCAACACCGCTTCCCTGCGCCGTCTGCTTGCCCGCGTGTCCGGTCTTAAATTCTGCGACCTTAATCTTCGCGCCCCCCGTATTACGGCCGCGATGCAATTCGGTTCTGCCTTGAAAATGCCGACATTGCAAAATCAGCAACCTTGAGGAGCTGCCCGAGGTTCTGCGCACGCTGGATATGCCCTGTATCACCGATACCCCATCGCAGGCAGAGGCCGCACTTTCTTCCCTTGCCCGCCGCTTTAATAACCTCCGCCTGATTCTGCTTACCTGCGGAGCCGACGGCGCGGCAGTGCTTGATGCAAAACCGCCCGTATGTTCCGCTGCAATGCGGTAAAGACGCAGGTGGTGTCCACCGTGGGCGCAGGCGACAGCTTCAGCGCCGCCTTCATTTATTCTCTTCTTAACGGCCAATCCCTTTTATCCTCTCTTGAGTGCGGCGCATCAACTGCCGCATGGGTGTGCTCATACCCTCAGGCCGTTCCGCCCTCGGCGCAGAAAAATAATTTCCTGTATTTGCTCCCGTTTCAAAAGCAAAAATTCCGCAGCCGTAACTGCGGAATTTTTTTTATCGTTTTTATGCGTTTTTGATGCATTTTTGATGCGTTTTTACGGTTTTTTTGCGGTTTTTGCGCATATTTTTCTCGTTTTTACCCTGCGCTCCTCCCGGTTCAAAAGCCCCGAACATATTCAAAAGCGCAGAAAAATATTTCCTGTATTTACCCCCCGTTTCAAAGCAAAATTCCGCAGCCGTAACCGCGGAATTTTAATATCGCTTTTTATGTGTTTTATGCGCTTTTTTCACGACCGGCTAAACAGCACATGCGCGTATTTAAGGCACTTTTCCAGCTCTTCTCCAAGCACCGCCACTGTTTTTCGATCGGTTTGCTCCACCCCTTCAAACGGGAACTTTATCCCCATAGCCTCGTATTTTGTGCGGCAAAGGTTATGAAAGGGCAGCAATTCCGTCTCGCACACGCACGGATAAGCGTTTATTATGCCCGCAAGGGCCCGCATATCGTCCTTTGCGTCGTTAAGCCCCGTCACCGTAACCTGACGCACTCTTGTCGGAATAGCGCGGCTTTGCAGCATTTCAAGGAATGCAAGCGGCTTTTTATATCGCACCCCACATATTTTTTTATACTGCTCCGGGCGCGTATATTTTATATCCAGCAGGCAAAAATCGGTATATTCCAACACCTTTTCCGCCTCTGCGCCGGTAATGCAGCCGCTGGTGTCAAGGCAGGTGTGTATGCCGTTTCGGCGGCAGCGCGAAAAAACCTCTGCGGAAAACTCCGCCTGAAGCAGCGGTTCTCCGCCGGAGAGCGTCCTCCGCCCGCCTTTCCGAAGTATTCCCGGTATCTGAGCACCCTTTCCGACAGCTCTCCGGCGCTTATCGCACTGCCCCCTCAACATCCCATGTTTCCGGGTTATGGCAGCAGGCACACCTGAGCGGACAGCCCTGTAAAAAGGCTACAAACCTTACCCCCGGGCCGTCCAGCGTGCCCATGGTCTGCACCGAGCTTATACGCCCTATTACCGTATCGCCGCCCGATGCGCTAAGCTGCTGCTTTTCTGCGCACATATCAGAACGCCTCGTGGAAGGTACGGCTTATGACCTCGCGCTGCTGCTCACGGGAAAGCTTTGGAAATTGACGGCATAGCCCGAAAAACGCGGATCGTAAGATTGGGGTAAGCCGTAGGGTCGTTATACGCCTCAATAAGCGTACTGCGGGAGAGCACATTTACATTTATATGATGCGCATGCTTTGCAAAATAGCCGTCCAGCACCGATACCAGATTGTCCGCCCGCTCCTGAAGGGTTTTGCCCAAGGTATCCGGCGTAATGGAGAAGGTATTGATATGCCGTCGCGGCAATCGTCATACGAAAGCTTGGCAACCGAGTTAAGCGATGCTAAAGCGCCGTTTTCCTCGCGGTTGTGCATGGGGTTAGCGCCCGGGGCGAACGGTGCGCCCGCTTTTCTGCCGTCGGGCGTGGCTCCCGTATGCTTGCCGTACATGACATTTGATGTAATGGTAAGCACGGAAAGCGTATGCTCGGCGCCGCGGTAGGCCGGAGTTTTGCGAAGCTCGGTTATCATTCTGTGGGCAAGCTCACGGGCTATACTGTCCACACGGTCGTCATCGTTTCCGAATTTGGGAAACTCGCCCTTGGTTTCAAAATCGATTATGAAGCCGTTTTCATCCCTTACGGGGCGCACGGAGGCATATTTTATTGCGCTTAAGGAATCGGCCGTAACCGAAAGCCCGGCAATACCGAAGGCCATAAAGCGGTGAACATCGGTGTCGTGCAGCGCCATCTGAGATTTTTCATAAAGCATATTTATCGTGCATATAGTGTATTACATTCATGGTGTTTACATACAGCCCGCTCACCCACTGCATATAACGGAAGAAGCGCTCGCACACGGCGTTGTAATCAAGCACCTCCCCGCTTATAACCGGCATTTGCGGCCCCACATGCAGCCCGCTTACGGTATCGTAGCCGCCGTTTAACGCAAGCAGCAGCAGCTTGGGAAGGTTGCAGCGCGCACCGAAAAACTGCATCTGCTTGCCTATGCGCATTGCCGAAACGCAGCAGGCAATGGCGTAATCGTCACCGTAGATGGGACGCATCAGATCGTCGCTTTCATACTGAATGGAATCCGTATCGCAGGAAACGCGCGCACAGAAGCGTTTGAAGGGCTCGGGAAGCTTTTTGACTCCACAGCACCGTAGGTTCGGCTCCGGCGACGGGCCGAGGGTATAGAGAGTATTAAGCATACGATAGCTGGTTTTGGTTACCAGCGTGCGGCCGTCCTCCCCCCATACCGCCTACGCTTTCGGTTATCCACATCGGATCTCCGCCGAAAAGCTCATTGTATTCCGGGGTGCGCAGATGGCGTGCAATGCGCAGCTTCATTACAAAATCGTCTATAAGCTCCTGCGCCTGAGCTTCCGTAAGCTCCCCCGCCTCAATATCCCTTTGCAGATAGATATCAAAAATGTGCTCACCCTTCAAGCGACATTGCAGCGCCGTTTTGCTCCTTTATAGCGGCAAGATAGGCAAAATATGTCCACTGAATGGCCTGACGGGCATTTATTGCAGGCTTGCTAATATCATAGCCGTAGGACTGCGCCATTTCTTTCATATAGCCAAGAAATTCTATCTGCTTATACAGCTCCTCGTCAAGGCGTATGCGTTCTTCATCAAAATTCCCCTGCGCCAATGCCGCTTTATCCTGCTTTTTCTGCTCTATAAGGCGGTCAATGCCGTACAAAGCCACACGACGGTAATCGCCGATAATGCGTCCTCTGCCGTAGGCGTCGGGCAGACCGGTAATTATGTGACTGCGCCGCGCAAGACGCATTTCGTCGCTGTAAGCGCGGAATACGCCGTCGTTATGGGTGGTGCGGTATTTGAACTCGTCCTCTATCTTATCGCTTAGCTTATAGCCGTAGGCCTGGCAGGCCTGACGCGCCATGCGTATGCCGCCGAAGGGGTTTACGCCGCGCTTGAGCGGGCGGTTTGTCTGCATACCCACTATGAGCTCTTTATCTTTATCAATATACCCCGGTGCATAGGCGGTAAGGGAGGACACCGTTTCGGTATCAATATCCAGCACTCCGCCGAACTGTCTTTCAATTTCGAAAAGGGAATTAAGACGCCCCATAAGCTCCTTGGTGCGCTTTGTGGCCGCAGCCAAAAGCCGTCATCTCCCCTCGTAGGGTACATAATTGCGCTGTATAAAATCCGTACATTTATTTCCGTTTCCCATATTCCGCCGTTAAAGCTTTGGGGTGTGTTCTGCATGTTTTTTCCTCCGAATAAGTATTGTCTCCAAACGCCGTATCTGTTTGTTTTTATCTCGGCTCAGCACAGCTATGATACTATATGTAGTATATATTGTCAACAAAGCAAGCTATATTTTGATATGAAAATGCAGATTGTTCGTGTTTTCATTAAATTGCCGTGCAGGGAATGGCGGCTTTGTATTCTCTGTGCTCCTGCTTTTGGAAAATTATAAGCGGAATACAAAAAACAGAGATATAAAAAGCATCTCTGTTTTTGTATCCGGCTTGAGCCGATGTTTGACACTTCCGCTTTGTCGTATTTACAATACTTTATTTCTTTGTAAAGCTCTTGCAGAAGTGAGGAGTATTTATGGCGTTATCGCCGGTTTTCTGATGAGTTATTTCGATTTTATCCAATGTGCAGCCGTTGTACTGAGTGTTATGCAGACATTCGCATACATCGCATTTTACGCCTCTGTTATCCATTTGCGTCACCTCCTTGCGATTGTATTATCTTCATCTTTGCCGAAAATATACGCGCACATCTCAAAATATTCGCCTGTTATTGTCGTTTGTTTTTTCATAAAAAGCAGGTAATTTCGCAGAAGCCTCCGCTTTGACCGAATCCCTTAATACCCTGCATCTGTTTTACGGCATACCGGCAATTTTATCTTGACAAAGCATTTCTTTTCTGATATTATAAGCAGGCATTGAAAAATGCTGGGCGGTAATGCCTGCTTGGAGAGATGTCCGAGTGGTTTATGGAGCTGGTCTTGAAAACCAGTGATGTCGAAAGGCACCGTAGGTTCGAATCCTATTCTCTCCGCCAAATTTGATATTTCTTTAATTCGGTTATAGCATGGAGTTGTACCCAAGTTGGCCGAAGGGGCGCCCCTGCTAAGGGTGTAGGTCGGGTTACCGGCGCGAGAGTTCAAATCTCTCCAACTCCGCCAAAAACCAGCAAGTATCGTTTAATGCTTGCTGATTTTTATTTCTTCGCTCTTTCCTTTTCTATCGTTTCTTTTTTCGGTTATTCCATTTTTATTCTTCCTTCTCACATCGTCTTCCGATAAAAGCAAAACAGCCGTTATACCCGTTCACAGCATGGAATTTACCGGCAAAACACCGTTGCTTTTTTCCTGTATTCTCTGATATAATGATTAAAGATGAACGATTGTTTAATAAAAAATCCTGTAATGCATCAGAATAAGAGGGGGGTTATTATGAAAAAACCGCAGCATCCGTATCCGTTATTTTTCACTGCTTTTGCTTCTTTCCGGCTGCGGCAGCCGGAATAAAGAGCAAAGCAGCGGTATTGAAGTGCGGAACAACGGCCAATACATTCAATGGACAACCGGCGACGGGCAATGGCACGATCTTGTTGATATAAAAGAAATTACGAGCTCCATAAGCAGCAGCATAAGTCAAAAAAGCATTGAAATTGAAAACAGCGGCGGCTATATAAAATGGCGTTATACCGACGGCGAGTGAATAATCTTATTTCTGTTTCCTCACTGACCGGCAGAAACGGCGCAGACGGCATGGATGGCAAAAGACGGCGCTGACGGTAGGGACGGCATTAACGGACAAGACGGCGAAAGCATAGAAATATGCCGTGCCGACGGATATGTTCGGTGGCGGTATTATAACGGCGAATGGCAGAATCTTGTGGCTCTTTCCGATATCACCGGCCCTGCCGGAGCAAACGGCAATGACGGCAAAACCCCGGAATTCCGCGTGGAGGCAGGCACGCTGCAATGGAAATATACCTCCGACAGCATATGGCTTAACCTGTATGACCTTTCGCTGCTTAAGGGAAGGGACGGAACAGACGGTAAAGACGGCATTAACGGACAAGACGGCGCCGACGGTACAAACGGTACTGACGGCAGGGACGGCATCAACGGGCAAGACGGCAAAGACGGCAGGAAATTGAAGTACGGGCAACCGATTCTCATTCAATGGCGATACAGCAACGGCGAATGGCAGAATCTTGTGGCAATATCCGATATCACCGGCCCCGCCGGTGCAAACGGTAATGACGGCAAAACCCGGAATTCCGCGTAGAGGCAGGCACGCTGCAATGGAAATATACCTCCGACAGCATATGGCTTAACCTGTATGACCTTTCGCTGCTTAAGGGAAGGGACGGAACAGACGGCAAAGACGGCATTAACGGTAAAGACGGTATTAACGGCAAAGACGGCGCTGACGGCAAAGACGGTATGTGTGCCGGTTACTTTGCCGCAAGCGGCGAAGTATTCTCCAATAGCTGGAACTCCCTCTTCCCTTCACCGCGGGCAGCAAAAAAGCGGAGAGCTGATCTCCTACGATGCCTCAAACAAGCAGATAATTCTTGCCAAGGGGGCACTCATACAGCCTTGTATTCAGCGGCACGGTATCCGTAAGTGCAAAAAGGATGAAACAATATGCGGCGCCGCCCTCATTGACGGGCAAAACAACGCCGATGTCATGCTTACAACTCAGACTTTTGTAAACGCCGCAAAAACGGGCAAACCAATAAGCTTACCATTGCCTACAATACGATATATACGGCTAAAGACAGCGATACGGTTCTTTTACCTTCATGTTTAATAACATGACATTTCAGGATACGGCTTTTGCGGGCGCACGGTACAGCATAACCGTTATTGCGCTGAACTGACGGCACATATTGTCCGGCTCGGTGTGCGGAAGACTACACCAACAAGCCCAGCGAATCGGGTATTTTGCCCTGCGGCCAGCTATTGACAAAGCCGCCGCAGGTCAGTATAATAATGCAAAGGAGTGATTTTTTATGATACTGCTGTATATTCTGTTTCTGATTGCAATCACCCCGATTGCAATACTCAAGTGTATAAAATGGTGAGGGGCAAAAAAATGAAACGCAGATACACGCACGCACAATTAAACGCTATCAGCTATGCGTACGCAGAGAAACGCCGCAAAGAATGGGAACGCTGGGCGGCGGAATACGACCTATAATACACCGCACGGAGGGCACGGCATATCTGCCGCGCCTTCTTTTTTCGGTTCTGCGCACCCTCCTCCGATATTGATGCATTGCCTTAAGAGAAACAATCTGATATAATATAAAAACAGCATTATTCCACAACAAACAGGGGATCAACGGTGAAAAGCATGATAACTGCGCTTATAATTGCCGCTGTAGCTTATTATTTGCGGCATCTATATCTATTTTGAAAACAATACACTGCAAAGCAGTAAATTCGATATATCCTCCGGCGCCTGCCGGCGGCCTTTGACGGCTTCAGGATTGCTCAGGTATCCGACTTTCACAACACCGGCTCTTCACGGCTGCGAAACAGCATAGTCAGCAGCCTTAAAGCCGAAAAGCCCGATATTATAGTTTTAACGGGTGATTTTATCGACTCCAGACACACGGATGTTGACGGCGCAATGGATTTTATTCAAAGCATACGGGATATTGCGCCGATATATTTTGCGGCCGGAAATCACGAATCGCGTCTTTGAGGAATATCCGCAAATAAAAAAACGACTTGCGGAAAACGGCGTTGCGGTGTTGGACAACAAAACGGTGCTGCTCGAAAAAGACGGCTGCTTTATAAACCTTATCGGCATTGACGACCCGGCAATGGCGCACCGCAAGCGATATATCGCCCGATGTTATCGCGGCGCAGGAGCTGGACGCCGCGGGAGCCAATATGTCAAAATACACTGGTGCTGCTCTTCACCGTCCGGAGCTGTTTGAGACCTATGCCGCAAAAAAAGTTGACCTTGTTCTCTCGGGCCACGCTCACGGCGGGCTGGTGCGCCTGCCGTTTATAGGGCGGAATAATTGCTCCCGGTCAGGGGCTGTTTCAATATACCGCCGGCACATTTGAAAAGGGCAAACCGTAATGGCGGTAAGCCGGGGGCTGGGCAGCAGCGTGCTGCCGGTGCGCCTGAGAATAAACAATCGCCCGAGCTGGTTTTTATTGTACTGAAGCACGCATAACCGATGTATGTTTTATGAGCATATATGCACTTATACACAATATCATGCACAGAGGCCAATCGAAAATCGATTGGTTTTTAATTTCAGGATAAGACCCATCCGATAATTTACCTATTACATCTGCATTTGAGCGTAAAACGGGCATCTGCAAAGTATAATATTGCTATGCAAAAAATGCATTTTTCTGTTGATTTTAATATCGATATATGAGATAATATATCGGAATAAGAGTAGGGGTTGTCTGCCCAAACGGGTTTATATCCGCTGCGGCAGTGCTCCCCGATTTGCCGGATGCGCACAGCGTACGGATATGCAGGGCGGCAAAACGGAGTTACGAATTTACCGTAAAAAGGGTGACTTTTATGAACCAAGAGAAAACGAGCAAAAGCGCTCAGGAACACCATCACCGTGCTGGCAATTCTGCTGTGCGTCAGCATTGTCGCGCTTGCGGGAGTGTTTATATACGGCCAAGCAGGCAATGACGGTCCAACAACCGATGTTCCTGAAAATCTTATAACTTCCAGTGAAGCACCCGCTGCATCTGCACAGCCTTCCGTGCCGGCTTGGACGCCCGGCGCTTCCGTTGCCGCAGACGCCGAAGAAACCGAAACGCCGGCCCCGCAACGCCTTTCTTCTCACGAAGTCAAAAAAGCCGCAGCAATCCGACTCTTCAACAAACAGCCTGATTATAACACCGCATTCTCCGTCAGCAACATGTTTCCGGGAGATACGCAAACCAAATATTATGCCGTGCAGGTATCCTATCACGACAAAATAACCCTTCACTATCATGCCGATATTCGCCCGGGCAGCGAAAAGCTGGCCGAGGTGCTTAAGGTTCGCATCACATCACTTAATGACAATAAGACAATGTACGACGGTCTTATGCGCGATATGCCCAAAAGCCTTACATACAAAATGTCTTCCGATAAAAGCACGACATCCGAAGTGTATTACGGCATTGAGGCTTATCTTGACACCTCCGTTGGAAATGAATACCAGCAAAAATCCCTTACTGCCGATTTCCGCTGGTGGGTGGAAGAAACCGGGAACCTTGACCCGCCGCCGGTAACGGGCGATAACACTCTTTCTGCCGTTTTGGCAATAGCGGCATGCATATGCGGCGTTGTGCTTATAATAATTCTCATCCTTCGCAGAAGGAAGGGGGAAAAAGCAATGAGCAAGATAAAATTTTCCGGCACGGCAAAACGCCTTACCGGAGGCATAGCAGCGGTTGTAATTCTTGCCGTATGCCTGACGGTAACGACCTTCGCCCTTGTATATGCCGCCGTATCCGTAGAGAACAATATATTCCGCACCGGGCAGGTAAAGCTGAACCTGAACGACGGTGTTCCTGTTATACAGGAGCACGAATTCCTGTTTGAGCCGGGAATGACGGTCAAAAAGAGACTTTTTCATTGAAAACGACAGCACCTGGGATGTATATTACCGTTTGTATCTGGATGATGTATCAGGCGGACTTGCCGATGTTTTGATATATCGGTGAAATGCGGAGACAAGGTGATATGCTCCGGCACGGCACGCGAGCTTACGGCAGGCAATACTGCCGCCGCCGATGATACGCTGGCCCCGGGAGAACGCCGCTATATGACGGTTTACTTTTATTTCCCTCCTGAAAAGGGCAATGAAGCACAGGATAAGGAGCTGAGCTTTACCGTATGCGCTAAGGCAGTACAGACAAAGAACAACCCGGGCAAGCTTTTTTGACTGAAGCACGCAGCGTGATGGGAGCGGTCCGAAATCCTTCTGCCGGAGACGGTTTCCTGCGTTAAAAGGAGAACAGCATGAAAGCATTGAAAATTATCCGAAATATTTTTGTATGGCTTGTGGTGGCAATAGCCGTGCTTATGATGATCTTCACCATAGTATCGGTTTCCACCTTTGACCGTACCCACCGCAGCATTTTCGGCTACAAAACCTTTATAGTATTATCCGACTCCATGAGCAAGACCGATTTTCGGCGGGCGACCTGATACTTGTGAAGGAAGCCGACCCTCCGCACTCAAAGAGGGCGACATTATATCCTATATTTCGCAAAACAGTGCCAACTTCGGCGAAACGGTGACCCACAAGATACGCCGGCGCACCGTTGACGCAAACGGCGAGCCGGGGTTTATCACCTACGGCACCACAACGGATACCGATGACGAAACGGTGGTTACATATGCATATGGGATAGGGAAATACACGGACGCATTCCCAAAATGGGCAGCTTCTTCAACTTTCTCAAGAGCACGCCCGGATATATAGTGTGCATTCTTCTTCCCTTCCTCATTCTTATTGTCTGCGAAGGCATAAACTGCGTGCGCCTGTTCCGAAAATACAAATCCGAGCAGCAGGCAGAGCTTCAGGCAGAGCGCGCGATAAGTTTCAGGCGGACCGAGAGGAAACGCAGAAGAGGATGCAGGAGCTGCAGCGCCTTAAAGAACAGCTGGCGCAGGGCAAAACAGAGGCCTACGAGGCAGCTTCGGCAGGCGATATCAAAGCGGAGAGCGAATGCCGACGGGAAAGCACCGAGGGATGCTGCGCAGCCGACAATGCATCAAACGACGATACCGGCCGGCAATGCCGCAGCAGAAATACCTCAGCCGATAATGCATCAAACGACGATAATGCGGTCGGCGGTGAAAAAGCTGCCGATGCCGCTTCCAAACGCCGCAGACGGGAGACTTTGTAAACGGCGATCGTTCTGCGGTTTCGATAATTAAACACCGGTCTTTTGTCCCCTGCCCTGAAGCGGAGGGGGCAATCAAAGGGCACAAGCCCATGTACCCTTTTGATTGTTCGAACGGACAAGCCGGAATTGTCCGCTGAAATTTTAAGGAGGTAATTTTATGAACAAAAATATTTCTTTGAAGCGGGCAATGCTGCTCAGCATCATGGCGATGCTTATATGCTGCTGGGCTTGCAGGCACCACCTTTGCCTGGTTTACGGACTCCGCAAGCACAGGCGTAAACAAAATCGTGGCAGGCAACCTGGATGTGTCATTCGAATACTGGAACGGAGAAAAATATGTCGATGCAAAAATGCCGTTCTTTTTTTCCGAAGAAACCCTTTGGGAGCCCGGTCACACAGAGGTTGTATATCTTAAGATAAGCAACAAAAGGCAGCCTTGCTTTAAATACCGTTTGAGCACCATCAATACCTTTTGAATATCAGTATTCAAAGAACAGCAGCGGCAACAAAATTCTGCTTTCGAAATATCTCGAAATAGGCGTTGCCGAAAAAAATGCCGCTCAGGGCGTATTTGAAACCCGCGATGAAGCCGTTGCGGCCGCTGCCGACAATTTGGTAGCATACGATACCTATACAAGGACAATGTTCTGCTGCCCGCAGCCGCCGATTACATTGCGTTTGTAGTTCATATGCCGACCTCGGTAGGCAATGAGGCAAACTGGGGATCCCAGTGTAAGCGCCAGCTACGGAGCTCCGTGGATACGCTTTAACCTGGCATTAAATGCAACGCAGGCCAGCAGCGAAGAGGACAGCAGCTTTGACAACACCTATGACGAAAATGTTCCCCTATCCTGTTTCCGGCGTTGATGCAAACGGCACCGGCGAAGCTGTTTATGACGAGCTTGAAAAAGCAGAACCCTCTATACTTCTGGGCGCTGATGCAAGCCGTTTCTTCGATGGTTTGTGCGCTATGCCACCACTTTTTAACCTTAACGGTCACACTATGACCACAAACGGTTATCAGGCGCTGATTAATGTTCTGACAACGGCAACCTGACTATAACCGAAACGGCACGCTGGATGCTTCCGGCTCACAGGACAACGCTACCGCAGTGACGGTTTCCGGCGGCGCAAAGCTTACCATTGAAAGCGGTACATTTATCGGCAAAGAGGGCAACAGCTGCATCTACAACGAAAACGGCACGGTAGAAATCAAGGGCGGCACCTTCAAGGGCGATGCTCAGTGGCTGCTGAACTGCAAGGACGGCAGCGGCTGCGTTATTACCGTTACCGGCGGAACATTCTTCAAATTCGATCCTTCCAACGCCAATGTCGGCGCAGGCGAGATTGTAGTTCCCTGAAGGCTACCATGTTGAGCAGGACGGCGATTGGTACACCGTTGTTGCCGATTGAATCAAACAGCAATCAAAAGTCCTTCCGCCCGCTGAGGCGGAGGAGGGGGCAATCAAAGGGCGCAAACCCATGCACCCTTTGATTGCCCGAAAACGACGGCGGATTTATCCGGTAAAATTTAAGGAGTGAGGCAAACTTTATGGACAAACGCACTTCTAAGCGTACATTGCTGCTTAGCGTCATGGCGATGCTTATATGCGCAGCAATGCTTGCAGGCACCACATTTGCATGGTTCACGGACTCCGCAAGCACAGGCGTGAACAAAATCGCGGCAGAAAACCTTGATATTGAGCTGGAATACAGCTATGACATGGTAACCTGGAAAAATGCCACCGCGGATACCAAGCTTTTTAATGACGGAGCGCTCTGGGAGCCCGGCCATACCGAGCTTGTTTACCTGCGGATCGCCAACAAAGGCTCATTGGCTTTGAAGTACGAAACCGAATTCGGTTACAACTACCGGGTTACCAGAGGAAAGAGCGTACTTGGCAACTACTATTATGTAGGCGACTATCTTAAAGTCGGCGTTGCGGATACGGATGCCGCTTTTGCAACACGCGAGATGCGTGGGCAGCTGTTGCCGGCTCTGAAAGGCTTTGCCAAAAGGGCGCACAGCTTACCGAAGGCTGGACCGTTTTGGCCGGAGAATCCACCAATCCGTTTGCGGTGGTTATATACATGCCCACTTCCGTAGGCAATGAAGCAACGCCAAGAGCAAATCCTGGATCTCCACGATTTACGATCTCGGACTTGAAATTCGCGCCACTCAGGCCGATGTTGAAAGCGACAGCTTTGATAACACCTATGACAGGGATTCCGCTAGCATTCTTCACAGAATTGAATATTCCAGCGGCACTCATGAGGTAACCGGCAACATTCAGGCTGACGGAGGCTACGGCGCCATACATGCAGCAGGCACTGCCGTTATTACCATAAACGCCGCTTCTGTATATGCAGTGGAATCCTCCGAGCACATAGCGATGGCGGTTTATGCAGGCAGCCTCAATGCTAAATCCAAAATCATCATCAACAGCGGTACATTTGCCCAGCAGATTACCGGCACTTCAAATCAATACGATTTGATTTACGCCATTTGATTCTACCATCGAAATAAACGGCGGCACCTTCAAATCCGTCACTCAAGTGGACTCTTAACTGTGAGGACGGCTCAAATGCTGTTATTACCGTTAAGGCGGCAGATTCTACAAATACAATCCCGCAACCGATGCCACTCCCGGCGAGGTAGTTGTTCCCGATGGCTGAGATCATTCAGGACGGCGACTGGTTTGTGAGTACGGGCAAAGTAATCGGTTGTTCTCCGCTCCCCCGCCTTTTTAGGCGGAGGGCGGCCAAAAGGCTGGATGAGGCATTGCGGCATTGCAGCTTTTGGCCACTCTGATTTTACTGTTGACTGCTGCTCTGGGCCAATCAATATACGGTCCGAGCGGTGCTTTCATGAACTTTAAGGAGGAAAAACAAATGAAACATAATACTTTGAAGCGTGCACTTCTGCTGAGCATCACGGCAATGCTTATGTGCGCGGCGATGCTTGCGGGCACCACATTTGCATGGTTCACGGATTCCGCAAGCACGGGCGTGAACAGAATACAGGCCGGAAACCTCCGTGACATAGTCGGCGCCGACGGAAAATCCATAGACAAAAACCCTTTTCTTCCGTAGCCGGCGATACCGACATTCTCTGCCGGGCATCTTGATTCCTTTCGCATTGTAAACAATGGCAGCCTTGCTCTTAAATATAAGGTGGTCATAAGCGGTGTAAAGGCGATGCCAAGCTGCTCAAAGTTATAGACTTTTCCATGGCCTTCGGCGAAAAAAAGCCGTTGAGCTTGCGGGTGGGAAGGCGTTCTGCTTCCCGACGGCAAAGCCCGTGGCAGGCGCGATGTGCAGACTGAGCTTATCACCATATCCGGTCACATGCGGGAAGAGCCGGAAACGATTATCAGGAGAATCTCTTGACGGCATAAGCATTACCGTGGTTGCGGCACAGTACACCTATGGCGACAACGACAGCACCTGACGAAGTCAGGAGGTATCCTGTTATGAACGCAGACGAACTCAAGGCGGCGCTTTGAAAAAGGCGGCGTTATCAGGCGGCGCCGACGCCAATCTTACACCGTTTATTTCCGATGATGACAAAGGCGGCTTCCCGCGCTGATAGCGCAAACGAGATCACCCCACGCGGTGCTCAACCTTTCCAGCAAAAAGTTCGTTATGGATTCCAAAGCCGCAGCGGCCGATTACGGCAATGCCGGCCCGCTGATGCCTTCCGTTAACGGTACCTCCCTTCCACAATAAACGGCAGAAATCAATTGCGAGGCCGGTTATAACCAGGTTTCGGAATTGATGTGATAAACGGCGGCAAGGTTATAATAAATGACGGAACTACTACGGCTCCATGACCGCAGTTCAGGGTATCGAACGGCAGCCTTGAAATAAACGGCGGCTTCTTTGATTTGGCTCCCACCTGCAAGGCCGCTGTTCCCCAGTATTCAAAAATTCATTGTCAACTGTCTTGACGCCAGCTATAAAAACGGCACCGCTTCCGTTTCGATAAAGGGCGGAACCTTTGTGAACTTTAATCCTCCGCAAACCCCGAGGGTGAAAATACCTCTTATGTTGGCCCCCCCGGATACAAGGTTGTATCCGCTGCTCAGAAAAAAACGGCGACATCTGGTACACCGTGGTAGCCGAGTGAAAATTCTGTCTCTTTCGCCCTTTGGCGAGGGGCAGGCAAAGAACGCACGGTATTGTGCGCTTTTTTGCCCTGGTATGCGAAATTTATCAAAAAGCGGCACCTGCATATTAAAACTCTTTCATCAAACAAAAAAAAGGAGGCGTCTGCTGCCATGACCGTAAACGGAATACATTTACTGCTTGCCTTTGGTATTACGGCTTTTGCACTGCTGATAATCAAACTTGCAGCTTACTTTGTGCACTTCCGTGAAATGTTATGCTATATAAAGCGTCAGATAAAGCACGCCGGTGATGATGCCGCACAGCGGGTACGCCTGTGGCAAAAGCGGCTGCGCTGTCATTATCTTTGTTGATTCCTTTGTTTGTGCCTCCAATGCCGGAAACGGTTTACAACGCTCTTTACGGCAACGGCACGCGTTATAGGCCAAAAGGCTGCCGAAGCAGCGGCTCCTGCGGCATAATATCTGCTTGTCCGTCGGTAATGGGGGTGGCGGAAATATTCCCGTACTACGCTGGTACCACGGGAGCCGCCGACGCTGCTGGCTGCTGGCGCGGCCGTTGCAACGTTATGGCTGGAAGAATCGAACAGATAATGGCGCTGCTATAACGCCAACATTCACGGAAGTACTGCAGAGGTGACCATCAGCCTGCTTCGCTATAACGAAAGCGGCAATGGACCCATGTTAACAGGCACTCGCGATGGTTTTGAGTGCCACTGTAGAATTTTGCGCTTACCGGCAGCCCGCCGCCTCGCCAAGGGCGAAGAAGGCGCTCGACTACGGTGGCGCGATGATGCTGTTTTTGCGGCAGACTGTATCCGAGAGGGAGCAGGTATTTTCACCGCAAGGTTCCGCGGAAGCGTACGGCGTCGAAGACAGTTCGACAATGCTGAGGAACGAGCAAATCAGCCGCCGTTTCTGGGCTGCGATAAATCAGTAGGCTCCGTCAACGCTGCGCCGTCATTCACGAAAACCTGGTCCGGCACTCTGTTCCCCCGCGCAGGGGAGGCGTTAACGGAAAGCATCAGCAGGCTATTTCCGTAATCGCCGCTGCAATCCCATAACAGCAGGCGATGAACTACTATCATGCGGAAGCACCACACGTCATCATCGAGTAAACATTGTGAATTGGCGATCGGCATGAAATAACGCCACTGCGCAGGCGTTCGCGCTGAAACCTCTGACTCTCGTCGCCAAGTGTCCAAGCCAGGTGTACTGATAGCTCAGGCCACGTATTGACCGGACAGCCCTCGCTGCACAGGCTGCCGTCGAGGAAAGCAGGCCTCCCCAGCAGGATCTGCTAACTGCCCGCTAGGCAAAGACCTGCGAAAGTCAGGTCGGGACACGCCCGACTCCCAGGCGTATCGCCATCGGAAGAAGAACTCCGTCTATGGTGACGCCGACCGCTTGAGGACTCAAACTGTTCACGCCCGCCAGATCAAGTGAACCATGTTAGCCCTCATGCTCGGCAATACGCTTAATGATATCGTCCCATGGCCATATGTTCGGCTCAGGCGCTGGAAGTGGACCAAAAGCTGCAATGCCAATGCCTGACCGCCACTCACTTTCCTAAAGGCAGGGGCGTGCAGCCAGTCGCCGTCCTGTTCGCAGCTTCATCAGGCGCAACTACCTCGCCGGGGTGGCACCGTGCGGACCAGTCTGCCGCGCATTTAACCGCAGAGACTTCGGTGAATTCGATGGTAAAGTAATCGTGGAAATCGTGATGATGAGAGATAGCCGTAATCTGCTGAACGATGCGCTGATAACTGCTCATGATATCGATACTGGATTGTATGCTGAACGCCATTCGGCTGGGCTGTTCGCCGGTACCTCGCGGTGCCGCTGAACCAATTCTGTGTCATGGTGATTCCGGCACTATTCAGGGTCAGGCTGGAAATCGTGGAGATCAGGACTGCTTCGTGCTACGGAAGATGAACATCTCTGGCCAACAAACAGTGGCAACCAGTCAGCCTCGACGCTGTGCGCCCCACTGCAAAACCGCTCGCATTCTCTGCTACATAATAGTGGTGCGTCGGTAACCCGGTGCCGAATTCGTTTCATGCGAAAGCAATGTTGATTGGCGATCACGAATAGCTCGGTATGACCCGTAAAGCGATGACCGGGTATTCAGCGTATCAGACTCTGCCGCATTTATTCGCAACTAGAGCGTGAGCTGTTAACCTGGCGTACTGCGCGCTGCGCCAGCGTCGCCGCTGGCAACGTACGCTGCATCCGCAAAGTTGCCTCGCTCGCTTCGGATAATCCGGCCGTCCGTTCATTTCAGAGGTGCTGGAGATTTGATTGCGCCGCTCGGCGAAGAACACGTTGCTGTTTGTCAATCACAGCTAACAGTATTTCATCTTTCGTCCTGGCTATCCGGCTGTCTCGCCTGCGCGTGTTTGATTGAGTCGGGCAGCCGACGCTGGCGGCTTTGCAAAATCACGCTGCAATTCGGCAACCGCAGTATGAAATGCCATATTCTACCACTAGTTCAACAGACTGCGGCTGTTGCTGCCTGAAATCCGCCGCGCAGCGCGCCGTCACTACGGTAGCATGCAATCCAGCGACAGACATGTCGGAATCAGCGTCGGCGCATTGATCGTAAGCGAACAGATGGAGACGAAGTGATGACATAACGCGCTGGTTCCTTTTTCAACTTTCGTCATAGCCGGTACCATTCAACGAATAAGGAGGTAAAATGACGATCAACTGTTCACCGGCCTGCGTTACCGGGACCGCTGTAATCCACGGAGAAAAGCTCAGCGGCACTGGGATCAGTTGCTACCAGTCGGCTACTCGCTAATAGTGCCGTATGCCTGGAAACAATCGGCGGCAGCCACAACGGCTTTCATCGCGGAGTTTCTTTC
>VOFG01004402.1_pt1 | contig 23443 bp, 38 predicted proteins | sample 5384171 | NCBI WGS metagenome assembly VOFG01 (sample SAMN12384726, study PRJNA508395) | human gut metagenome | isolation source: healthy gut F | host: Homo sapiens | reverse complement strand
CGGTTTCTGTCCTCGGATATTACCAGAATTATAAGATTCATACGCGGAAAAGGGATATCGGGCGATTGGACGCGATTATCCAGGATGAGGTCCGGAATGGCGAGAGTTCGCTGGAGGACGCACAGGCGGAGCTGAATTCCGGGCTGGAAAGAGTACCTGCGGAAGCTCGAAAAGATGGAAGTTCTGATATGCACAGGTGCGGATGGCGGTTCGGCTCAGTCTGGTAAAAATGGAACCGGTGTAGCGCATGAGCACTACAGGATGCGCTGAATAAGCGTGAAGGTGCACTACGGTGAGCTGGAGGATGACTCCGGAGTGAGGTATCGGCGGATGCACTGGATGGGGAGGAAGCTTCGAGCGGCGGTGTCCGGGCTGGCAAATGTGATCCGCGAGCTGCGTGACCGGTCGAATATTTCCCTCGCTTTTATATGACAGCGAGAGTGACCAGACACTCGTCTCCTCGGCGCGAGGATGTGGAAGTCATGCGTGACCGGGTGCGGCGCTATATCGTCGGTCATGCGGGGGCGTGAAGCGGGATGTATTGCGGGAATATGACAACTACATGATTCAGGAAGACGTTTGACCCGCTCAGCAAGACGTTTTATCTGGAAAGCTGGGATTTTTTTCTCGGATAATGCGACCATTTTCATCGACGATGCCGATGGAGAGCATCCATGAGAGCGCGGCTATCTCAAACCGGTTTCTGATGTTTGTTGGAATCGTGGTAATTCTGGCGGGAAGTATTCCTGATTTATTTTATTACCCGGCACATTACGATGCCGATCAAAACGGCTGTCGGAGCTGTCGGAAAGATGTCGAACCTGGATTTTGATGCCCGCTATGAGACGCCGCCGCTCGACGGAGGAAATTGATACGCTTGGAAACAGCATGAATGTGCTTTCGAGCGCCTCAAGACAACGATCGGGAAACTGAAAGAGGCGAATGCACAGCTTAAAAAGGATATTGACGAGAAAGTGCAGATCGATGAGATGTGAAGGAGTTCATTGCGAATGTGTCGCATGAGTTAAAGACGCCGATCGCGCTGATTCAGGGCTATGCGTGGAAGGACTCGTCGAGGGCATGGCGGAGGACAAGGAGAACCGCGATTATTACTGCGGCGTTATCATCGGACGAGGCTGGAAAATGAATGGATGGTGCGCCAGCTTCGACCTTGACGGCGCTGGAATTTGGGGAGAACGGCTGTCTGTGGAGCGGTTTTGACCTGGACGGAGCTGATTGCCAGTGTGATTTCTTCTTCCGTGCGTGCTGCCAAGCAGAATGAGCTGACTGTGGATTTGACGGAAGGAACCGGTTCAGTCATGGGGCGATGAATAAAATAGAGAAGTCATCACCAATTATCTGACAAACGCGATTCATCATGTGGGCGGCGGGGAGAAGAAGATTCAGATCCGATTGACCACCGGCGCGATGGAAAAGAGGTCTGCGTGGAAGTGTTTAACACGGGAAATCCGATCCCGGACGAAGCGCTTCCGAACCTCTGGACGAAGTTTTATAAGGTAGATAAAGCGAGAACGCGGGAATATGGCGGCAGCGGCATCGGAGCTTTCGATCGTCAAGGCGATCATGGAGATGCACCATAAGGCAAGTGCGGTGTGAAGAACCATGAGAACGTGTGGGAGTTCTGGTTTACGCTGGACGGCTGGTGAAAATGAAAATAAAATTTTGCCAGAGACAGAATCTTAGAATTATGAAATATGTTTCAGAATCGTGATTGCATTATATATGAGATGATAAAAACACTTGAAAATACAGGGCATTTCGGTAGCCTGGGGCAAAATATTTGTCCCAATATGGTTGAAATTCCCTGTATTTTTGCGCTTTTTGTCGAAATTAAAATCTTAAATAAATATAAAAGATCCGTCATTTCATGACAACGAAAAAAAGAAAAAGAAAATTTAATAATTAACAATGTAATTAACTCGATTCTTTTGTTTCAATACTGCAATCACAAAATCCCTAATTAGTTTGAAGCATGAATTCATCATTCTCGAACGATAGGTTATGAAAGTGACATGGTGGCAAGACGTTATAAATTTGGCGGCAGCGACCCGCACACAGGTGTTGACTGTTCTGGTTTTGCGCGAAATATGTGATGCAGCACGGTGCCGGTGTGAGCCTGAACCGTTCTTCAGCCTCCCAGTCCAAGCAGGGTACAGCAATCAGCGCGACCAGATGCAAGCCGGGCGACCTGATTTTCTACGGAAGCGGAAGAGGTATCAACCATGTAGCGATGTATATCGGCGACGGCAAAGTGGTACATGCTTCAACTGAAAGGACCGGCATCAAGACTTCCCCATGGAACTACCGCACCCGGTTAAGATTGTGAACGTGCTGGGTTAAGAATGAATTTACGAAACATCTGCATGGAACCTTTTCATGAAAAAAAGGGTTGGATGCAGATGTTTTTTGATTTCATAGGAAATTGCGTCCGATGAAACAAAAAATATTACTGGCATAAAAAGTAAAATTACCCTGCATACTTTCGCAGTAAAATTCCATACTAAGACCTGTAACAAAGAAAGTGACGGTTAAGCGGCTGTTCACAGGAAGCCGGAACCGACACGTAGAAAACCTGACAGGGCAGGAATTTAGGAGGAATGACTTATGTCAAGCAAAAACAGTTACAGCAACTATGATAACAGTGCCGAGAAAAAACAGCAGCAAAAATGCATCCGAGAACAGCTCTAATTATGGTTCCAACCAGAGCCAGAACCGCATGCAGAACCAGAGCCAGAACCGTTCCAGGAATAGCTCTAAAAACCAGTATCAGGACAAGACAGAGGATGATTACAGCGATTGTGACTGATGAGACAGGCAGATAAGAGAAAAATAGTGAATGCCGGGAATGCGGAATATCCACCGTTTCCCGGCATTTGTTCGTTTTCTAGCCAATGGAAGAGGCTGCCGCATCTCCTCTGACACCTGTCCGCCGGACAAAGCATATATTAATATTACATAGAGGTAAAAAGAAATCGGGTTCTGTCAGAAACCGTTTTGTATAAAATGAGGGAGGGATGACGGATGTATCAGACCATACCGGTGCGGTATCTGGACGCGTGGCTGGAGCAAGGGTACACGGGACGGCTGATTGACCTTCGACGCCGGAAGAATATAATGTGTCTCACCTCTGCGAGGCGGAAAATATTCCGTTTTTATGGCTTCAGGATAACCGGCAGACACTTACAGGTGAACGTCCGCTTCTGTTTTACTGTGCGCGGGGGGTGAAAGCCTTCTGGTGTGCGGCTGGTATGACCGGATGGGATATGAGGTTTATAATCTGGGCGGCGGTTACCGCTTTATCAGGGGAAAGTATCAGTGCAGCCTGAGATAGACACTTTTTGCCGCGGCTTTTCATTGACAGATGCAGACCAGTCAACTAGAATAAAAATGGTGAAGACTGTAATGAAAATAAAAGGGTTCTTTGCATGAAATGATTTGTCAATGAATCCACAGAGATAAGAGGAAAAAAGATTGGAACGATATGAACTGATTGCTCCCTGCCATTTTGGACTGGAAGCAGTGTTAAAAAAAGAGGTAGTGGATCTGGGCTATGAGGTTACCGAGGTGGAAAATGGCCGCGTAACCTTTATCGGCGATGCGGAGGCGATCTGCCGTGCGAATATTTTTTGCGGACGGCGGAGCGCGTCCTTTTAAAAAGTGGGAAGCTTCAAGGCAGTGACCTTTGACGAGCTGTTTGAGGCGACCCGTGCGATTCCGTGGGAGAAATATCTTCCGAAGGACGGTAAATGCTGGGTTAAAAAGGCGTCGTCTATTTCGAGTAAGCTGTTCAGCCCGTCAGATATCCAGAAAATTATGAAAAAGGCGATTGCCCGTCATATGCAGGAATATTACGATCTGGACCGGATGCCGGAGACGGGCAATGAATATCCGCTGCGCGTCTTTTTTCTATAAGGATCAGGTGACAGTCGGTATCGATACGAGCGGCGAGTCGCTGCACAAGCGCGGTTACCGTCAGATGACGAGTAAGGCGCCGATCTCAGAGACACTGGCTTCGGCACTGATTATGCTGACCCCGTGGAAGGCAGACCGGATTCTGGTCGATCCGTTTTGCGGAAGCGGCACGTTTACAATCGAGGCGGCCATGATCGCGGCAAATATGGCACCGGGCATGAACCGTTCCTTTCCTGTCGGAGAGCTGGACAAACCTGATCCCGAAGAAAAACTGGTACGACGCGATCGATGAAGCGACCGAGATGGTGGATGATACCGTAAAGGTAGACATTCAGGGCTACGATATTGACGGCGAGGTAATCAAGGCGGCGCGGGAAAATGCGGAGAGAGCCGGAGTGGATCACATGATTCATTTCCAGGAGCGCCCGGTGGCAGCTGAGCCATCCGAAGAAATATGGCTTTTATTATCACAAATCCGCCTTACGGCGAGCGTATCGAGGAGAAAAGGCAACCTTCCAGCGCTCTATAAGACGATCGGTGAACGGTTTAAGGCGCTGGATTCTGGTCGATGTACCTGATTACCGCGTATGAGGACGCAGAGCGCTATATATTGGCAGGAAAGCGGACAAGAACCGCAAAAATCTACAACGGTATGATGAAGACCTATTTTTATCAGTTTATGGGTCCGAAGCCGCCGAGAAGAAAAACGGGGATCAGGTTGAAGCGTAATGTTTTCTATGGGGCGCTTCTGGTGCTTCTGCTGGGATTTCTGGTACGCGAGACCGTCTGATTCATATTCCGAAGCAGGTGGAAAAAGACGGAGGAGAGCGCCAGTGGCAGCCGGAGTGGTATGAGCAGATGGCTGAGAGATTAATGACAGCCCGATCACGCTGGAAGTCGATGGAACAATGGTCGATCCGCAGCTTGGAAGCCTCCGAATGTCGCAGGACGGGCAGTTTATGATACCGTATGGGATGCTGCCGGACGCGCTTTCCTGTGCGTGCTTCTCTACGATGGAAACCGGATTGTGATGGAGCGCGGTAATACTCATGCGGAGATGACGGTCGGAAGCCCTGAACTTTGCTTGGGGAGGGAGAGCCAGACGATTGCAGCACCCCCAGAGTGGGAAAAATGGAATCTTGCCGCTTGAGGCGGTGACGGAGGTATTTTCCTATGAAGAAAATTGGGATGCAGAGAACCGGAAAAATGGAACTGACCGGGTCAGGTCAGGATCCAGCCACGTTTTTGCCGGAATCCTATGATTACCGGAAGGCTGGGCTGGGCACCGCAGTTAAAAACCAGGGAGTCTTGGAACGTGCTGGGCGTTTGCATCGGTGATGGCGCTGGAAAGTCGTGTCCGGCGGAGTGGAATGTCAGCTTTTCGGAGGATCATATGTCCTCCGGAACAGTTTCCATTTTTCACAGAATGCCGGGGGCGAGTATACGATGTCGATGGCGTATCTGCTGGCGTGGCAGGGGCCGGTGCTGGAAGAAGAGGATCCATATGGCGACGGCTATTCGCCTGACGGTTTAAGCCCTGCTTGTCATGTGCAGGAGATACAGGTGTTGCCGGAGAAGGATTATGAGGCGGTTAAACGGGCGGTTTATCTGTACGGAGGCGTTCAGAGCTCCCTGTATACGGCGATGGTCAGTGACCGCGACGACACGCATTATTACCGGAAAGAGACAGGGGCGTACTGGTATAATGGCGATGAGAAGCCAAACATGACGTTGTGATCATCGGCTGGGATGACCACTATTCGAGGGATAATTTTAACCAGCCGCCGGAGGGGATGGCGCGTTTATCTGCGCCAACAGCTGGGGCGGCGAATTTGGGGACGATGGGTATTTTTACGTGTCCTACTATGATACAAATATTGGGATCCACAACATTCTCTATTCTGAATCGAGTCGGCAGATAATTACGACCACATTTACCAGACAGATCTGTGCGGCTGGGTCGGGCAGCTTGGTTACGGAAAAGAATCGGCATTTTTTGCCAATATTTATACGGCAGAGAAGAAAGAAGAGCTGGAGGCAGTCGGCTTCTATGCAACCGGGGAAAATACATCGTATCAGGTATATACCGTGACGGACGCCGAGGGCAGCTCTCAGTTCGGGCGGCGCAGAAAGGTGGCTTCCGGGGAGGTTGCGAACGCCGGATATTATACGGTTTTGCTGGATAAGACGGTGACGCTGGAGGCAGGCGAACGGTTTGCCGTGATTGTCGAGATCACGACGCCGGGAGCGATTCATCCGGTGGCGATCGAGTACAGTTCGCCGGATAAGGGACTGACGGTCGATTTAAGCGACGGTGAAGGCTATATCAGTTACCGAGGTTCCTCCTGGGAGCGCGTGGAGACGGAGCAAAACTGCAATGTGTTTGAAAGCGTATACGAGGAATGTGGATTCCTAGAATTGATTGCTGGCACGGATGTGAAGGTATGGCGGAAGCCGTTTTTTGAAGAACGGTGATTCGGAAATGTCGGGATATGAAAAGCCATGCTGTTTGAGGATAAAGGAGCGAGGAAAAGTGAGCGAGAAAATTATATTTGCGACGGGAAATGCGGGAAAGCTGAAAGAGATCCGTGTGAGATTTTAAAGGATTTAAACCGTGAGATTGTTACGATGCGCGAGGCTGGATTTGAAGGCGAGATCGAGGAAAATGGAACCACCTTCCGCGAGAATGCAGAGATCAAGGCGAAGGCAGTCTGGGAGAAGACGGGCGGCATTGTGCTGGCAGATGATTCTGGACTGGTGATCGATTATTTAAACGGCGAGCCGGGCGTTTATTCAGCGCGGTATTTAGGGGACACACCGTATGAGGAAAAGAACCGGATTCTGATTGAGCGCGTGAAGGATGCAAAAGGAAAAGAGCGGAGCGCCCGTTTTATGTGCAATATCGCGGCAGTGCTGCCGGATGGCAGAGTGCTTCACACAGAAGCGGCGATGGAGGGCGAGATTGCAAAGGAAGCGGCTGGAAACGGCGGATTTGGATATGATCCGATTCTCTGGCTGCCGGAGTACGGCAAAACGTCAGCAGAGCTCACGATGGAGGAGAAAAAACCGTATCAGCCACCGGGGCAAGGCGCTGGAGCGGATGAAGGATGCGCTGAAGGAGGCGCTTGGCGAGTGATGAAAAAATATTAATTACAAGCGACACCCACCGTCGGGATGGTAATCTGCTGGAAGTCATCCAGAATGAAGCACCGTTTGACATGTTCATTCATCTGGGTGACGCCGAGGGGAAGTGAGGACATGATTACGTCGTGGTGTAAGGGAGCAGAACCCGGACTGCAGGTCTATGGTGCTGGGGAAATAATGATTTTTTCTCCCATCTGGACCGCGAGAAGGAGATTTCGATTGGAAAATACCGCGCATTTCTGACCCACGGTCATTTTATAGCGTATCGGTTGGGACGGGAGCGTCTGATCGATGAGGCACAGGATCGCGGCGTGCAGATTGCGATGTTTGGACATACCCACAAGCCGTATCTGGAGCGGCGCGGGGGCTCTGACTGTGTTGAATCCGGGCAGTCTTTCGTTTCCGCGCCAGGAGGGCAGACGCCCGAGCTACATGCTCATGGATCTGGATGACGAGGGCGAGGCGCATTTTACGACCTGCTATTTGTAGAGGTCTGTTACTGGGCACATATGCGTGTCACTGTTCACGCATACATGCCCAGTAACTATGCGTGAACAGAAACCGAAAAAGCAAATATCCGCATATTGACGCATTTTCGGTAAATTGTTATAATGAGAGAGATTGTGAAAAGGTACTTATCAATGATTCAATCGACCCAATAAAGATGCCGGGGACGGAGGTTTCGTTTCCGAGGCAGGAGTATGACATGAAACTGGAAGCTTTAATTCAAAATATGACGGATCAGATCAAAGAGGCGCAGCTAAAACTTGGTTATGCCAGGGAGACGATGCGCCTTTATTATCCGCTTTCTTCCCTGAATGCGATGCTGGAGATGCAGGAGACGGATATCCGGGAGCTGGCGAAGAAGATACGGCATGAGCTGGAGGCGAAGAAGGAGAAAATGGGAGATACCCAGATTCGATCCACGCCGATCGGATCGTCTTTACGATCCCACCGGATTTTTGTGGAGTATGTCCATGAGCAGGTGCCGGAACCGCCGTTTTTAAAGGAGCTGATCCAGTTGTTTCGGGAAAAGCACGCCTGCACAAAGGAAAGAGATTACCGCTGTGTTTGAAAAATTTCGGCGCGTATGAGTGTCGGCAGATGCCGGACGGCATGGATTTTGATTATGTCATTTATTTTACAGACAGTAGCATCGATGCATATGATTACTGCATCCGTGAGGAGATGGGGCACACGATTTACCACCGATTTGCACGGGCTGATTTTGAGGCATTGATGACGATTCAATAAAAAGGAGATTAGACGGATGGAAAACGAGACAAAGCAGACAAATACGAATGAACAGGAGCCGGATATTCGCACAGAAGTTAAGAGAGGCAGATTCCTTATATGCCATTCTTTCCGGATGTACGAAAGAGCCGTATGTATACTGTGATCCGGAAACAATGGATGATGCCATCCTGCTGTTTACGGACGAAGAGGGCGCAAAGGCAGGCGCACAGAAGCTGGCAGAGCAGCAGATTCCGGTAGGAATCGCGAAGGTGGACAGAAAGAGCCTTCTGCTTTTCTATACCAGCCTTTACACGATGGGTGTCAATGCTATCCAGGTACACGTGGGCGAGGAGCAGAAGATGATTCAGCTGACCGAGTTTGTAAGACGCAAAGACCCGGAGGAGAGCAAGAATGGAAAAGTCTGGGTGGAGAACCCGGAGCTGCACCTGACGATGCTTTACTATATGCAGGATCTGCGCCGTCAGCCAAATCAGGAGATTACGCCGGAATTAAACGATTTACAGGAGGAGATCGGCGCGCACTTCACGAAGGGGCCGCTATATCGTGCCGCTTCCAGAGGAAGGAAATGGCATTCCGCTGGTTAAATTAAAGAGCGGAGATATTTTCCAGCCGATCTTTACGGATGTGATCGAGTTGCAGCGTTTCAACCGTGAGAAGAAATTCCGCCCGGTTGTTGTAGATGCGCCAAGCTGGCTCAGGTGCTCCCGGAGGAGGCAAAGGGCATCGTTCTCAATCCGCTGGGCGTTAATATGCCGCTGACCGTACAGAAAAGTAAAGAAGCAGCCGGAAGCACCGGTCCGTAGCCGGTATCCGTAGAGGCACAGATCGACGCAGCTATCCGCGAGGTTCAGGCAGAGGCTGGACGGGAGTAGGAAAGGAAAGAGTATATGTATCAGGCAGCAGACGCAAGATATGATGGAATGACCTACAACCCGCTGCGGCAGCAGCGGACCCAGGCCCCGGCAGTTTTCGCTGGGATTCTGGCATAATTTTGGCAGCACCGGCGTCTATGAGACAATGCGGAAGCTGTGTTTTACCGCTTTTGACAATGGCGTCACGCACTTTGACCTTGCCAACAATTATGGACCGGAGCCGGGAAGTGCTGAGGAAAATCTGGGACGGATTGTAAAGGAAAATTTCATGCCATATCGAGACGAGCTGATCATCAGCACGAAAGCCGGATACGAGATGTGAACGGCCCTTATGGAAACTGGGGCGGCCGCAAATACCTGCTCCCGCAAGCCTCGATCAGAGCCTTACACGCCTGGGACTTCCGTATGTAGACATTTTCTACCATCACCGGATGGACCCGGAGACGCCGCTGAGGAGACGATGGGAGCACTCGATCAGGCAGTTAAGAGCGGAAAAAGCTCTCTATGCAGGACTTTCCAACTACAATGGACAAAAAAATGCAGGAAGCCGCTGCGATCCTGCGCGATCTGAAATGCCCGTTCGTCATCAATCAGAACCGCTACAGCATCTTTTGACCGCACGATCGAAAACAACGGCTTAAAAGAAGCCGCTGTCAAAGAAAAGAAAGGTCTGATTGCATTCAGCCCGCTTGCTGGGAACCTTAACCGACCGTTATCTGTACGGCATCCCAGCCGACAGCCGCGTCATGACCGACGGCAGATTTCTCAAAAAAGACCAGCTCACCGAAGAAAAAAATCAGCCAGATCCGCGCCCCTCAACGAGATGGCCGGACAGAGAGGCGAAAAAACCTCCCAGATGGCGCTCAAATGGGTCATGAAGGATCCTGTGGTAACCAGCGTTCTCATCGGTGCGTCCAAACCGGAGCAGATATTAGATAATCTGAAAATGTTGGATGGGGCATCGTTGAGCGAGGAAGAGCTGCTTTAAAATCGATCAAATTTGTGGAATAAAATAAACAGAAAACGCCCAGCGGCGCAATTATGCGTACCCGCTGGGCGTTTCCCGTCCGTGTTGGCAAACCATATCTATTTAACCGCAACCACTCTATTCGGCAGGCAAACCAGCGATTCCCACTCTCTGAAACGGTTCCCTGCTTCACACAGAGCTTGTCCGGGCAGTCTGCCTCTTCGATCCAAGCACATCCATCTTGAATCACCAGATGATTTTGTCCCCCCTGATACCCGTCGATCCAGGTGTCTATTTCCTCATCCAGCCGGTAGGTGGCGACGGTTGTTCCATCGACACTGACATCAACGGTAAAAGCATCCTTCTGGCTGCAAGCGCACAACCAGAAAACCGATGAGTATGACGGCAAGAAGAACCAGAATCAAAACAAAATCATTTCTATTTTTCTTTGATTTCATCAATAAATGCCTCCGCTCCATCCGAGTAAATCAGTTCATAATCATCCGTGATAAAATAAGCATAAATGCCATCCATCGAATTGATGAGTTCCAGGCCCTTATCCAGTCCCATCGAGAAACAGGTCGTGCTGAGTATCGCCGTCCACCGAACGCGGGAGACGATCGTCACGGCAACCAGTCCGTTCTGGTACGGATAGCCTGTTTTCGGGTTTTAACAGGTGATGGTAATTGACACCGTTTTCCTCAAAATGGCGCTCATATAGACGCCGGAGGAGACAACGGACATGTCATCAATATTCAGATCGGCAAAGACCGTTGCATAGTCGGCAAACGGTTTCTGCAGCCCGATGCGGAACGGCTGGTGGTTTGTGCGTTCACCGACACAGAGTACGTTGCCGCCCAGGTTGATGATGGCGCTTCGACGCCGGATTCGGTCAGATAGTCTTTCATGCGGTCGGCAATGTAGCCCTTGGCGATGGAGCCGAGGTCAATCGTCGTGTCCGGGAGAGGAAGGTTAAAGTATTTCCGTCAAGTTTCACATTTTTCCAGTTGACGCGTTCTGCCGCCGCTGTTATGTCATCCTCCGCCGGGATCACGTGCTCGTCGCTGGTAAAATTCCAGAGAGAGCTGAGCGGTTCGATCGTCAGGTCGTAGGCACCATGGGAAACCTCACTGTAATGCAGTCCTTCAGAAATCATCGCCGCCATATCGTCGGAGACGGTAAAGTCGTCTCGTCGGCGCTGCGGTGGTTTAACTTGTAAAAAGCTCGCTGCCCTCGATCGTCTTGCTGAAACGGTTTTCGTACTCCCTGGCACATGTCCACACAGTGGTCAAGGATCGCTTCATCCTGCGAATCATAGAGTGTGATGTTGACAAATGTATTCAGCAGAAACGCGGAACGGCTGATCGGCTCCCGGCGGATGCTGAAAAGAAGCGCCGCGCCGCAGCCAAAAAAATACGACGGCAAGAAGTGTCAGAAGCGCGGATACATCCCTTTTTTTCATAAAGAGCTCCATTCTTAAAAATATCGAAAATTCGGTTTGAAACTATGTTTGCAAAAATGTCTGCAACTACTCTAACAAAGGTTGATAGGAAAGTCAAGATTACGGCCCAGAAACTAAACGCATCGGCAGCCAGAACGTTACTGGGCACGTATGCGTGAACAGTAACGCCAGAACTGTATCGTACGGAATTTTCAGTTCAGAAAATTCCTATCTGTGAACCGTTACGCGCTTTACAAAACTAAAAATTTTACTAATATATTATAGAGGTATACAGAGGGAGGAAGAAATGCAGAAAAAAAGGACGAGCAGGCACATCCAGAGCCGGAAAAATCGCTTTATATGGAATGATGACAGCGCTGGCATTTCTGCTGAGCTATGTCGAGACCCTGATACCGATCAACCTGGGCGTTCCGGGGTCAAGCTGGGACTGGCGAATCTGGCGTCGATCGTGAGCCTGTATCTGCTGGGGAGCCGGTGCGGCAGCGGCGATTGCATTGGTACGTATCGTGCTGGTAGGATTTACGTTTGGAAACCTGTCGATGATGCTGTATAGTCTGGCAGGTGCTGCGGTCAGCCTTCTTCTGATGGTGGTGTTCCGCCGGTTGGACTGGTTCGGCGTGACCGGTGTCAGCATCCTGGGTGGTGGGACACAACATCGGGCAGCTTATCGTGGCGGCGCTGGTGGTGGAAAAATGCGAGTCTGTTCTACTATCTTCCGGTGCTTCTGGCAGCCGGAACGGCAGCAGGGGGCGCTGATTGGGCTTCTCGGAGGAATCCTGGTAAACCGCTTAAAATGTCTGGATTTGACAAAATTTGTAAATGGAAGCCACAAGAGTAAGAGGATGTACAGTGACTGTTCATATGCAGGCATTTTGGAACCGAAAATGCCATGAGATAAGGTGGCGCAATGGTATGGGCAGCTAAAGTTATAATGACTTTGGAACCGAAATAAGAAAAGCATGAAACAGCAAGGTCGTTTTTCAGTCAGGAGGATGGGGTATTTCAGTGGCAGTATATGGCAAGCAATCAGAAATTTAGTACAGTACGGGAGTCAATACGGGGCTTCTTCAGGAGTCGGATCGCATTTACGCGACGAATCAGATTCTCGAGGTTCTGGGACTGATGAATATGAAGAACCACAGGGCGCATGCAGGGAGATTTCACTGGAAGAGACGTTGGATGCCCTGCTTGATTATGCACATGAGACGGGCGTTTTGAAGGAGGACGGCGTGGTGTACCGCGATCTGTTCGATACGAAACTGATGGACTGCCTGATGCCGCGCCCGAGCGAGGTGATTGGACATTTCTGGAAATTGTATGAGGAATCGCCGGAGGCGGCCAATTATTATTACAAATTGAGCCAGGATTCCAATTACATCCGCCGTTATCGTGTTTCAAGGATATGAAATGGAAAACGGATACAAAATACGGGGATCTGGACATCACGGTTAATTTATCCAAACCGGAGAAGGACCCGAAGGCGATCGCGGCTGCAAAACTGGCAAAAGCAGAGCGGTTATCCGAAATGCCTGCTCTGCAAGGAGAATGTGGGCTATGCGGGACGCGTCAACCACCCGGCGCGCCAGAACCACCGCATTATCCCGATCACGGTCAATGACAGCCAGTGGGGATTCCAGTACTCGCCATATGTGTATTACAATGAGCACTGCATCGTGTTCAACGGTGTGCACACGCCGATGAAGATCGAGCGGGCAACATTTGTCAAATTGTTTGATTTTGTGAAATTGTTCCCGCACTATTTCCTGGGGTCCAATGCGGATCTGCCGATCGTCGGCGGTTCGATTTTAAGTCACGACCATTTCCAGGGCGGACATTACACGTTTGCGATGGCAAAAGCGCCGATTGAACAGAAATTTGAGATGGAAGGCTTCGAGGATGTGGAAGCCGGAATCGTTAAATGGCCGATGTCAGTTCTGCGGACCCGTTCCAAGAATCCGGATCCCTGATTGATCTGGGTGAAAAAGTGCTGCGTGCATGGCGCAGCTATACGGATGAGGATGCTTTTTATTTATGCTGAGACGGACGGAGAACCGCACAACACGATCACGCCGATTGCCAGAAAGAATGGCGATTTCTATGAGCTGGATCTGGTGCTCCGCAATAACATCACGACGGATGAGTATCCGCTTGGTGTTTACCATCCGCACGCGAAGCTGCATCACATCAAGAAAGAAAATATCGGTCTGATTGAGGTCATGGGTCTGGCGGTGCTCCCGTCCAGATTGAAACAGGAGCTTGCCGATCTGGCGGAGGCGATCCTTTCCGGAGGCGATATCCGTTCAATCCAGAGCTTGAAAAGCATGCGGACTGGGTGGATGAGTTCCCTGCCGAAGTATGAGCATATAACAAGTGAAAAATATAAACGAAATCCTGCAAAAAGAGGTAGGTCTTGTCTTTGAGCAGGTACTGGAAGACGCGGGTGTATATAAGTGTACGCCGGAAGGCAGGGAGGCATTGCCCGGTTCCTGCGCTCAGTGGGCTTCCGATAAAGAGGGAGATAATGGAGAGAGATTTATTTTTAAGAAAATATCGGATCGAACAGGAAGACTTTGACGCGGCGGGCGTTTCCTGGGAGGAATTGACTGCGATCGCGGATCATTATGCGACGATCGAGGGAAAGCTGCGGGAGATTGGCAAGGATTTTGTAGATAAGTATCTGTATGATATTGAAAAAGCGGGGATCATTCCTACCGTTACCGTACCAAGGAACCGGGGCATCTGCTGGAGAAGATCATCCGCAAGAAAAAAAAGAGCAGCCGGAGAAATTTGCCCAGCTGGGAGTTGATAATTACTGAAATACGTGACGGACCTTATCGGTATCCGTGTATTCTTCCTGTACCGTGAGGATTGGCGTCATTTCCATGAATACATCACATCGGCGTTTGAAAATGTTCCGGGCAGTATGTAAAAAGACCGTGAGCGCGATTTTTTGACAACGATGAGACACACTGCTACATTGCAGAGCGTCCGAAGGTATACCGCCGAAACAGGGACAGCCGGATCTACGATGAAAATGTGATCGAAATCAAGTCAGGCGGTATCTACCGTTCCCTTCACTACATCATCAAATACCGCGGTTACTACGTCGAGATTCAGGCGAGAACGCTGTTCGAGGAGGATGGAGTGAGGTTGACCACGACATTGTTTATCCGTACCACAAGGACGACGTGATGCTGCGCGATTTCTCCCGCCTGTTAAACCGGCTCTCCGGCATGGCGGATGAAATGAGTTCGTATTTCCGCCGGATGAAGGTGGAGAAGGAGTTTGAAGAGGTCCTGCTCGGAGAATATAAGGAAGACAAAGAGGCGAAGCTGCTCGCAAGTATGCGGGAGCTGCTGGGGAAAGAAGAACGATAAGGAATAGGGAAAAGAAAAGATAACTGGATCAAAAACAGGCATTGGAATGCTTGCTATCCACACAGTGGTGGATGAAGAGCATTCCAATGCCTGTTTTGCTGTCATAGGTCTATGAATCTGGCGTTACTGCAATGCGTGAACCGTGACAATCTTGATTCTAAGGACAGATGCCAGATAGGAATGATGGATAATTGGATCTATAATTATAGATCCAGCTTCAAATCGCCTTCCTTGATCCATCCGGCTTTCCGGCAAAGTGCGCCGAAGAACAGGGTCAAAACAGCCGGAAGCACGAAGCAGATGAGCAGGATGCCCGGCCACATCATCGAATTTCCACTTCCCTGCATGGCGGTGTAGATGCCGATCGGTCCGACGAGACCGCAGGTTCCCATGCCGGAACCGGCTGGAATATTTTCCAGATGGAAGACCATCGTGGAGAGCGGACCGGTGACCATCGAGGCGAGTGTCGGTGGAATCCAGATTTTCGGGTTCCGGACGATATTTCCCATCTGGAGCATCGAGGTTCCGAGTCCCTGTGCCAGAAGCCCACCCCCCATTTATTTTCACAGAAGCTTAAAACGGCAAATCCGACCATCTGCGCGCAGCAGCCTGCGGTGGCGGCACCGCCTGCCAGACCGTCGAGGCTTAACATGATGCAGATTGCCGCACTGCTGATCGGAAGCGTCAGGGCGATGCCGATCAGGGCAGAAACCAGAATACCCATGAAAAGCGGCTGCATGACGGTCGCTGTCTTCACCAGATTTCCGAAAGCGGTCATGAATGCGGAGACGCCCGGACCGACAAACTGTGCGGCCAGGATGCCGGAGATGATGGTGACGCCCGGGGTGACGAGAATATCAACCGGTGTCTCTTTGGAGACGATTTTTCCAAGCTCGGCTGCGATGATGGTGGCAACGAGCGCGCCGACCGGACCGCCGAGTTCATTGCCCGCGATGCCGACGGTAGCGGCGGAGAAAAAGGACGAGCGTCGGTGCCTTTTAAGGCGTAGGCAATCGAGACGCCGAGCGCCGCACCGGTCGCGCTCTTGGCGTAGCCTGCGATCGTAGTAAAAATTACAACGCCTGTTTTTTCCCCCAGCGTGCCGAAAATGGTACCGATCAGAAGAGAAGCAAACAGACCAAATGCCATCGCGCCCAGCGCATCGATGAGATACGTCTGAACGGAGATGACAACCTGCTTCCGTTTCAGAAAAGCTTTCACACGTTCCATATTGATAGAACCTCCCAGAGTAAAATAATTGTGAACGGAATGAATCGTTTCAGCCATTCCGGTCAAATAATGGCTTACACCTGTCTTGACAGGTGTAATGGACGTTTGTATTTTAACACGAAATGGAGAAAATACAAGAGAAAATATAGAAAAAAGTAAAAAAGTTATGATACAATAAAAATAATTGACGAGGTGTTTTCGAAAAAGTATGTTCGATTCGAGGGGAGGTATTTCATGCAGAGACGAATTTGTCCGATTTGCGACCATCCGATCAAGTATGGTCATTATTGTTCTTTTGTAAACAGTGGATCCGGAATCCTAACTATGTCAATGCAACTTATTATCTGAATGAGCGCCACCCGGCGCATGAGACGGACTGTGAGTACCACAATGCGGGATCTGCCTCGTGGGAAACGAGTGCAAGGAGCAGGCACAGATGCCATCCGCACGCTTGCGGACCGGGCGAAGGCATATTCCCAGACGCAGAAAGCAGCAGGCGCAGACAGACAGGCATCCGTCCGGACACAGAACCAGAACAGTATGTCGTATCAGACAACGCAGAGACGAAGCGCGGTGCAGCAAGGAAAAATCAGAAAAAGAAGGGGAAAATGAGCCTTGTGCTGGTGATTTTACTGATTTTGTTTGCTTTGTCTGGAATTAATTATCTGTATCGTATGTTTATGTATTTTATTTGGTTCCTATAGATTTTTACCTATGACAAGATATAGAAAATCAATCCAGAAGATAGTTGCCGGAAGTCTGGCGTTCATTGGGGAAATATGGTATACTGAGCAAAAATCATATAGAATACATAGGCAATAGAGGTCCGGGGCAGAACCGGACGAAATGATGAGAACAGGAGATAAATACGATGAAGATTAAGGATATTTTAGCCAAAAGGACAGCCGACGCTTTCGTTTGAAGTGTTCCCGCCGAAGGAGGAGAGCAACTTCACGCTTCCGTTGAGAAAAGCGGGCGCTTGAGATTGCAAAGTTAAATCCGTCATTTATGAGCGTGACCTACGGAGCAGGCGGCGGCACAAGCCAGTATACGGTCCAGATCGCATCGGATATCCAGAGCACCTGCCAGGTGCCGGCGCTGTCACATCTGGACCTGCGTCTCCCTCGACCCGTGAGAAGGTGCACAGTGTCCTGCGCGAGATTCAGGCACACGGAATTGAGAATGTCCTGGCACTTCGCGGCGATATTCCGAAAGACGGCAAGGTAGAAAAAGATTATCAGTATGCATCCCAGCTGATCCGCGAGATCCGTGAGACCTGCCCGGATCTGTGCATCGGGCGCAGCCTCTATCCGAGGGACATGTGGAATCGGTCAACAAGACGGTGGATATCGGGCATCTGAAAGAAAAAGTGAAGCGGGCTGTGATTTTGTGACGACCCAGATGTTCTTTTGACAATAATATCCTTTATAATTACCTGTACCGTATCCGGGAAAAAGGAATCACGGTTCCGGTTGTCGCAGGCATCATGCCGGTGACAAACATAAGTCAGATCAAGCGCATCTGCAGCATGTCCGGCACCTACCTTCCGGCACGCTTCAAGGCGATCGTAGATCGTTTTGGTGATAACCCGGCAGCGATGAAGCAGGCAGGTATCGCCTATGCAACTGAGCAGATCATCGATGTGATTGCGAACCATGTAAATGGAATCCATGTATATTCGATGAATAAACCGGATGTAGCGGCGCAGATTAAGAACAACCTGTCGGAGATTCTGTAATGGCAGAAGTCAATCGAGAGAAATATATCGGTATTTAGGAATTAAAAGGCAGCAGGAGCCGATCTGCAGACGAAAGATCTGGTGGAGGACTGTCTGGAAGAATTAGAGCGATCCGTCAACTGCCGGAGCTTTACAGACGTTATCCGCTGACGCTGCTGCCAGATTCAGAACTTGATTTTACGTGTTTTAAAGTAAAAGCTGGGCGCCAGCCGCAATTTAAAGGACTGCCAGAGGTCATCCTTTTGCGGCGACGCTGGGGCTGGTGTGATCTGCTTCTGCGCCGATACAGCCGTCTTTCGATGAGCCGGGCGGTTGTCCTGCAGGCGTGCGCGGCGGCACGGATTGAGAGTTACCGCAATGAAATCAATGACAAATTAAAAGCGGAGGCAGCAGAAGAAGGACTCTATCTGCGTCCCCGCTTTTCGCCAGGTTATGGAGATCTGCCGCTTTCGTGCCAGCCGGATTTCTGCCGGTACTGGAAGCGGAAAAGACGGTGGGGATTACATTGACGGAAAGTTTTTTGATGATGCCGTCAAGTCGGTGACGGCGGTCATCGGAGTATCGAAGATAGCGGCGGGCTGTGTGAAAGAGGGCTGTGAGGTCTGTTCAAACAAAAACTGCCTGTACCGGAGAGATAAATAAGTAAGAAACAAAAAACAGAGAGGAAGCTGACATGGGTATACGGGAAGATTGGAACGATAAAATACTGGTATTTGACGGAGGAATGGGAAGTCTTTTCAGGGAGCCGGGCTGAAACCGGGCGAACTGCCGGAAACCTGGAATATCAAGCATCCGGAGGTTCTGGTAAAGATCCATGAGGATTATCTGAACGCGGGTGCGAATATTATTTTATCGAATACATTCGGCGCGAACCGCCTGAAATACAATGAGGCAGCCAAGTTTAATCTGGATGAGATCGTGGATGCGGCGATGAAAATGCCCGACAGCGGTAGAACACTGCGGCCGTGGTTATGTAGCGCTGGATCTGGGACCGACCGACGCCTTTTAAAGCCAATGGGGCGATCTGGACTTTGAGGAGGCGGTCTCCATCTATACCGAGGTGGTAAAGGCAGGCGTGCGAGGCGGCGCGGATCTGATTCTGATCGAGACGATGAGCGACACGTATGAACTCAAGGCAGCGGTTCTGGCGGCAAAGGAAAATTCCGATCTTCCAATCTTTGCAACCACAATTTTCGATGGAAAAGGCAAACTTTTTAACCGGCGGAACACCGAAGTCCGTTGTGGCACTTTTGGAAGGTCTGGGCGTGGATGCGCTTGGAATCAATTGTGGATTAGGTCCGGTTCAGATGAAGCCGATTGTGGAAGAACTGCTTCGGTATGCGTCGATCCCGGTGGTTGTCAATCCAAATGCGGGACTTCCGCGAAGCGAGGGAGGAAAGACCGTATATGATATTGATCCGCCAGAATTTGTCGAGGAAATGAAAGGAATGCTGGAGATGGGCGTTTCGGCAGTCGGGGGCTGCTGTGGTACGACTCCCGAGCACATCCGTCTGCTGGCAGAGATGTGTAAGGGCAGAACGAGAAAGCCGATCGAGCCGAAAAATGACACTCTCATCACTTCCTACGCGTCGGTAGTTGAGATGGGAACCGATCCGGTCATTATTGGCGAGCGCATCAATCCGACCGGAAAATCAAAATTCAAACAGGCGCTGCGCGATCACAACCTGGAATATATCCTGCGCGAGGCGATCACCCAGCAGGAAAATGGCGCTGCGGTGCTTGACGTCAACGTGGGACTGCCGGAGATCGATGAAGTGGCGATGATGCGCGAGGTCGTACAGGAATTACAGGCGGTGACCGAGCTTCCGCTGCAGATTGATACGACTGACACAGAGGCGATGGAACAGGCGCTGCGTATTTATAATGGAAAGGCACTGATTAACTCTGTCAATGGCAAACAGGAGGTCATGGACGCTGTATTTCCGCTGGTAAAACATTACGGCGGCACGGTGGTTGCGCTGACGATCGACGAGGAAGGCATTCCGGCGACGGCGGACGGACGTATGGCGATCGCGCGGAAAAATCTGTGCGGAGGCGGGAAAAGTATGGCATCCAGAAAAAGACATCGTGATCGATGCGCTCTGTATGACGATCAGCTCCGAGCCGACCGGCGCGCTGGTGACACTGGAGACGGTGCGCCGTGTCCGCCAGAACTTGGCTGCAATACGATTCTCGGTGTTTCCAATATTTCCTTCGGATTACCGCAGCGTGAGATTGTCAACTCCAATTTCTTTACGATGGCGATGCAGAGCGGTCTGACCGCGGCGATCATCAGTCCAAATTCGGCGGCAATGATGCGTTCTTATTATAGTTACCGGGTACTCTGGCAGCACTGGATGAACACTGCGGCGATTATATTGAGCAGGCAGCGCGGCTGGCGATTCCAAAGGCAGGTGTGGGCGGAGCTTCCGCGCAGGTGCAGCAGGCAGCGCAGGTTCGGGTGCCCCGGCGGCAGGTGCAGCTGGAGCTTCCGGCAGTGCGACACTGGCAGCCAGGCATCCGGTCCGGAGCATCAGCTTACGGTCAGTGTGGAGAGGTTTAAAAGAGCAGGCGGCATCGGCAGCCGGGGCACTCTTAAAGACCATGGATTCCTGACCGTCATCAATTCCCTGCATGATCCCGGCACTCGATAAGGTCGGAAAGGGTTTTGAGGCAGGCACCGTCTTTCTGCCGCAGCTTCTGATGAGTGCGGAGGCGGCAAAATCGGCGTTTGAGGTCATCAAAACCAGATGGATTCCTCCGGGAAGCAGGAGAAGAAGGACAAGATCGTGCTGGCGACCGTCAAGGGCGATATTCATGACATTGGAAAAAATATCGTAAAAAGTATTATTGGAGAATTACAGCTATGATGTGCTGGATTTAGGTAAGGACGCGTAGCTCCGGAGGCGATCGTGGAAGAGACGATCAAGAACCATGTAAGATTGGTCGGTCTGTCCGCCCTGATGACGACCACCGTGCCGAGCATGGAGGAGACGATCAAGCAGCTCCGCAAGGAAGCACCGTGGGGCGAAAAAGTAATGGTCGGCGGCGCGGTTCTGACCCAGGAATACGCGGATATGATCGGAGCAGATGCGTATTGCCGCGATGCGATGGCGTCTGTTAATTATGCGCAGCAGGTGCTGGTCTAACGCTTGACAGTCTGCCCTACTTAGACTAAAAATTAGAGTAATTAGAAACCAAGAATTGACGAGGGAGGGACAGCTATGGTATCGAAGAAAGTGAAAGTGGTTAATCCATCGGGACTTCACCTGCAGTAAACTGGCGTGCTTTCGCAGACCGCGATGAAATTTAAGAGCCGGACTCTGATTGAGTGCGGGGAGAAACATATTGTGGCAAAGAGCGTGCTGAACGTGATGGCAGCGGGTATCAAGTGCGGCACCGAGATCACGGTTGCCTGCGACGGACCGGATGAGGAAGAAGCGCTGAAGACAATTACCGAGGCGATCGAGAGCGGACTCGGAGAAGAACTGGAACAGTAAGGTATCAGCCATTGCCTGCACAGTGTGCGGACGGTGACACACATATCAGAACCAGAGGGGGATATTGCAGAACGGCAGAAATTGCAGTTGTGCAGGTATCCCTTTAGATGGAAAAGAGGGTTTTTATGGAACTGAAAATTTACGAACACAAAGCGCAGTATTATGAAACCGACCAGATGGGAATCATTCACCATGCAAATTACCTACACTGGTTTGAGGAAGCGCGGATCGACATGATGGAGCAGATGGGAATGGGATATGACATCATGGAAAAACAGGGGATCATAAGCCCGGTGCTGTCGGTTCACTGCGATTATAAGAGCATGGCGCGGTTTGGCGAGACGGTGCAGGTGCTGGTTCAGATGAAGGAATACAACGGCATCCGCATGACGCGCTGGAATACACGGTTTTTGACAAAGGAAACGGGCGCAATCCGCTGCGTGGGCGAGAGCCGCCATTGTTTCCTGACCCGCGACGGAAAGCCGGTTTCCTGAAACGCAACTATATCGAGATGGATCGTGCGTTTAGGGAATACAGCGAACAGAGCCAAAAAGAAGAGTAAATGCTGACTGGTTCGAAAATGACAGATGCGCTTATAAAGTGCTTGAAAAGCGGGAAAATTGTGGTATGATGTAAAAGATAAAAAAAAGAAACGCAGAGTAGAATACAGGCGTTAAGTGCCGGTTGAACAGGGAGTTGTCAGCCGGACGAAGAGACCCTCCGGGTTTCGCGGTCAGTATTCCGCATCCCGCTGCATCGTTGATACAATCTATCTCCTGATGTGGTTCGAGAGATCTGCAGAAAAGGAGGTATTTTTTTATGAAAAAATTTGCAGTATGTTATCAGGCATCCTTTCAGGAACTGAAACACGTGAAAACACTCACGACTGCCGCCATGCTGATGGCTGTCTCCGTTGTTCTGGGATACTTCACGATTGAGGCTGGTCCGTATTTGAAAATCGGATTCGGCGGTGTGGTCAACCAGTTTGTCTACTACTCTTCGGTCCGGTGGCTGAGCGGTCTATGGCGGAGTCTTGGACCTGGTCAAATATGTCGTAAAGCCGACGGGGGCATTTTTTTCCGGGATTTACGCTGAATGCGATGCTGGGCGGCGTGCTATATGGCACAATTCTGTATCGGAAACCGCTTACCTTCCGCCGGGCGCCTGGGCGGATCTGGTGGTGGCGCTGATCTGCAACATATTTTTGAACACACTCTGGCTTAGCATGATGTCTGGAAAAGCAATGATGGTGCTTCTGCCGATGCGTGTGCTTAAGAATCTCATCAAGTGGCCGGTGGATGCAGCACTTTTATCTGATTGCAAAACGGATGGAGAGTCTTGGGCTTGTGCGGATGATCCGTAAATTCCAGGCGGAGTGATGCTGGAGGATTTGTTTTGAGCAAAAGGAAACATACATGGACAGCGAAAGTCTGCGGGCACGGTGGCTGCATGCCATGAAAGGAACCGTTTATGAAAAAATGCATCATGCATGATGGAGGAAAACAGATGAGAGAAAAAGCAGTTTCGCGGGAGCCGGGGAACATTCGAAGGATGTGGCGCTTTTGCGGTCTGTTTGCGGCGCTGGTCGCCGTGGGGGGCATTTATCAAGGTTGTCATTCCGACCGGCGCAGATACCATGAACTTCACCTTGCAGTGGTTTTTCGTGATGCTGGCAGCATTTCTGCTGGGCTCCAGACGGGCATTTACCAGTGGGGTGTCTATTTGCTGATTGGACTTGCGGGCGTCCCGATCTTTGCACGCGGCGGCGGTCCGGCGTATCTGCTGCGCCCGACCTTTGGTTTTCTGCTGGGATTTCTCCTGCGGCGTGGGTCATGGGAAAGGCTCCAGAATGTTTGAATTCCTGGAAAATGGGAGGCGCTGATGACGGCAGCGGCGACGGCTGGATATGGTATATTATGGAATGGGAATGGTTTTATTTCATCTGATTACCCATCTGTAACCC
>VOFG01001580.1_pt1 | contig 23471 bp, 37 predicted proteins | sample 5384171 | NCBI WGS metagenome assembly VOFG01 (sample SAMN12384726, study PRJNA508395) | human gut metagenome | isolation source: healthy gut F | host: Homo sapiens | reverse complement strand
CTGTTGTGCTTCGTTTCAGTTACGTATTGCTGTAACATCATCGAACCAGACGAACAACTGTACCGCGAACGGTGAGAATATGATCATCCCAAAATATCATCCAGGATAGTGCGCATATTTCACCGAGCCGAAGTCCGTGTTTAGTGATACGACGATGAATTCCTGTGGGGAGTATCACCAAGCAAACACTCTTCCAAATACAGTTGTTCGTTAATTGAGAGAGTATTCCACTTCTTTTCTCTCGCTAAGGTGGGTTTGTATATCTCGATTTGGACCAGTTAAATGCAGTTCTGCTTTATCCGCAAATCGAAGTACTGATCCAAATGAGGATGGCCATGCTTTCGACATAGCTCGGGACAGTTTTCCGCCTCGCCAATTCTGCCGCAGCTGAGCTTTCCCTTTAATGAACGCGCTAATCCTATTTGTGCTTTTAAACTACCCACTTATGCACTTCCCAAGGTGCGGAAGGATGTGCTTTTTAAAAGATACGCATACTTTTGCGTGTCGTTGTTTTCTGCCTTGCCACATTGCCAATTGCCATGAGGCTGCCACCTGAGCAAAACTACAGGACTGTTTGCCCGTGAATCAATATTGCGGATGGCAGCCCAGCCCTCACACATTAGCATCAAGTCGTTTTTGCTGCCCTCTGAAGATTGGTAATTTGCCCGAATTTCGCGAGACTCGGGTTTTGTGGCTTTACTATTTTCATAGCTTTTCATCCTTCTTTCTAATAGTAGTGTTTATTTCAAGCCCTTTTCCAAAGGTTGTTTTATACCGCAGTGTTCGATCCCTTTGAGTAGGCAGCGATATTAAATACACAGCATTTTTGGGATGCCCTGGTTTTCAACACGAGTCTCCTCACCTCTTTTTCTTTGGAATTATCAGTAAAACTGCAAAAACAGCGTCATAATGCATGTTTTTTTTGTTGACAGCGCTCACGGTTAAGTGCTACACTTAGAAAAAAATGGTATCTATATTTCACGTGAAGTACTAGTTCTACGCAAAATGGATGCCCCGTTTGATTTTTCCTTGCCTTGAACTTAGCATCAAAACAAAAGGGAAATCTCTGTTATTGACAACTGTTGGTTGTTTGAATTAGTTATGCACCGCATTTAATACGGAGATAATGCGTATTGTGTTTTTGGTCGCATTCTTCCTCTATGCATTATTTCGACATTTTCATATTGACAACCACAACATATTGTGGTATATAAGAACTATCATTGTTCTTTGCACCGCCCCAATTGGGGTTTCCGAACACGGTTCGGATCGCACACGTTGTTAAGCTTGTACTTGAGGGGCATCATGCTCCCGTTTGAGATTAGGGTCATTGCGCCCTTGTATTTAAATGACTATGCTGCGAGAAATTTTCTCGCGGCATTTTCCACCTGTACGCTGCTTTGCCGCCGTGCTATGATGTGCCTGTACTTAAGGCATCAAGCATTTAGGTCGGAGCAGAGCAGGCACGGGTGGGAAGCATTATCAACAGCTTTTCGCTCTGATTAAGAACCCGAAGTATGTCAAAATGCGCCTCCCGAAAAACGGACGGCCATCAGAATTGAACAATACTGCAAACGCAGGAAGGATCGTAAGAAGCCGAAACGGCAGGAAGATTCTTCCTGCGTTTTTGTTACCGTTTTGTCGCGGCACTTGCCATCGCCGCGATACCGCAGGAAAAGAAAGCGCGCCGAAATCGCTTCGGCGCAGATCAGAAAAAAAGAAGTTTTGAAAAAGCCGCTGGGACGATACGGCAGGAAAATCGTCAAGGGAGAGGCAAGCTCCGCCCTGTATGCCGCAGTCAGAGTGCGGCGCCGGTCATACGGGGTATCGCGCATTCCTCGTTCCGTCACCGGGCGGATCACAGGACACCGGCGGAGCCTTCCGCAGCCGAGTTCAGCGGCCTGGTGTCCGCGGTTGCTCACACGAGCAGAGGTCAAAGACCTCCTTACCGCAGCGTACTGACCTGGCACAAGTAAAGAGAGACAGACACACGGGCAGACCTCGGAAAGCACGCAGCACCAAGCCTTCCCGCCTGCGGTAGTCTAACAGTTCTGCGGAGATACGCCGGAAACGGCTCTCCTTGCCAACGGGTGAAGTGCGCCCATCTGAACACGACTACGATTACAAGGAGATTTCTTGGATATGACCACAAAAGGCATTTACAACACCCTCGTTACCCAGTTGGACAAGCTGGCGCGGCACAACCGACAAGGGCAGCTTCCGCACGAAGGATCGCTACTATGAGGCGGTCAAGCGGTTCTGCGCCTACCTCGCCGCCCACTACCATCTGCAAAAGCTGGAGAACATCAGCGGCAAGCATCTGGTGAGCTACGTTCTCTATTTGCAGGAGCAGGGCAAGTCAGCCAGCACCATCAAGACCGACCTCTCCGCCATCCGCTTCTTCCACGATAAGATGTCCCATCCCCGTTATGCGCTGCCGGGTAATGAAGAACTGGGCGTTGCCTTGGAACGCCGCCGCTTCGGGCAGCAGGATCGCACATGGACGAACTCGGAGTTTGGCAAGCTGATCGGCCGCGCCATGTCGGAGGAGAGGCAGGACTACATCTTTGCCCTGTATCTGGCTCGCTATGCCGGGCTGCGTATCCACGAGTGCTTCCGTATGAACGCCGCCGCGACGGAGCGTGCGCTGCGCGAAAACACCCTCACCGTAAGGGGCGAAGGACGGTGAGGTGCGTATCGTCCCCATCGAGGATGACCGTATCACGATGATGCGCAACGGCTGCTGGAGAAAACGGGAAAACAGACGCCTGCGTTTCCCGCTCAGTGATTGAAAAAAGACGCACGCTCTGCTGCGCAGTGCGCTGAATCAGGCAGTCATCTGGGGGGAGTACATCCCCAGCAATCCTGCCCTCCGCGTGACACTGCCCAAGTATCCAACCGCAGGAACGCACCGTGTGGGCTGCCAGTGAAGCGCAGCAGGCTCTGGAATCCTGCACCGATCCCGTGTTGAAGCTGTGTATGCTACTGGCTCTCGGCTGTTCTATGCGTGTGGGAGAAATACTGGGCCTGACATGGAACTGCGTGGACATTTCGGAGGATGCCATCTGCGCCGGAACAGCCCATGTGCGGATCACAAAGGAACTGAAACGCTGCCAGAAGGACAGCCTTGCGGCACTGGAACGGCGTGGGCGCTCCACTGTCCTGCTGACATTCCCTGAGTGGAAGCAGACCGGTTCCTCTACCTCGCTGGTGCTGAAAGCCCCAAAAACGGAGAGCAGTGTGCGAAGGGTGTTTCTGCCGAAAACCGTACCGCTTGCACTGGCGGAAGAAAAAGGGCGGCAGCAGGAGATAAAGGAAATGTTGGCTGGTGGCTATCAGGACTTTGATCTTGTCATTGCCCATGAGGACGGACGCCCCTACGAGGAAAGACAGATCGCCTTTTGCTCCGTAAGCTGACCTATGCCACAGGGCTGCCTCCGGTAGTCTTTCACAGTCTGCGGCATTGCAGCGCTTCACTGAAGCTGCAGATCGGCGGTGGGAACATCAAGGCGGTGCAGGGCGATACTGGCCATGCCCAGTCCCGTATGGTGACAGATCTCTATGCCCATACCAACAACGAGGAGCGCCGCCGGTTGGCCGAGAAGGTGGAGACAGTTTTTTTCAAAGAAACGGGCTGATGTGCCGCAGGAGAAGCCGCTGGATAACTTTTCCATGGAACAGGCGTACCGCCTGCTGCAAAAAATCCCGACATTGCCAAATTGATCATTGCGACGCTGCAAAAACAGACGCAGCAGCTTGTTGGAAGAACTGTTGGAAAGTCCAGCGAAACTAAGAAACGATAAAAAACAAAACAAACCCTGTAACCGTTGTGGTTTACAGGGTTTGTCTTCTTTGGGCAGTTCGAACCGCCGACCTCATCATACCAAAGGCGATGATAAAATATCAAAAAATTATAGTTATTAGAGGAAATGCGTGTAATCCGCTCTTTTGCGGTTGCTCGGGTATCAAAAACGAACTTTTTTGACGCTCTATTTTTGCTGCGTTTTTCCAACTTTGAAACTACACTTTCAAAACTACTCAAAAAAACCATATCCCATTTTGACGTTATATAGCCCGTACATTTCCAGCGTTCCGTGACCCTCCAACGCATAGCGACCCGGCCACCAGCTCAAAAATCCACTCGTCTAATCCATCTATCGGCGTGTCCGGCAGATATAAGATAAATTCGTCCCCGTCCTCCATGCCATACGGCTCCGGAGGATATATTTTGTCCCGTTTTCTATCCACTCTTTTCCGGCTTCATAATCGCTGTCCAGCTCCGCCAGCGTCAGAGAATAGCTATACTCGTCTACTTTTTGAATATCCGAAAACCGCCGCCCGAAAAAATCGCAGATATAAACCGTTCCGTTCGGATAATCTTCGTCACAGACACCCATATCAGCGTCGTAATACGCCCCCGAAAATGCCCGTCCTGTTCCAACGTCATAGGGTCGCCCACGCGCCTACGCCGCTGCTGAATACAAAATCCATCGGGAAATCCTCCGGCAGCATCCTTGTCCTTTGGCCGCAGCCAGTCAATAACGCGGTGCAGAGCAACAGCACCGCCACCTTATACACAAAATATTTTTCATCGTCTGTCCCTCCCGGCTTTAGTATACGTTTTTCCGTTGGCAGAAGCGAAAGACCCCTTTCGGGGTCTTACCCGCGATCAGACTTCATTCATCTGCTGCAGTCCATACACATGATACACTTTTTGTCGCCCTCACGCTGTTGCGCAGCACGGACATATCAGGCTTTTCTTGTGCTGCTGGGTCTGCGTTCACCGCCACGTTCGCAGCCCCTGCGTGGCTCGTTCCCGCAGCCCCTACACGAACACCCGGGTCCGCGCTGCTTCGTCCGGATGCGGATTTCATTCCATCCTTTGAAAGTGCATATTCAACGGGTTTTCTCCCGCGTGGTGTTCCATCCGTATTGACCGCAGGAACACACGTCAGCCGTGGGCTTCGGCTATCGCCTTAAATCTTCCGTTGTGATACTTCCGCCCCGGCTCACCTCTTTAATACCGTTTTCCCGGCAGTAGAGATGTACCATCTCCTTGCAGCATCGTGTCCAGCGTTTCTTCAATCGGATAGTTCAAAACCTCGGCGGCAATATTCAGCTCCTATACGCGCCGCCGTTTTTACGCTGCCAAACCTTGGCCGTGGTGCAATGACCGTATGTTCCCGGCTTGCTCTGCACGGTGATGATAGGCACACGGCAGCTCCGCAAAAAAAGAAGTCCGTGTTCAGGCTGTTATAGATATGCTCTAACTGGCTGACGGCTCGGCTCATTTGGTAGTCTCTTTCATGGTACATTCCTCCATCATGTGTAGTGTTGTGTCAGCAAAGCTGCTTGCTTGCTTTGCTTGATTTCACACACACACGACAGGGGACAGGCGCGGTCAAGGTTGGCCGTAGGCCACGCGCAAACAAAAATTTTGAAACAAAAATTTGTGCCAACCTTGACAGGACAGTACCCGTCGTGTTACTCGTCCCCACAAAAAACAGAGCTGATAAATCAGCCCTGCTCGGTGTCCTCGTCATTTATTTCATCCGGGTGAAACTCCATAATGTCGGTGAAGTTGCAGCCCAAAAATATTACATAGCGCATCAATGGTATACGTTGAGACAGACTCTCATCATTCATTAGCCGTTGTATCGTTTTTGCTATCAGATTATACACAACGCATTTGTTCCGCAGATAATAGGTTGCTTATTTTCCTCTCCGATAGTATTTTCCTCAATGGGGCAAAGGAAATCATGGGCGTAACTCCTTGACTTTTTACCTATTATCCCATAAAATACTATTGTACTATTATGCGGAATATTCCCCATACTATTAGGAGCGTTGAGTATGAAAAGCAAGAAGATATTGACCCTTATATTTGCTGTGCTGCTGGTGTTCTCTCTGTTTGGCTGCGGGAAAAAAAGAACCCGTCGAGGACACAGAACCGCAGGACACCACGGAACAGGAGGAATTGACCCCCGTTGTGACGGAAGAAGAAAACCGCAAGAAGCCAGTGGAATTGACTCAGGAAGAACTGCACGAACTATTCAAGAGAATGTACGACGCAGAGATATGCAAAAGCAAATCTCCCTGATGATATTATAGAGACCTCTTTTTGAAGCTACCCGCCAAGGACATTGGTACACAGGTAGACGCTAACGTCTATTCACTTGTGGAGGACGAAGTGGCGAGACCTAAATATGATGGAAAAGTATTGCCTGCCGATGGCTTTGAACAGTACGTTGCATGGAGAGAGGCTTTCCTTCCAGACAATACTCAGACCGGTGAACTGTAGCACCTGAGCAAGAAGAGATTAAAGGTATTCCTGATGAAAATACAGAAGAGCCCCTTCGATGGAAATGATGATCCGTCTTTGATTGATAAAGACTCACAGAACGTTTACGGGAGCAGTTGTAGAGAGAGAAAGTTACTGAGGCTGGAAGTGGCAAGAGATTCTATCAAGGATGAGTACGACACTCCTTCTTATGAAATTGTAGGCTAAATACAATTAAACTTAAAAAGATAGCAGCTCACATTTCAGTGGGCTGCTATCCTTCTTCATTATTATATTAGTTGGATAAATTTTAGACTGGATAGTACATCCCCTTCCCCGTCGCTCGTCGCCGTTTGATTTTCTGAAATAACCACACTTTTTCCCGATACCATTTTTGAAAGTGTATATTCAATCCCCAAGACCGAGGGGCAAATCGCCTCGGTCTTTTAAATTATGCTTCACAATTAGCCTCTTTATGTTATAATTAAGCTATCATATTATCAGGAGGTTATTATGGACGAATCTGCAAAGAAAGAGATCATCAAATCCGTTCCCATCATTGATACCAGCAATGGCAACCGATTGGGTATGAGATACACTGTCCGCCTTTCGCAAGACGGCGAAGAAGAAAATTGTAGATATTGATTGTATGATTCCCAATGCCCCCGTTTTACCAGTCAATCATCTTCACCGTGCCTAAGGAACCAATAGCACCAGTGGAAACACAAGCTGCTCTCGTTCGCCTTTTCTGATTGGGACAAGAAAAGTGATACAGAAAAGTACACATTGACGGCAGAAAGCACCACTAAAGGCATTTTACAATATTTAAATCTTGTGGGAGCCAAAGGTGTCAGAATCGCCAGATTAGGAGACCCCGCAGATGAGGACGTAGTGGTTCGTTGTGTCACCGACACCGTATTGAGTAATGATTACAATGACTATGTGAATGGAAGCTATCTTGAGTTTGTAACATGACGACAAACGCAAGTACTGGATACCCATTCAAGAAGAATTTAAGAGGAGTTTAGACAGATATTGTGATAAGATAATATGGGATTATATTGATGCCTATGATAAAGCGCACGATGGTGACTTCGAGAAGCTGGATGTGGCAAAGGCCGTTGATGAACTCAAAGCAAATGTCGAAGATGCTTTAGAGAAGAGTATGGTTATCCTATGGCTGATTTCCTTAAAAACGCTGCACAAGAAGATTACTAAACCGGGATTACTACCATCATTCCAACTCCTCAAAGAAGCCTATCAAGACTGAATCAATAGATGACGATGAAAACAGAATTGACAATGAGCAGGCTGATTCTTTTTCTGTCGATGCGAGAGTATTTGCAGAGGACACTTTAGCAGAACTCAAAGGGAAACTAAGTTCTGAACGACAGCGTGAGATTTTCGGTTATATGATGTGTGGATATTCTCAGCGCGAGATAGCAGATAAATTAGGGATAAGTGCTCCGGCTGTATCGGGGCACGTTAAGAAAATACGCGACGCTTTGAAACCAGATAACAAATAAATTTCTATGAGTATTTAGGGAGGCCTCCGGGCCTCCTTTTTATTTTTTTGAAATTTTTTTTGAAATCAGGTTAACTTCCGCCATTTTATTCCAGTTATATAGTGCAGGGGGAAAACAACAACTGCCAACACCTCTGTGCTACCGTCTGCGCAACGGCGGCTGGCAGGAGCAAGACGTCAAGCTCCTATTTATAGGAGATAGAATCATGGAAAATTCGCACAACACCGTCCCTCTACAACTGGCAAGCGTATCAAAGACCTCCGCAAAAAACGTGGGTTATCCCAACAGACATTGGCAGACTTCCTGAAGGTAGATAAGTCTGTTGTTAGCCGTTGGGAAAAAGATTATCGTCGCCCGTCACAGGAGATGCTTGATGCCTTAGCCGAAAGTTTGAAACCACGCCGTATTACCTGATGTACGGGTCGGCCAACCCCGCAGATGCAAATCTTCTCGACTTGAACGGATTGACCTTTCGTCAGATGGCCGTCGTGAAGCAGCTCGTAGAGGTTTTCGCGGAAATTGACAGAATGGCAATTTCGATGTCGTGTGCTCGCCGTTTCCATCAAAGAATAAGCGTATAATTTAAGTAGAGACAGGGGGACAGGCCTCAGGGTCTCCTCCTGTCCCGGCTTTCGAAAGCAAACGCACGGTGCGGACGCGCCTCAAATACAAGAATATTAAGGAGGACTAAAAATATGTCTAAAAATCATCGGTTGCGAACACAAAAACTTTACCACCCAAAAGGGGCGATACCATTGAGGGCGTGAGCATTTACATCACCGATAAAATCCCGCCCCAGCGCGGAGGGCTGCACGGGAGACCGTATTTTCCTTTCCAAGAACAAGCTGAACGATCTGTCTTTGTTCCTGCCGTCGGGATGGACATTGAAGTTTTGTATAACAAGTACGGTAAGGTCAGCACTATTCGTCTGATTGCGGATGCTGGTAGCGACGATATTGACCTTTGATGAACGGACAGCAGCTTGCCGTGGCCGTGGGGGATGTGGTAAACCACGCCCCCGCCCTCCGGCTTTAAAGCCCATCGCATATATCAAATACCCGGCGCGGGAAATCCGCCCTGTGCTGATGCAAGACGGTAGCTGGCGTGTTTCACTGGCCTTGTGGGGGGTATGAATATAAGCACCGTGGGCTCGTCCTAAAAATTCCGTTTCTATCGACGGAGAAAAAATCAAGCATACTTTTAATCTATTGCTCCCGGATGGGCTTTCCGTCTGTGCTGTGGAGGCCATCGGGGAAAATATAGAAATTTATTTTAAAGGAGAACCGTAACATGAAATTGTTGGTTTTGATGTGCTTTATTCTCATTGTTGCCGGTATATGCGTTTGGTCGTGTTGTGTCGTCTGCAAGGAAAAACGGATTTGGCCTTGGGCTAAAAAGACGGCTATCAATGAGTTTCAGGAAAGCAAGGCGCTGTATTTTAATTATGCCGCTGATTATGCTAACTTTTCTGAAATCGTTTGGTGCTGTGCGCAGGCTGTCGGATCAAGCGGAAACCTGATGCCGCCATCTGAACCCCGGGCAATCTTTTTTGTCAACGGGTAAGTGAGCGGATAAGCATGGCAAACGGGCGCATTACATTTGCATACGAAATTCCCTTTGGGTGCAAGTGGCTTACTGAAACGAGGCCATTAGGCTCCAAAGACGCAAAAAGCAGTATGCCGATTTAGAGGCCGCTTTTCTTGGTCGGCTACCCGATTATCTTCGCGGTGGTTATTTCTTCCTCGGTGGCGTGTCTGTGTTCAATGCGGGTCGGAACTGCATCCGTGTTGAAATCCACGGTGTTGATCGGAATATTCCTATTCAGCCGGAGGAGTTCATTATATGAATGAGTTTTTTATCAATGAGATTGCCACGCGTATACTGACTCTGTTTCTGCTGATGTGTGGCTTTGAGCCATCAGACGGCTGTGAAATCAGGGACTTAGGATACCATCGTGTTTGGACGGTATCGGCGTGCGTCCCGTTTGATACAGACATTGAATCCTTGAAAATCGACTTTGATGCTTACTTAAATGAACATAACAGTTGTCCTACCGCCGTAAAATTTGGTTTTTTTACGACTGTGTAGTATATCGCTCTGCAATCATTGTGGCGGACAGCACTTGTATCTGTCAATCTACCAGTAACAGCACCGCCAAACACCCACCGTTATAGGGTATCGGCTTTCATGCCGATACCGACACAAAAAGGCCAGCACGCCAAAGCGGAGCGACGAGCGAAAGCGGCGGCTGCGGCCTTTGTGTTGTGGGCGTGTTCGTTTCCCTGCGGTGCTAAAACCCGGTGTGTCCGAAAGCTAGTATTACCTTTCGGACACTTTTGTAGTTTTGTAGCAAAACTCCTGTGTTGCTGAAACGGCAAGAACCCTTGTCTCCCAGCGATCAAATTAAACCGCGATTAGATTATTATAGAAGCAAGCAAGGAGGTGACGAACATGGCCGACACACAGTCTCGAAATTTCAGCTAACGATCAACAACCCGCGGGACAAACAATTGAGACCACGACGCACTCAAGGTCAAACTGGCCCAGCTGAAATCTGTTATCTATTGGTGCATGGCCGATGAAATTGGCCTTGAGGCCCAGACCCCACACACGCACATTTTGTACAACTGCGCTCCCCGCCCGGTTCAGTCGCATAAAAAAGCTGTTCCCTGACGCTCACATCGAACAGGCGCATGGTTCTGCTGCCGAAAACAAGTCGTATGTTCAGAAGTCCGGCAAGTGGGCCAATGATGCCAAGTCTGATACCAGCGTCCCCGATACGTTCGAGGAATGGGGCGAGCTGCCGGATGAACCGGGGCAGGGCTACCGCACCGATATTGGCGCAGTATATGAAATGATTGCGGACGGCATGAGCAACGCGGAGATCATGTCAGCAAATCCGGATTATGCTGCTCAGATTTCTCGGATGGACAAAATTCGACAGGATATTTTGGAAAATAAATACCGGGCAACATGGCGTGATCTCACGACCACATATATCTTCGGCCAACAGCGACAGGAAAGACGCGCAGCGTCATGGACAAACACGGCTACGGCTGCGTTTATCGTGTGACTGATTATAACCACCCTTTTGACCGCTATGCCAGCGAATCCGTGTTGTGCTTCGACGAGTTCCGCAGCAGCCTAATGATAGGTGATATGCTCAACTACCTTGACGGCTACCCTATCTCACTCCCGGCACGATACGCAAACCGCGTGGCTTGTTATGAGGAGGTCTATATTATCTCCAATATTGACCTCCGCGAACAATACCCCAATGTAAAAACGACAGAACCAGCCACATGGAAAGCCTTTCTTCGGCGTATTCACAATGTTATTGAATACAAGGCCGACGGCAGTACCATCAACCATGGCAACGCTACCGACTACATTTTCCCGCCCACCCGCTTGGGTCACAGAGATGGAAAATTCAAAGCAAGATTTTCTCCCGCTTTGAAACGCACTTTCAAAAGATTAAAAAATCGACATTTTTTCTAATTGCTTTTACACACCCTCAAAATGCGTTCTTGATTATTGACAACAGGGGAGGCCACTCCTCCCCTCGAAAAAATACTGGAGGAAAATAAAATGAATATTACAAAGAGCAAATTTGGAATTCCTTTGTCTGACCGAGTGTGGCGGAAGCTACACAAACACCGGCTCCGCCCGCATTATTGCGGACAGGAACGGTTACCCCAAGCGGGCGATAAAGGTCTTTGATCGTGGCAATCTGGCCTGTGGCGATCACGCCGTCATTCCCGTTCGGGTCGGGATGTGGTCATTACCGTAGACCGTCACCACGACAAGGTAGCTTTTGCGGTGGAGCGTATTGTCTCCATTGATGGCGATACTGCCGATACTGCCCCCTGCCACCGATGCAATTTGTTGGGACGCAGTAGCCGCAGCCGTAGCCAAGGCTTACGACTACCACTGCCGCAAGCCCTACTACATCCAGAACTCGCCCAACTGTCAGAAAGGAGGAAATAACGATGAAAACTGAAATTGATCTTGCTCTGGAGAATCAGAGCGCTGCCCCGCACCTTCTGGACGAAGGTTCAGCTGCTTTTGAAAATGCCACAATGAGGTTGCTAAAGCAGCAATATTCCCCTGCCATATCATAAACGAAGTTGCTGAGAATCTTTGATAAGATATTACCATAATCCATTCAAAATCATGTTTTCGAAAGGAAAAAAAAATATGCTTTGTCTGATTTTAAAAACCGCCGATCAAACCTTAAAAGCCAAATTTGGCGATGACGTATTTCAGCAGTTGCGTCTCGATCAGGTTATCCCCCATGATTGTTGGCAAGGAAAAATGCGTGATACAACCTGCTGAAATGTACCGTGGCCCTATTGACAGTCAGCTTTTTTCGATGTTAAAAATGTCAACGGCTATGTCGCCGTAGTTATTCAAAAGGAGGAATTTAACCATGATTAAAGACGCTGAAAACACTACGTCTGTCACCGAGCAGACCCCCACCGTAACGCTATTACCGCAGATACCACCACAGACACCCCCGCCCCGGCCACGCTGCCGAAAAAACTATCTCATAGGCGGCTACCATGCCACCACCGACAAGGGCGCGAAGTATCTTTCGCCCGGAGTTCGTGGACGAGTACGCCCGCAATATCGCCGCCAGTCTAAACGAGATGAAGCCCTCCGATTTTGCGGCTATGCTGCGCGATCTGAAACGGGCAAAGAAATCTACATTCCGTTTGAGGCTCGAAAGACGGCGGCCGTTGAATTGCTCCCCCGTGCAATCGGTCTCGTCCACAAGAAAAAAGCCCCGTCCATTTTGACGGAGTTCATCAAGACAAATCTTGCCGCTATCAAGACGGACGATGATTGGTCGGCGTTCTATCGGCACATGAACGCCATCAATGGGTACCTTGTTCTGAATACCGCCGATAAATAACCCGCTCACAAATTTACCGTGAAAGGAGGTGATGCCCCATGCCATCCCCAGAGGACTTGAAAAGAATCAGCGGCGCAATCAGCAGCGACCCCGCAGCGTTTCTCCCAGCTTCTTTCTTCTTATATTGAAAAGAGCGTCAAGGAGTGCTATGATAAAAACAACGAAGTAAGTCCATGTCAGGCCACGCTTCCGCACCTTGACAATCGCATAGAAAGTCGGATTGCACGCCATCCTCGGAAAGTGATACGGAGATGGCAAAAACGAAAATAAATCAGCCCGTTATGATAGCGGGAGAAAACGATGGATCACCGCAAGCTCCATGCAGGAGTTCGCTGACAAGGTAGCAAAGCTGCTCAGTACGCCGCAAAGCGCGGGTAGGCATCCGTTTGGTGACTATGCGTGGAACTGGTTTCATACCTATTCCAAGCCCAATATAGAAACGGTCACGGCGACTACCTACGAACGGCAAATCAGGCTGTACCTGATTCCCGCCTTTGACAGGATGAACGTCGAGGAAATAACCCCCGATGACGTGCAGCGGCTATTCAATCATATGTCAGGAGCAAAGGCGACCAAGGACAAGGCGAAAATCGTGCTGAACCAAATCCTTGACGCAGCTGTTGAGGATGGCTTTGCTGCTGAAAAACCCTTAAAATCCAAGCGTATAAAAATCAAGGGTGTGGCCAGCAAGGAAACGCCGCCGTATAGCGTGGAGCAAATGCGCTATCTTGTGCAGCACATTCCTCGAGATTGAAAATCCGATTGACCGAATGTACTTGGCAATACAGGCCATGCACCTGCTCCGGCTTGAAGAAGTGTTAGGACTTCAACTAGAGGGATATTGATATTGACCGCATGGAAATCCACGTCCGACGAGCCGTTACACACCCCAACCGCAACCAGCCGGGAAATCAAGACACGAAAAACGGGCGGCAACAACGCACCATTGCCCCTGTCCGCCGCTGCACTGCCGTATCTCTGCATGGATGGCGGACGCTTTTTTGTTCGGCGGTGATAAGCCGCTTTCCTACACGCAGGTACGGCGGATGTGTAACCGCATAAAAAGGACTTGAAATTTGAAGAAAAAATAACCCCTATTCGCTTCCGCACAACTGTCCTTACAGATTTGTATGCAGCAAACGGGCGATATAAAATTGGCTCAAAAAGAGGCCCGGGACATACGACTCCTGCCATGACGCTGAAATATTACGTCAAGGGACGCAAAACCTCAGAACAAGCAGCCGCAGCAATCCAGCGGATATACACCGCCAGTTGATAGAAAGTTGGAAGGCAAAAACCCGGCAACCCCTTGTGCCGCAAGGGATAGCGGGCTTTCCATTTGCCAAATAGTTGGTCGGTTAGTTGGTAAAACGCCGTTTTTGGTAACGAGGCCGTTTTTCGAGGTTGCAAAAAACACGCGAAAAGTTGCAAAAACATAACAAAATCCGCCCAAACCTTTACGATTTAGGCGGAAAATGTTGAGCTGCTGGGCGGATTCGAACCGCCGACCTCATCCTACCAAGTACCTTACTGAGCTACAGCAGCATATATGGCGACCAAGAAGGGGCCTGAACCCTCGACCTCCAGCGTGACAGGCTGGCGTTCTAACCAACTGAACTACTTGGCCATGTGCGCTCTTGGAACCAAGCTTGCTTATTATAGCAAGTACCGCGCAGAATGTCAACACCCATTTCCTTTTTTCCTGCAATTTTTTCAGAGGCGGCGGGTAATCGCCGCCCTCTGCCTCTATTTTACAGCTCCCGCCCTTCGAACCACTTCACGGACAGCGCCCAGCTGCCGACGAATATCGCCAGTGTAATGATGATGACCGGCAAAATCGGAAGTACGGTCAGCACCCCTCTACTGATTCGGATGCCATCAGCACCCCGCAGGTCGCCGACGCGATCATCACCACAGCGATATACACCGCGCGCCCTTTTTGTGGCACCGAATTTGAACATAACCGGAAACATCAGTGCCGGAACGCCCAGCCCCACCGCCAGCAGCAGCGGAATCAGTATCGACAGCGGCACGGCTGTGCCGCCGGCCACAGTAGGCTGCCCGGTAAGCGCGCTGATAAGCAGCACCAACGTGATGATGAGCGCCGTCAGCACAGCGCTGGTAACATACTTCGCCGCTACAAAGCTGCCGCCGACCTATCGGCAGCGTATCACAATAGGCCAGCCAGCCGTCCCTCTGTCGGCACTCAGCAGTGATGCCGGCAGAGATCCCACAAAAAACACCGGATACAGCAGCCATAATTCGCCTCCACCGCCCTTGTTCAGAAAGGTCGAGGCCCAGAAAAATATGACCACCAGCAGGATATATGACTTGCCGTACTGCCATAGGCAGCGCGCCGCCTCCTTATAAAACAATCCCTTCATCTCACACCCCTTTGCCATGAACACGAACAGATCCTCAATATTCACCTGTCCCAGCACCATGCCGGCAGGCACCGCATCACGCCGCACCAGATACTCCGTGCCGTAGGGCGTGGTGTGCCGCCGCACACCGCCGCCGGGTCAATGTCCTCTGCACCGCCCGCAGGATGCCGTATTCCTCCGTCAGCCGGTCCTTTTCCTCCGCACAGCAGCAGCCGCCCCTTTGTGCAGGAAACGCAATGTAGTCGCAGATCTTCTCCAGATCGCTGACGATGTGACTGGAGAGCAGCACGGCGTGCTCTTCATCCCGGGTAAAGTCTGCAAAGATGGTCAATATCTCGTCTCGCACCACAGGGTCAAGGCCGCTGGTGGCCTCGTCCAGCAACAGAAGCTTCGGCTGATGGCTCAGCGCCACAGCCAACCCCTGCTTCATCTTCATACCGCGGGAGAAATCCTGAAGGGCTTATCCTCCCGGCAGCGCCAGCCGCCGCAAATAGCCGGCGTACGCCTCCGGCTGCCAGCGTGTAAAAATGCCCGCCATCATACGGCCGATCTGCTGCGCGTTCATGTACTCCGGCAGTCCCACCTCGTCCAGCACCACGCCGATGTCCTCCTGTCCAGGGCGGTCATCGCTCGGTTATCCTTTCCGTAAACGGCGATGGTACCGCCATCCCGCCGCAGGCCGTTCAGTATCAGCCGTATGGTGGTGGACTTTCCGGCGCCATTCTCACCAATCAGCCCCATGATGCACCCCGCAGGCAGCGTCAGCTCCAATCCCCGCAGGACAAAGTCACCTCTCCGCTTCGTCAGTCCGTGTATTTCCAATGCATTCATTCTGTTTCCTCCCTCTGGAGACGCCACATCTCGTCCAATTCATTCTCTGTCAGCCGGCAGGCGGACGCCAAGCGGCACCTCTTGCATATGTTCCTCTATCTTCTTCAAATTTTCCTCCCGCAGCAGCTCCGTGCTGCGCTCCGCCACGAAGCATCCCTTGCCGGGCAGCGTGTAGATGAACCCCTCGCTCTCCAGTTCGTCATAGGCCCGCTTGGTGGTGATGACGCTGATACGCAGATCCTTGGCCAGCGCCCGTATGCTGGGCAGCGCCTCGCCCTCGGTCACCTGTCCGGACAATATGGCGTCCTTGATCTGACTCCAAGGCTCTGTGCTATCAGGACAAGAAAAGCCGGGGTCTTTTTGAAGCCCTGCTCAACGAAAGCCCGCCGCATCCCCGCTGTCTTCGGCAGCGACCCCGTCTGTATGGCGGAGGCCGCCCAGATCGCCATGGAACACACCGGGGCGGATATTTTAGATATCAACATGGGCTGTCCCATGGGTAAGATCGTCAACAACGGTGACGGCGCGGCACTGATGAAGGACCCGGAGCTGGCGGGACGCATCGTGGAGGCGGTGGTGAAGGCCCTGCCCGGCGCCCGGTGACGGTGAAAATGCGTCGGGGCTGGGACAAGGGTCAGCATCAATGCCGTGGAGTTGGCCCAGAAAATGCTGGAGCAGGCAGGCGTCCGTCGCCGTGGCGGTCCATGGCCGCACCCGGGCGCAGGTCTACGGCGGCACCGCCGACTGGAACTGCATCCGGGCGGTGAAGGAGGCTGTGTCCATCCCCGTCATTGCCAACGGTGACATCTGGAAGCCGGAGGACGCGGAGCGGATTCTGCTCCACACCGGAGCGGACATGGCCATGATCGGCCGGGGCTGCTTCGGAAATCCCTGGATCTTCCAGCAGGCCAAAGCCGTGCTGGAGGGACAGCCGGTGCCCCCGCTGCCGCCGCTGGCAGAGCGTGAGCCACGCCAACTACTATAAGGAACAGATCGTGCGGATGAACAGGCTGGAGGAGCTGTACCGCATCACCGGCGGGTGTCAGGAGGGATCTGCGATGAACAATGAACAGGACATCCTGCGCCGCGCCCAGCAGGGCGCATAGCGAAGCTTTCCGCCTGCTGGTGGAAGCCTATCAGACACAGGTATACCGTCTGGCCCTGCGGATGTGCGGCGAAGCGGCGGCAGACGACGTGACCCAGGAGGCGTTTCTCGCCGCATGGCGGGCACTGCCGGAGTTCCGCGGCACTTGCCGCTTCTCCACATGGCTCTACCGCCTAACCACCAACGCCGCTATCGACTGGCTCCGCCGGGCGAAGCGCCATCGGGGCATGGATGATGTCACCGAGCTGGAGCTGCCGGATGACGGCCCCGGCCCGCAGGACCATGCAGAGCAGGCGGAAGCACAGCAGGCCGTCCGCCGTGCGCTGGGTCAGCTGTCGGGGGAGCACCGGCAGGTCCTGCTGCTGCGGTATATGCAGGAGCTGACTATGCCGAGATCGCCCGGCGCTGGAGATCAGTGAGGGGCACCGTGAAGTCCCGCATCAGCCGGGCCAAGATGCGGCTGCGGAATTGCTGGACGGCAGCGGGAACCTTTTTGACGGTGGGGCCGTCTTACAGACAGAGATCAGTGAAAGGAGGGAGCAGCCGTGACACAGCAGCCCTTTGACCCGATGGACAAATTACTTCGCGAAGCGCTGGCGAGCGACGCCCTGCCGCCCTCCGACCTGACGGACCGCATTATGGCACAGGTGGAGAGAACGCCTCAGGGCGGCAGCGCCGCCTCCAATCCCAAACGCAATTATAAGAAATGGTTGCTGACCGCCGCCGCATGTCTGGTCATCGTGGGTGCGGCGTTTCCCCTGGCGCTGCAAGGCCGCGCCGGCCGGACCGATCACGCTGCAGGTGACGCCGCCACCGCCGATACGAATGCCGACAACGACATGGTCAGCAGCTACTACGGTGGAAACCGCAGCGATGTGCCAGATGGCACCGCGCCGTCTGACGGCACCGGCGGAGACACCGAGCAGGCACAAAAAGAACAACTCCGCACACGACCAACCCTTTGACCCGATGGACAGCGCTCTGGACCATGCGGCCGCGCTGCTGGAGCAGCAGGGCTGTACGCTGGAGGTCCTGGCCCGTGCGGATGATGCGGTGCAGGTAGCCATTGCCGATGCGGACACCCATCCCTCCGGCAATACGGACCTGCTGAAAAATGCCATGGTGGCCTCCGGTTTCGCGCTGGAGGGCGACTGGTATGTGTTGGAACAGGAGGAAACGACCCCGTGAAGCTACACACCAAGCAACTGACCCTCGCGGCGCTGACCGCCGCCGCCTACGCCGTTCTCAGCTATTTCGGCTCCATTTTCGGTATCACCTACGGCCCCATCCAGTGCCGCTTTTCCGAGGCGCTGTGCGTCCTACCCTTCTTTCCTGCCGGAGACGGCGTGGGGGGCGTGGGCTGCCTGATCGCCAACCTGCTCAGCCCCTACGGGATGCTGGACATCGTGGTCGGCTCCGCCGCCACACTGCTGGCCGCCCTGCTGACCGCCCGGTGCCAAAAGAAGTGGCTGGCCCCTCTGCCGCCGGTGATCGCCAACACCGTGCTTATCGGCCTGGTCCTGGCCTATGAGCAGGCGGGTACCTCCGCCGCCTTCTGGCCCACCTACGGCTTCAACGCCCTGACCGTGGGTCTGGGCGAAGTGGTGGCCTGCTATGGCCTGGGCGGCCTGCTGCTGTGGCGGCTGGACAAGAGCAATGCCTTACAGCACTATTTGCAGAACCGATGAATGAAAAAAGCCCTCCTTAGGCCAGACGGCCTTTTCGGAGGGCTTTTTGCCGCAAACGCGCTTCTTCGGACCTGAAATGCGTTCCGGGCCGGTTGCAATCTGCGGCGTCTTGTGTTACCATAACACTTACTACGATGCCCCTCGGGTGCCATTAAAGGACGTATACGTTGTATGAACGAGAGAGATAGAAAAAAACATACCGCCACCTCCCGGCTGGATACCAGTTCTCTGCCCCGCGGCCCACTGAACTGGGTGTTCTTCCCCGGCGGCGCTGCTGTACCACGAGTTGCTGCTGCGGACCTTCGACAGGCAGAGCACCTTCTTTACCGGAACACTGGTGCTGGTGGTGCTGTTCGCCCTGGGCGCAGGACTGTTCTGGAGTCTGCTCATCAATCTGTTCCGCCATCGCCGGGCAGCCACCATCACCTCTATCGCCGCCACCGCCCTGTGGACGGTGCTGGTGTGCGTGGAGTACTGCTGCCGCAGTTACTTCAAGTCCTACTTCGCTCTGTCCTTCATCGGCAACATGGCCAGCGATGTAGTGGGCGGTTTCGGCGACACGGTCCTGCCGGATGTCGTGCTGCCCCGCCTGCCCTTTTATCCTGCTGGCCTTTGTCCCGCTGGCACTGTGCATCCTACTGCGCCGGCGCATCGTCACCGAGCAGCGCATGGGACCGCTGGTCCCTGCTGTTCCTGCTGGTCGTATGCCTGCTGTTCGGCGGCATCGGCAGCGGCCTGGCCCGCTGGGGCACCTATCACGACGCCTACACCTACAACTTCACCACCGACACCGGCGTGACCCACTTCGGGCTCAACGCCAGTGTCCGTCTGGAGATCACCTACGCCATTTTCGGGCACCCCAGCCCCCGGCTGCCGGACACAGACACGAACGCAGATGTACCGGATAACACCCCTGTTGTCACAACGCCGGTGGTCTACGGCGAAAATACCATGGACATCGACTTTGCCGCCCTGGCAGAGAACGCCTCCAGCAGTGCCGTGGCCCGTATGTCCGACTACTTCGGCTCGCTGACGCCCTCCAAGCAGAACGCGTACACCGGTATGTTCCAGGGCAAGAACCTCATTCTTTTCACCGCCGAGTCCTTCTCCCCCTGGTTCATCAGCGAGGAGCTGACGCCTACCCTCTACCGTCTGACCCACGAGGGCTTCGTGTTCGACAATTTCTATCAGCCCGGCTGGGCCAATCTACCACCGGCGGCGAGTACGCAGTAATGACCGGTCTGCTCCCCATGGGTCAACGGCAATGTCAGCTTCTACGCCACAGCCAACAACAGTATGCCCTTTGCCCTGGGCAATCAGTTCCGGGCTCTGGGCTACACCACCGCCGCCTACCACAACAATATCTACAACTACTACCGCCGGGACAAGACCCATCCCAACCTTGGTTACGACTATCAGGGTCAGGGCAACGGTCTGCAGCTGACCGAGGACGGCAGCTGGCCCTACTCCGATCTGAGATGATCCAGAACACCATCACGCAGTATATTGACACCTATGTACAGAACGGCACACCCTTCCATACCTACTACATGACCGTCAGCGGCCACGGCGGCTACGGCTGGGGCCACGCCATGGCCGCCAAGAACCGCGCCAAGGCTCAGGCCGCCTATCCCAACGCCTCCCCCAGGTCCCAGGCCTATGTGGCCGCCAGCCTGGAGCTGGAGAACGCACTGACCTACCTGGTAAACGCGCTGGAGCAGGCCGGTATTGCCGACGACACCGTCATCTGTCTGGCCGCCGACCACTACCCCCTACCTGCTGTCAGAGACAGACACGGACTATTATAACGAGCTGCGGGGCTTTACAGACTCGGAGCGTGACACCTCCCGCTACCGCAACGCGCTGATCCTGTGGTGCGGCGGCATGGAGGAAGTTGTTACCGTATCCGAACCGTGCAGCGCCGTGGACATCGTGCCCACGCTGAGCAATCTGTTCGGACTGGAATATGACTCCCGTCTGCTGTCCGGCCGGGACGTGCTGGATCAGGATTACGACCCGCCGATGCCTACGGCAGCATCCCTCTGGTGATCTTGCCCACCGCTGCCGGCAACAGCCCACCGCCGCCGGCGTGTATGAGTCCTCTACCCGCACCTTCACCGCCAACCCCGGCGTCACGGTGCCGGAGGGCTATGTCAGCGCCATCAACGACCGTGTATCCCTGCAATACTACTACGCGGAGCTGCTGGTGACCTATGACTATTACGCCATTGCCCTGGGAGACCGCGCCCCCAACGCGCCGCAGCTCCCCACCCCCACCCCGGCGGAGGATATGACGCCGGAGGAAACACTGGAGCAGCCGGACTACATAGAACCGGAGACATAAGCAGCGAGCGCCGTCCTGTCTGACGGCGCTCGTTTTCCTATATACTCAGCGGCTGCCCGTGCCGCCCACCGTTGTCTCCGCACCGGATCTCGCATCTTCCTCGGATACTGGCTTCGCTGCGGCCGCCGCAGATATGGGAGGTCCACCGTCCTCACCGCCAACGCCGAACAACTCATACACCATGCGGCGCAGGATATAGCGCCTGTGTTCACGCTCATGCAGTCTCATTTCCGTTGTTATACCCCCATTCCTCCGCCGCCCGGCTGGCGGTGGGCACTCTGCTGTCTGCCATTATAACACCGCATACGGTCGAAGCGCGGCAGAACACGTCTGCTGCGGCCGCCATCTTCGTCACAACAGGCGAAAGCGCCCCATCTGGAGCGCTTTCGTTCTTTCTGTACGGCAAATCCGTCAATGCCGACCCACGCGATCCCAGTCCGCCTCATTTTCATACAGCAGACGGGTCCCTCCAGATACTGGGAGTCCATCGGGTTACTGATAGATACCGCCGCCTTATACTTCTCCAGTGCACGGCGGGACTTTTTCCGGCGGCTGCACGGTACCGGCGCCGGCAATACACCCGCCGGGGCAGGCCATGCCCTCCAGCAGATAGCCGTCATACTTACCCCGTCCGGGCGATACGCAGCATCTTCCGGCACTCGTTCAGCCCCTCCGCGGCGGCGGTCTTGACCTCCACCTCCGGGTGCAGGCGGTGGATCACCTCCTCCACCGCCTTGGCCACGCCGCCGCCGGCGGCAAAGCCTACGCCGGGGGCACTGGCCTCGTAGTGGGAGGGCAGATCGGGAATCTGGCTGAAATCGATTCCCCTTGGCCTCGAACATTCCCCAGCTCCTCGAAGGTGATGACAAAATCCACATCACTGCGGACACTGCGGCGGCTGGCCTCCAGCTTTTGGCGGCGCAGGGACCAATAAAGACGACGCGGCACCCAGGCCGGCGGCGCTTCTGCAGCCGCGCCGTCAGCACCATAGGCGTCATGGTCATGGAGATATACGGCGCAAAGCCGGGGAACTCCTTTTTGGCCATCACAGACCATGCCGGACAACAGGAGGTCGCCATAAACGGCTGCTTCTCCGGCACCATACGCAAAAACCCCTCGGCCTCCTCCACCGCGCACAGATCGGCGCCCACGGCCACCTCCTCCAACGCGGCAAAGCCCAACTGCTGCATGGCGGCCTTGATCTGCCCCGGCGTTACATTGTCTCCGAACTGGCCCCAGAAGGCCGGCGCGATCACCGCCACCACCTCGTCGCCCCGACGGATGGCGTGAATCAGCTGGAACAGCTGGCCCCTTATCCACGATCGCGCCGAAGGGGCAATTCACCAGACACATACCGCAGCTGACGCACTTGTCGTGGTCGATCTTGGCGTTGCCGTACTCATCCTGACCAATGGCATTCATGCCGCAGGCCTCCTGGCAGGGCCGGGTAAACTTGATGATGGCGTGGTAGGAACAGGCATCCCGGCATTTGCCACACTTGATGCACTTATCCTGGTCGATATGCGCCTGTCCGCGTTCGATAGCAATGGCCCCTTTATGGCAGGCATTCTGGCAATGGCGGGCCAGACAGCCCTGGCAGGCATTCGTGACCTCATAGTGAGTAGGCGTGCAGCCGTTACAGGCGTATTTTTTATGATGTTCACCAGTGGAGGATCGTAGTACTTCTCCGCGATGGCACTCTCCTCCACCCCATCGCTGAGCAGGCTGTGCTCCGCCACCGGCCGCAGGGGCAGGCCATAGCCAGCCGTATGCGCTCGCCTCACGATAGCCCGTTCCAAAAAGATGGACTCCCGTTGGTTGCCCACCTCACCGGGAACGATCTTGTAGGGCAGCTTTTCCATGCGGCGGTAGTCTCCGCCCTCATAGGCCAGCCGCGCCACCTCGGCAAACACTTGCTTACGCATATCCGCAATGGAGCATTTAAAGTTTCTCATGGGTACACTTTTCCTCCGAAACGCCCAGTCTTTTGTTACCATTATAACAAATTCATTATGGAAAACAATGTGCAGTTGCGAGAATTTCTATCGCCGCGCGAATGTTTCCTCATGCAACCTGCACAGCCTTCCGCCACAGCCGTTAAGGCGTTGTTAAGACGTCTTTTATCTCCGGTCCCGCAGGGCCTCCTCCAGCTTGTGCAGCGCCTTTTTCTCAATACGGGACACGTAGCTGCGGCTGATACCGTAATGGGCCGCCACCTGCCGCTGTGTCTGGGGCAAATGGCCGTCCAGGCCGTAGCGCCGCCGCAGGACATCTGCCTCCCGAGGAGTCAGCTCACGGGCCAGCAGCTGATGCAGCAGACGGCGGTCCTCCTTGCTTTGCAGTTCCTCCAGCATGGTGTCCTCTTCTCCCACCACATCGCCCAAATACAATGCGTCAC
>VOFG01000267.1_pt1 | contig 23491 bp, 34 predicted proteins | sample 5384171 | NCBI WGS metagenome assembly VOFG01 (sample SAMN12384726, study PRJNA508395) | human gut metagenome | isolation source: healthy gut F | host: Homo sapiens | reverse complement strand
CCGTATGGATTTCTTACTCGATGCCCTTACTGACTGGCTCAAGGAAATGTTAGTAGGCGGCATTATGAGCAACTTATCGGGGATGTTCGATAGCGTGAACCAGCAGGTCGCAGACATTGCGACGCAGGTGGGCCAGACCCCGCAGGGGTGGAACGGGAGCATTTTCAGCATGATCCAGAACCCTCCAACTCCATCATGGTGCCGATTGCTGGCGTGATCCTGGCTATCGTGATGACGCTGGAGCTGATCCAGATGATTACCGACAAGAACAACCTGCATGATGTGGACACCTGGATGATTTTCAAGTGGGTGTTCAAATCTGCCGCCGCCATCCTCATCGTCTCAAACACCTGGAACATCGTGATGGGCGTGTTTGACGCAGCTCAAAGTGTGGTGGCGCAGGCGGCAGGTATCATCGGTTCCGACGCTTCCATCGACATCTCCTCTGTCATGACCGATATGGAGTCCCGGCTGATGGATATGGACCTGGGGCCGCTGTTCGGCCTGTGGTTCCAGTCGCTCTTTATCGGCATTACCATGTGGGCGCTTTACATTTGTATCTTTATCGTGATCTATGGCCGTATGATTGAGATTTACCTTGTGACTTCGGTGGCTCCCATCCCAATGGCCACCATGATGGGCAAGGAATGGGGCGGCATGGGCCAGAACTATCTGCGCTCGTTGATTGCTCTGGGCTTCCAGGCATTTCATCATCATCGTCTGTGTGGCAATCTATGCCGTGCTGGTACAAAACATTGCCACCGAATCGGATGTCATCATGGCCATCTGGAGCTGTGTGGGCTATACGGTTCTTTTGTGCTTTACGCTCTTTAAGACCGGCAGCCTTGCAAAATCCGTTTTCAATGCACATTGAAACTCATTAAAGCAACCCTGACATTGTTAGGGATCGTATTTTGGAACTCATGGAAGGAGGTAATCCCTTTGGCTTATGTACCCGTACCCAAGGATCTTACGAAAGTCAAAACCAAGGTCGCGTTCAACTTAACCAAGAGGCAGCTTGTCTGCTTCGGCGGCGGTGCGCTGATCGGCGTACCGCTTTTCTTCCTGCTCCGGGGGCCTGTGGGAAACAGCGTGGCTGCCATGTGTATGATGCTGGTTATGCTGCCCTTCTTTATGCTGGCAATGTACGAAAAGCATGGACAGCCGCTGGAAAAGATCGTGGGCAACATCATCAAGGTGGCCGTCATCCGACCCAAGGAGCGCCCGTATAAGACCAACAATTTCTATGCCGCTTGGAGCGGCAGGAAAAACTCGACAAGGAGGTGTATGACATTGTTCAGGGCAATCAAAAGCTGGCTGCACCGGCTGTTCGGAAAAGACGAAAAGACCGCGCAGCCGGTTAATCAGAAAAAAGATGAAAAAGCTGTCCCGTGCCGACAGAAAGCAGATCGAGGCCGCCATTGCCCGCGCCAATCGCACAGACAAAAAGGAGAAATCGGCCCAGGACAGCATCCCCTATGAGCGGATGTGGCCGGATGGCATCTGCCGGGTGGCAGACGGCCATTACACCAAGACCATCCAGTTCCAGGACATCAACTATCAGCTCTCGCAGAACGAGGACAAGACAGCAATCTTCGAGGGTTGGTGTGACTTCCTCAACTACTTTGACAGCTCCATTCAGTTTCAGCTGTCCTTTTTGAACCTCGCAGCCTCCGAGGAGACCTTTGCCCGTGCCATCAACATTCCTCTCCAGGGGGATGATTTTGACACCATCCGGGTGGAGTACATGACCATGCTGCAAAACCAGCTGGCAAGAGGTAACAATGGCCTTATCAAGACCAAGTACCTGACATTCGGGGTTGACGCCGACAGCCTCAAGGCCGCCAAGCCCCGTCTGGAGCGCATTGAGACCGACATCCTCAACAACTTCAAGCGCCTGGGTGTGGCTGCTGAGGCCCTGGACGGCAAGGCGCGGCTGGCACAGCTTCACGGCATTTTCCACATGGATGAACAGGTGCCGTTTCGCTTTGAATGGGAGTGGCTGGCTCCGTCCGGTCTGTCCACCAAGGACTTCATTGCGCCGTCCAGCTTCGAGTTCCGCACCGGCAAGCAGTTCCGTATGGGTAAGAAATACGGAGCTGTTTCTTTTTTGCAGATTCTCGCGCCGGAGCTGAATGACCGGATGCTGGCGGATTTCCTGGATATGGAATCCAACCTGATTGTCAGCCTCCACATCCAGTCGGTGGATCAAATCAAAGGCCATTAAGACGGTCAAGCGAAAAATCACCGATCTGGACAACATCCAAAATCGAGGAGCAGAAAAAAGCCGTCCGTGCCGGATATGACATGGACATCATTCCCTCCGACCTTGCCACCTACGGTGCCGAGGCCAAGAAGCTCTTGCAGGATTTGCAGAGCCGAAACGAGCGAATGTTCCTTGTCACCTTTCTGGTGCTGAACACGGCGGACAATCCCCGGCAACTGGACAACAATGTATTCCAGGCCAGCTCTATCGCGCAGAAGTACAACTGCCAGCTGACAAGGCTTGACTTCCAGCAGGAAGAAGGGCTGATGTCCGCGCTGCCCCTGGGCCTCAATCAGATCGAGATTCAGCGGGGGCTGACCACCAGTTCCACGGCGATCTTTGTGCCGTTCACCACCCAGGAGCTATTCCAGAACGGTAAGGAGGCGCTGTACTACGGTATCAACGCCCTGTCCAACAACCTCATCATGGTGGACCGCAAGCTGCTGAAAAATCCCAACGGACTGATTCTTGGTACGCCCGGTTCCGGCAAGTCCTTCAGCGCCAAGCGCGAGATCGCCAACTGTTTCCTGCTCACCAATGATGACATCATTATCTGTGACCCGGAGGCCGAGTATGCGCCCTTGGTGGAGCGCCTGCATGGGCAGGTCATCAAGATTTCGCCCACCTCTACCAACTACATCAACCCGATGGACCTGAACCTGGACTACTCGGACGATGAAAGTCCGTTGTCCCTTAAGTCCGACTTCATCCTATCCCTATGCGAGTTGATCGTGGGCGGCAAGGAGGGCTTGCAGCCGGTGCAGAAAACCATCATTGACCGCTGTGTGCGGTTGGTCTATCAGACCTATCTCAATGACCCACGCCCGGAGAATATGCCCATTCTGGAGGACCTCTATAACCTGTTGCGGAGGCAGGAGGAAAAAGAAGCCCAGTACATTGCAACGGCGCTGGAAATCTATGTAACCGGCTCGCTCAATGTGTTTAACCATCAGAGCAATGTGGACATTGATAACCGTATCGTCTGCTATGACATCAAGGAACTGGGCAAGCAGCTTAAAAAGATCGGGATGCTGGTGGTGCAGGACCAAGTGTGGAACCGCGTTACCATCAACCGTGCTGCCCACAAATCCACCCGTTACTACATCGACGAGATGCACCTGCTGCTGAAAGAGGAACAGACCGCCGCCTACACGGTGGAGATTTGGAAGCGGTTCAGAAAGTGGGGCGGCATCCCCACCGGCATCACGCAGAATGTCAAAGACTTGCTTTCTTCCCGCGAGGTGGAGAACATCTTTGAGAACTCCGACTTCGTGTATATGCTCAACCAGGCGGGCGGGGACCGGCAGATTCTCGCCAAGCAACTGGGCATTTCCCCGTCACCAGCTTACCTATGTGACCCACTCCAGCGAGGGCGAGGGCCTGCTGTTCTATGGCTCCACCATCCTGCCTTTCGTGGACCATTTCCCCAAGAACACCGAGCTGTACCGCATTATGACCACCAAACCCCAGGAACTGAAAAAGGAGGATGAATGATCATGAAACCCAACACCGAACTGAATACCATGATGTTTTTTGACGATGCCCTGGAGAGCGAGCGCACCTAGCTGCTCACCGAGCTGGCCGATGCCGTCAGCGAGACCCGCACGGCGGCGGATCAGGCTGCGGAGCTGAACGAGGACGGCGAAGCGGGCCTGCTGCGCCTGACGGAAATCTGGTGCGCCATGAACGGTGTCCCGGCCATCGTCATCTTCGAGGGCGGGCAGTCCGAGCTGCTGGCCAATGTGGTGGCGCAGATCTACGCCCATCTGCTCCAGCACCCCTCCCGTGACCCTGTGGGGCTGGCCGTCTATGTGGAGCTGCGCTACATGACGGCCTCCCTCATGTTGGGTGAATGGTTTGAATAAGGAACCGCGCCTGCGCTTTACAGACGAGGAACGGGCTGACCCGGCGCTGGAGAAACCCATCCGTAAGGTGGACAAGGCCGCCGCCAAAGCGGACAAGGCGCAGGCTAAAATTCCCAAAAAGCAGGTCCGGCAAAAGACGGTAGACCCGGAGACCGGTAAAGTGACCACCAAACTGGTGCTGGAGGACAAGAAGAAGCCGCCCTCCAAGCTGTCCCATGCGGTGCGGGATACCCCCGCCAATGCCGCCCTGGGGAAGCTCCACAAGGAAATCCGGGAGACCGAACAGGACAATGTGGGCGTGGAGAGCGCCCACAAGTCCGAGGAAGCTGCCGAGACCGGCGTGCGGCTGGCACGGGAAGGCTACCGCAGCCACAAGCTGAAGCCCTACCGCAAGGCGGCCCAGGCCGAGCAGAAGCTGGAGAAGGCCAATGTAAACGCCCTGTATCAGAAGTCCCTGCGGGAAAATCCCCAGCTTGCCAGCAACCCCATCTCCCGCTGGCAGCAGAAACAGGCCATCAAGAAGGAATACGCCGCCGCCAAGCGCGCCGGTCAAGCTGCTGGGAACACCGCCAACACCGCAAAAAGACCGGCAAGGCGGCCAAGACAGTCAAGGAGAAGGCGCAGGAGGCCGGAGCCTTTGTTGTTCGCCACAAAAAGGGCTTTCTTGATTGCTGGTGCGATCTTCCTGCTGGTCTGTATGCTGCTCAACACCATGTCCTCCTGCTCCATGATGGCGCAGAGTATTGGGTCTGCCATTTCCGGCTCTACCTATCCCTCGGATGACCCGGAACTTGTAGCGGTAGAGGCCGACTACGCCGCCAAGGAAGCGGCGCTGCAAGCCGAGATCGACAACATCGAAAGCAGCCATCCGGGGTATGACGAGTACCGCTACGACCTCGACATGATCGGGCATGACCCCCATGAGCTGGCAGCCTACCTGTCCGCTGTCTTGCAGGGCTACACCCGACAGAGCGCCCAGGCAGAGCTGGAGCGTGTATTTGATGCCCAGTATGAGCTGACGCTTACCGAGGAAGTTGAAGTGCGCTACGGACGGAAACCCGGACGGACCCCGTGACCGGCGAGACGACCACCGTTCAGGTTCCCGTATGAACTACTACATTCTGAATGTGAAGCTCACCAGCAAGCCCATATCGTCCGTTGCCTCGGAGCTTTTGACCCCGGACCAGCTGGAGATGTATCAGGTGTTCCGGACCACGCTGGGCAACAAGCCGCTGATCTTCGGCGGCGGCTCCCCGGATACGAGCAACTCCGAGGACCTTGGACCGGCGTGGTATTTGTGGGCGGCACCCGCCCCGGCAATCAGGCCGTGGTGGATATAGCCAAAAGTCAGGTGGGCGATGTGGGCGGTCAGCCCTACTGGAGCTGGTACGGCTTCAATTCCCGTGTGGAATGGTGCGCCTGCTTCGTGTCCTGGTGCTACGGCCAGATGGGGCTGTCCGAACCGCGCTTTGCCGCCTGCCAGTCCCAGGGTATCCCGTGGTTCCAGTCCCACGGACAATGGGGCGGGCGTGATTACGCCAATATTGCCCCCGGCGACGCCATCTTTTTTGACTGGGACCTGGATGGCAGCGCCGATCATGTGGGCCTTGTGGTCGGCACGGACGGCAGCCGGGTCTACACCGTGGAGGGCAATTCCGGCGACGCCTGCAAGATCAAGAGTTATTCCCTGTCCTACGAGTGCATCAAGGGCTACGGCCTCATGAACTGGTAACAGAGTTTTTTCAAGAAGGAGTGATTGATTATGGCTAAGAACAAAATCCAGCGCATTGACCAGGAGATTGCCAAGGTCCGCGAGAAGATCGCAGAGTATCAGGATAAGCTGAAAACGCTGGAAGCGCAGAAAACCGAAGCGGAAAATCTGGAGATCGTCCAGATGGTGCGCGCCCTGCGGCTGACCCCGGAGCAGCTGAACGCCATGCTCTCCGGTGGTACGGTCCCCGGCATGGCCGCTGCCTCCGCCGACTACGACGAACAGGAGGACACCGACCATGAAGAATAAGAGAATTTTCAAAACCCTTTCGGCCCTCTGCGCCGCCTTGGTGCTGATGATGGGCCTTTCCGTGACCGCCTTTTGCCCAGGGGACGGAGCAGCCCCCGGCAGAGGACGCCACCAACGACGCCAATGTAGTGGTGGAGGAAACCGAGGACAGCCCGGCCCTGACCCCGGATGGCAACGCTGCCCTGGTGGATGATTTCGGCGGCAACAAGCAGCTGATTACCGTCACCACCAAGGCAGGCAACTACTTCTATATCCTCATTGACCGAGCTAACGAGGACAAGGAAACTGCCGTCCACTTCTTGAACCAGGTGGATGAAGCCGACCTGATGGCACTGATGGAGGACGGCCAGACCACCAAGAGCAGCCCGCCACCTGTACCTGTACGGAGAAATGTGTGGCCGGTGCGGTGAATACGGCCTGCCCGGTGTGCGCCACCAATATGAGCGGCTGCACGGGCAAGGAGCCGGAACCGGAGACCCCGGAGGAAACCCCGGAGCCGGAGGAACCGACGCAGAAAACCACGGGGCTGAATCCGGCCCTGCTTTTGGCGGTGCTGGCCCTGATGGGCGGCGGCGGTGCCTTTGCCTACTTCAAATTCATCAAGAATAAGCCCAAGACCAAGGGCAACGACAATTTGGACGATTACGACTACGGCGAGGACGATACCGACCAGGAGGACGAGGACCCCTGGGAGACCGAGGAATCCGACGAGCTGGACGCTGACGGGGGCGGCGACGAGGAAAGCGAGGACAAGACGGTTTGACCCGCTTCACCGACAGCCCCTATGAACGCATGATGACACGCAGGCCGGAGGGCGGGAAGGACACTTCCCGTCTTCCTTCTTTATCTCCCGGCCACCCCTGTTATGGCTGCGGAAATTACCGTGACGGTCAGCCCTGCGTGGGATTCTGCCACCGGCAGCTGACCGCATGGCTGCGGGAAAGGAGGATGAAAAACCATGAAGCTGGTGATCGCTGAAAAACCGTCCGTCGCCCAAAGTCTGGCCGCCGTGATCGGGGCCACCACCCGCAAGGACGGCTACCTGGAGGGCGGCGGCTGGCGAGTGAGCTGGTGTGTGGGCCACCTGGCTGGGCTAGCCGACGCCGACGCTTATAACCCGGACTACGCCAAGTGGCGCTATGACGATCTGCCCATTCTGCCGGAACACTGGCAGATGGTGGTGGGCAAAGACAAAAAGAAACAGTTTGCTGTCCTGAAACAGCTGATGAACGCCCCTGACGTGACCGAAGTGGTGAACGCCTGCGACGCCGGACGCGAGGGCGAGCTGATCTTTCGCAGCGTCTACGAGCTGGCGGGCTGCCAGAAGCCTATGAAGCGGCTCTGGATTTCCTCGATGGAGGATTCCGCCATTCGGGAGGGCTTTACAAACCTGCGCCCCGGCGCGGACTATGACGACTTGCGGGATGCGGCCCTCTGCCGCGCCAAGGCGGACTGGCTGGTAGGGATCAATGCCACCCGGCTGTTTTCGGTGCTGTACCACCGGACTCTCAATATTGGGCGTGTCATGTCCCCGACGCTGGCCCTCATTGTCCAGCGAGAAGCCGAGATCGACACCTTCAAGCCGGTGCCATTCTACACGGTCACACTGGAGCTGCCCGGTTTCACCGTTTCCGGGGAGCGCATGGCGGACAAGGCTGCCGCCCAGCAGCTGAAAACGGCCTGCCAGGGTGCGGCTGCCATGGTGAAAAAGGTGGAGCGCAAGGACAAATCCGAGAAGTCGCCCGCCCTCTATGACCTGACTACACTCCAAAGAGACGCCAACCGGCTGTTGGGATACACCGCCCAGCAGACCCTGGATTACCTGCAAAACCTGTATGAAAAGAAGCTCTGCACCTACCCTCGGACGGACAGCCGTTACCTGACTTCGGATATGGCGGCCAGCCTGCCGGAGCTGGTCCGACTCACCGCTGGCGGCGCTGCCCTTTGCCGGTGATATGGAGCTTGCCTGCAATGCGGCACAGGTCATCAACGACAAAAAGTGACCGACCACCATGCGGTGATCCCCACTCGCAACCTCCAGGGCGCGGACCTGTCCAGCCTGCCGGTGGGCGAAAAGGCGGTGCTGGAGCTGGTGGCCCTGCGGCTGCTGTGCGCTGTGTTGCCCAACCCTATACCTTTTGCGGAGACCGCCGCCACGTTGGAGTGCGCCGGTGCGGAGTTTACCGCCAAGGGCCGCACAGTGAAAGATCACGGCTGGCGGGCGCTGGACGCTGCCTACCGCGCTGGGCTGAAAAATGCGGAGCCGGAAACCGAGGACAAGGCGCTACCGGAGCTGATCTGGAGGGCCAGACTTGCCCCTTTCCGGCGCTGCCGTTAAGGAGGGCAAAACCAGTCCGCCCAAGCACTTCACCGAGGATACGCTGCTTTCCGCGATGGAGACTGCCGGGAAGGACGATATGCCGGACAATGCCGAGCGCAAGGGCCTGGGGACCCCGGCCACCCGCGCCGGTATCTTAGAAAAACTGGTGGCCACCGGCTTCCTGGAACGCAAAAAGAGCAAGAAAACCGTGCAGCTCCTGCCGTCCCATGATGCGGTATCCCTTATCACCGTGCTGCCGGAGCAGCTGCAATCGCCCCTTCTGACCGCTGAATGGGAGTACCGGCTGGGTGAGATCGAGCGTGGCGAGCTGGCCCCGGAGGATTTCATGGCCGGAATTTCCACCATGCTCAAGGAGCTGGTGAGGACCTATCAGGTCATCAAGGGAACCGAGTACCTGTTCACGCCGCCCCGCGAAGTGGTGGGCAAATGCCCCCGCTGCGGCGGCGATGTGGCGGAGCTGCAAAAGGGGTTCTTCTGCCAGAACGAGGGCTGCAAATTCGCCATCTGGAAAAACAACAAGTGGTGGGAGCTGAAGCGCAAGCAGCCCACCAAGGCCGTCGTGACGGCGCTACTCAAAAATGGCCGCGCTCATGTGACCGGCCTGTACTCCGAGAAAACCGGCAAGACCTACGACGCCACCGTGGTGCTGGAGGACGATGGGAAGTACGCCAACTTCAAGCTGGCCTTTGATCGGCAGAAAGGCGGCAAACGATGAAGCTCTCCCTCTATGAACAGGAAACCATTATCCTCTACAACCAGGCCGATGCCGCCGCCGAGGTCTATACCCATGACCCCCGGCTGCTGGAGAAGCTGCGGCGGCTGGCAGAGAAATACCCGGACCAGATTATGAAAAAGGACCGCCAAACCTTTCTCGTTCCCAAACGCTGCGTGTCCGTCCGGGAGCCGTACAGCAACCAGCGCCGCAAGGCGGCCAGTGAACGGGCCAAGGCTGCCGGGTACAGGCCGCCCACCCCCAAGAAAGGTAGCGAGTAAGCATGGCCGCGAGCGTCTTTGAGGCCGTCAAGCAGTCCGTCACCGTCCGGGAAGCGGCGCAGATGTATGGGATCGAAGTCAACCGGAGCGGCATGGCCTGTTGTCCCTTTCCATGATGACAAAAATCCTAGCATGAAGCTGAATGAGGAATATTTCTATTGTTTCGGCTGCGGAGCCACCGGCGATGTAATCGGCCTGACCGCGAGGCTCTACAATCTGTCCCCAAAGAGGCCGCCGAGAAGCTGGCCCAGGATTTTGGCCTGGCTTATGACAGTCAGGCCCCTCCCCGGCGGCGCTATATCCGCCAGAAATCTGAGGCCCAGAAATTCAAGGAGAGCAGGGACCATGCCTTTCGCATTCTGGCGGACTATTTCCATTTGCTGAGCAAGTGGGAAACGGATTACACACCCAAAACACCGGAGGAAAATCCCCATCCCCGATTCTATGGAGGCAATTCAGAAAAAGGACTATGTGGGCTATCTGCTGGATTTTTTCCTGAGGATAGCCCGTGAGGAACAGAAGACTGTGGATTGCCGAACATCAATCAGAAATCGCCAATTTGGAAAGGAGAGTGAAAATCATGGCTGATAAGCCCACCAACCGGGAGCGGTTGCAGGAGATCACGGCAGGCATTGAACAGGGTATCAAGGAGCTGTTTGAGAGCGAGAAGTATATGCGCTACCTGTCCGTCATGTCCAAGTTCCACCGCTACTCCGTCAACAACACCATGCTCATCTATATGCAGCGCCCAGACGCCACCCTGGTGGCCGGGTTCAACAAGTGGAAAAACCAGTTTGAGCGCCATGTGAAAAAGGGTGAGCATGGCATCACCATCATCGCCCCTACGCCCTACAAAAAGAAAATCGAGGAAATGAAGCGCGACCCGGATACCCAGGCTCCTATTCTGGATGCGGATGGCAAGGCGGTCATGGAGGAAAAGGAAATCGAAATCCCCATGTTCCGTCCGGTGAAGGTGTTCGATGTGACGCCAGACAGACGGTAAGCCCCTGCCGGAGCTGGCTTCCTCCCTGTCCGGGACGGTTCCACACTATGAAGCGTTTCTGGAAGCCCTGCGCCGCTCTGCCCCGGTCCCTATCGAGTTTGAGGCGATGGCCGCCAACATGGACGGCTATTTTTCACCCGACCGCCAGCGCATCGCCCTCCGGGAAGGCATGAGCGAGGTACAGACCATTTCCGCCGCCGTCCATGAGACCGCGCACAGCAAGCTCCACGACCCCCAAAAGCATGAAGCGGAGCCGACCTGGAAGATCGTCATGGTGAGCGAGGGCGGCACCAAGCATGACTTCCGCCTGGACTTTGCCACCGAAGCGGAGGCGGAACAGGCCGCCGCCGAGGAAGGCTGGCGCTATGTAGACGAGAATCAGTTTGAGTGGCGGCTGGAGGTAGAGGAAGATCTGACGGCGGTGAAACAGGCTGTCAAGAACCGCAACACCGAGGAAGTGGAGGCCGAGAGCATTTCCTATGCGGTCTGTCAGTATTTCGGCATCCAGACCGGCGAGAACAGCTTCGGCTACATCGCTTCCTGGTCCAAGGACAAGGAGCTGAAGGAATTGCGGACCAGCCTGGAGATCATCAACAAGACTTCCTGTGAGCTGATTAACGACATCGAGCGCAACTACAAGGGAAATCTGCAAAGCGCGGTATTGACCTGACCGCCGCCCCGGAGCTGGAGCAGGACCCTATCGAGCAGCTGGCATGCCGACATCGACCAGTTTTCCTTTGACTATGATACCTATGCCGAGATCGTGTGGACAATCGTGAGGATGCGCTGCGGGAGCTGACCGCTGCACTCCACAGCGGGGACGCCAGCGGTGTTCGGGACTGGCTCCAGGAGTTCTCCGAGGAAAGTGAGCCGGGGGAAGCGGCCAAAAAGCAGCCAAGCTGCTGGATCGCCTGGATCAGCTGGTGCCAGTGGCTGAACCGGAACAGCTGGCCGAGCCGGAACCTGACCCCAACCTTGTGAAGATGGCTGATGAAGCGATGTCGATGGGCGTGGATACTGACTGGAACTCCGATAAGGAATTTCCGTTGTCTTTCGGTGCTGAAAGTCCCCAGCCCAGCGCCGAGTACCGGAGGCCCTGCTGGTGCTGGACGATACCAGCCTATCTCCATGTTCAGCCCTGCGACACCGGCTGGGACTACACGCTCTACGATGTGGAAACTATGAAGCAGTTGGACGGCGGCCAGCTGGATGGGCCGAACATGGGCCGTTCCGCAGCAGTCAGCCATATCTGCGAGGACCTGGGGATGGGCGGCAAGTCCATCAAGTATGCCCCGCTTGCCATGATCGAGACTTTGCAGGAGATCGCCTACCAGCAGACCGCAGAAGCTGCCGCCGCCCAGCTGCCGGATGCCCAGGAGCAGGCGTTGGACGAATATCCCATGCCGGACCCGGTGCTGACCCAGGATGATCTGGAGAAATGCGGTTGCCTGGACAGTGACCTTTTGCCCCTCTCCAAAGAGCGGGCCTATGAGCTGATGGAGCGTGACCTGACCGTTTACATTGTCCAGGAAGGCGAGAACCCGGTGATGGCCTTTGACACCGCCGACCTGGACGCCCATGACGGTATCTTCGCCGTGACCCGCGAGGAATGGGAGGAAACCCCGGAGTTTGATAAGCTGGTCAAGGACCGCATGGACCACCAGGAGGAACGGGAGCAGGCGTTTCTCTCCCACAAGGGGCGACTGCTTCGCCATTTATCAGGTGAAGCACACCGACGAGCTGCGGGACATCCGATACGAGGGCCTGGAATGGATCAAGTCCATTGGGCAGACGGTGCAGCGGGACAACTATGAGCTGGTCTATACCGCTCCGCTGCTGCCCTCTGATCTGAAAGGCGATACCACCGAACAGCTCTTTTACCGCTTCAACAATGAACATCCCGCCGATTACCGCCACCCGTCCATGAGCGTCAGTGACATCGTTGCCATCAAGCGGGATGGCAAGGTATCCTGTCATTACTGCGACAGCTTCGGCTTTGAGCAAGTTCCCGGATTCCTGCCGGACAATCCGCTGAAGAATGCGGAAATGGCGTTGGAGGATGACTATGGCATGATCGACGGTATCATCAACAACGGCCCCAAGGAGCCGACGGTGGCCCAGCTGGAACAGCAGGCCCGCAGCGGCCAGCCGATCTCTCTCATGGATTTGGCTGCTGCCGCCCACCGGGAGGACCGGGACAAAGAAAAAGTCCGTCATGGAGCAGCTGAAAAGCCAGCCCAAGGCAGAACACAAAAAGGCAGCGCCCAAAAAGAGCGCGGAAAGGGAGCTTTGATATGGGAAACTTCACTTTTGAGGAAACGAACCTGCTTTGTATCTACAACACCGGAAGCCGCACCGGGCTGATCGACGCCCTGACGGAGATGCGCGGCGAGCTTTCGCCGGAGGAAGCCGAGCTGCGGAAGTTGACGGACAGCGCCCTGGAGAAACTCCAGGCCATGAGCGATGCCGAGTTTGCCGAGCTGGAGCTGTACCCGGATTTCGACGAGTAAAAATCACACCAAGACCCAGCGGGGCGGCCTGATGTGCCGCCCCGTTTCTATTTAACATGAAGGGAGGACAGAAAACCATGCCATCCAAAGCTGAATTTTACCGACAGATGGCCGAGCAGGTATCGACCCGGCTTGTGGGCAGCTGGAAAGAATGGACGGCCTTTCTCACTACTGCCGCCCGCCTCTACAAATACCCATTCCATGAGCAACTGATGATTTACGCCCAGCGCCCCGACGCCACCGCCTGCGCCGAGTACGATCTGTGGAATGAAAAAATGGGACGGTATGTGCGCCGTGGCTCCAAGGGTATTGCCCTGGTAGACGATTCCGGCGACAGGCCCCGGCTGCGCTATGTGTTTGACGTTTCCGACACCGGGACCCGCGAACATTCCCGCACCCCCTGGCTGTGGCAGCTGGAGGAACAGCGCATCAGGCCTGTGTCGGCCATGCTGGAGCGCAACTACGGCGTTTCCGGTGACGATCTTGCCCAGCAGCTTATTGATGTGGCCGGAAAGCTGGCCAGTGAGTATTGGGACGAACACCAGCAGGACTTTCGCTACATCGTTGACGGTTCGTTCCTGGAGGAGTACGATGATCTCAACATCGAAGTCCAATTTAAGTCCGCCGCCACCGTCAGCATCGCATACGCCCTGATGTCCCGCTGTGGGCTGGATACGGAACAATACTTCCAGCATGAGGACTTCATGCCGATTTTCGATTTCAATACCCCGGCCACGGTTGGGGCGTTGGGCGCAGCGGTCAGCCAGGTGAACCAGCAGGTGCTGCGGCAGATCGGCGTCACTATCCAGAATTATGAGCGCGAACAACTCGCGGAAAGGAGCGTTACACATGGAGAACAACCTGACTTACACGCAGAACGGGGATTACCTGATTCCCGACCTGAGCCTGAGCGAACAGCCGGAGAAGCCCCTGGGCAAGTACGGCAGGATGCGGAAAGCGTACCTGAAGGAACACCGGCCCCTGATCTACAACCAGCTGCTGCTGACCGAGAAGCTGTACCCGCACCTGCTGGAGATCGACGAGACGGCGAACAGCCGTCTGGAGCAGATGATGCCCCAGTTGGCGGAGTCGGCGGGCGCGACGGAGGAGCTGAAAGCCCGCGATCCGATGCGCTGGGTGGGCCTGATGAACACCTGCAAGGCTCAGGCCGAGGAGATTCTGATGGCGGAGCTTATCAACAGCTGACCCTAAACCTGTTCCTCTCCGAAGACTGAACAAATCCGAATCATAGACGAAGCAGAGAATGTGAAAGCATCCTCTGCTTTTTCTTTTGCCCAGACCGACATCGACCGTGTGCTGCGGCTGGGAGGCAACACGGACCGGCAGCGGAACGCATTGGTGGCAGCTTTTGAAAACAGAAGTCCACCGCCGAGATCGCAGCCTATCTGCAAAACCTCTATACCGGCGGCAACGGGATTGGCAGCATTACCGCATGGTATGCCGAGGACGGCATCCACCTTCTCCACGGAAAGTCTGCCCGTTATGACAAGTCCGCCCAGGTCATTTCCTGGGAGAGCGCCGCCGAGCGTATCGGCCAGCTTTTTGCAGGATGGCCAGTTTGCCACCAATGGGAGCTGTCCGAGGCGGCAGGGCTATGAATGCTCCCTCCTTGCGGAAAAGTTCTGGAATCTGTATCACGATTTCAGCGAGGAAGCCAGAGAAGCCGGGTATCTGCCCAGCCTCGCAGGTAATCCGGGTCGTGGTTTCCCGGAGGAATCCGCGTGGCTTACCGAGCAGCTGAACCGCCCGGAGTTTCGCCAGACCCTTGCGGAAGAATACGCCGCCTTCTGGACGGCCTACCAGCAGGACCGGGAGTTGCTGCGCTTCCACTACCACAAGCCAAGAGAGATTTGGGGAAACCTGAAAGACCTGTCCCTGCCCCGCACCACCTTTACCGCTCAGCTGACGGAAGTACCTGCAGCCAAGCAGTTCATCACCGAGGACGAGATCGACGCAGCCATGACCAGAGGCAGCGGATTTGAAAGTGGGAAAGGCCGCATTTTTGCCTATTTCCAAAATTCCCACACCGACAAAGAAAAGGTGGATTTCCTCAAGCACGAGTACGGCATTGGGGGCCACTCTCATGCCCCTGTCAGGTGCTGGGGGCAGCTGGGAAGATCACGATGGAAAGGGCCTGCACTACAAAAAGGATGGCTGCCCGGATGTGCATTTCACATGGGAGAAGGTTGCCAAGCGGATCACCGATCTGATTCAAAGGGCCGCTATCTCACCGAACAGGAACAGGCGGAGTACGACAAAATCCAGGAAGAAAAGGCTCTGGCGGAAGAAGATGCCCTGCAAGCCCAGCCGCCCGACACGGAACCTGCCGATGTTCCGGGAGGATGTGCCGGAAGCCCATTCCCACCTCCGGGAGCTGCATGAGCGATACAAGCCCATCGTGCTGGAGGCTGTTACCCAGGACATCAGATACCGGAACGCCTGCGGTCATAGTGACTACGAGAACGCCGTGATCGAGGGCAACGCCGCTATTCGCCGTGCTGTCCTGGGGTCCGGTAATATGGGGCTGCTTCACCTCTATTCCTACACCCCGGAGTTCCGGCAGCGCCTTCACCGTGAAGTCATCGCTGAGACTTATCCCAAGCTCCATGAGCTGCTGCGCCCACTTTCGGACAATGACATTGACCGAGCTATCCAGGACTGGAACGGTAAGATCGAAAGCAAGCACGCCGTTGTCCGCTACATGAAAGACCATGCGCGGGAAAGAGATACCGCCGAATGGCTGGCCCATGAGTTTGACGGCGGCGACGGCAAAACCCCGTTTGCGGTACGCCCGGAAAGCCCCAATGGAACGATGCTGCCCTGGCCCAAGGTGCAGCGCCGGATTGCGCAGCTCATCAAGGAAGACCGCTTCTACACCCAGGTCGGAACAGTCTGAGGATAATCCCTATGGACGATTTGGACCCCATCGCCATCCGGGAGGCAAAGCTATGGGCAATAATGGAGTCGCATTTGTGGACGGCCATGACCTGGTGGACCTGCGTATCTATGGGGTTACCCGATGAAAAAGCCCATGGACAATGACCCTCACCCTCATTATTCAGCAGGTCATGCATGGGATGTGGGCCGCCCAAAAACAGGCCATATCCACACGGAGACCACTCCGTCCGAGCCGACCAGCCGGAACAGCCTTCTTCCGGCGATTCTGCGTGTTCCTGTGTCAGACGAAACAGAATTTGTGGATTGATAGAGCGGAGCTGCGGGATGGTCTGCGTGAACAAGTACAGCACCCGAACCCCACGGTCCGGGAACGGATTTCTTATGATCCAACAGTCCCTCCATATCAATGTGGGGGATATTGTCTATCTGGATGACCTCCCCATCAGATCACAGAGCTGCGGGATGACACGGTGCAGCTGCTGCCCACCGGCATGAGCTATCCCATCTACCGGGCTGAGAGCCGGGAACGGTTTGAGCAGCTTTTACGGGAGGATAACCGCAACGACTTCTATACCGAGTTCCTGCCTGCAGATCTGGATACGGTGGACCAGGACCTGCGGGATGTGCTTGCCCATGGCCTGATTGGTGAGGCGGACAAGGCGGAGCTTTCCGAGCTTCTTCGCAACGGCAAGAGCAACCAGGAGGTGGCCCTGTGGCTAAGCCGGGCATATCCCAACATCGTGGAAACGATGGAGCTGGAGACCGGCGAGACCGCCGATTACCACACGATGTCGGAAGGTATTGAGCTGGAAGTGCTGGATGCAGATGAAAAGCGTCTGGCCATGCTGTTCTTCCAGTGGCGCGAGGTTGCGCCTTTGCTGCGCGGGATGTATGCCCGTCAGCTGGACGGTTTTGGGCAGGAACGCCCCGAACCGGCTGCCGAAGCTCCGCCCTTCCAATCCGAGACTGTGGCTGTCTATCCGGGCGGTAAGAATAATCTGCCCTATGATGTGGTTGTTCAGACCCTGAGAACCAATGAGCCGGAGCCTCCTACACCTGTCACCGAGCCGGAGAAAACCCCGGATGAAGTGCTGGACGAACACCCCGTTTCCATTCAGGTCAATGGCGAGTGGCAGACCTTCCCCAATGTCAAAGCTGCCGAGGAAGCCTCTTATGAGGAATACAAGGCCAACCTGCGCCGCACCGCCGAGAATTTCCATATCACCGACGATCACCTGGGCGAAGGCGGCCCCAAGGCCAAGTTCCAGGCCAATGTCGAGGCAATCAAGCTGCTGAAACACCTGGAGGAAACCACCGCGCAGGCAACGCCAGAGCAGCAGGAAATCCTTTCCCGCTATGTGGGCTGGGGCGGCCTTGGCGGATGCTTTGACCCCGACAAGGAAAGCTGGAGCAAGGAATATGCCCAGCTGAAGGAGTTGCTGACCCCAGAGGAATATGCCGCTGCCAGAGGTTCTACCCTCAACGCGCACTACACCAGCCCTACGGTCATCAAAGCGATTTACGAAGCCGTAGGACGCATGGGATTTGAGACCGGCAACATTCTGGAGCCGTCCTGCGGTGTGGGTAATTTCTTCGGTATGCTGCCGGAGAAATTGCGAAACAGCCGTCTGTACGGCGTGGAGCTGGATTCCATCAGCGGGCGTATTGCAAAACAGCTCTATCCCAAGGCCGACATCACTGTGGCCGGTTTTGAAACTACCGACAGGCGGGACTTCTATGACCTTGCCATCGGCAATGTACCTTTCGGCCAGTATCAGGTTCGGGACAAAGCCTACGACAAGCTGAATTTCAGCATTCACAACTACTTTTTTGCCAAGGCGTTGGACCAGGTGCGTCCCGGTGGTGTGGTGGCCTTTGTCACCAGCCGTTATACGATGGACGCCAAAGATTCCACTGTGCGCCGGTATCTTGCCCAGCGCGCTGAGCTGCTGGGGGCTATCCGTTTGCCCAACAATGCGTTCAAGGCCAATGCCGGGACCGAGGTTGTATCGGACATCATCTTTCCTGCAAAAGCGGGACCGTCCACTGGACATCGTACCGGAGTGGACGCAGACCGGGCAGACCGAGGACGGCTTTTCCATCAACCGCTATTTCCTGGACCACCCGGAAATGGTACTGGGCCGACAGGAACCAGAAAGCACCGCACACGGTATGGATTACACTGTGACTCCCATCGAGGGGCTGGAGCTTGCCGATCAGCTGCACGATGCTGTGAAGTACATTCGCGGCACTTACCAGGAGGCCGAGCTGCCAGAGCTGGGCGAAGGCGAAGCCATCGACACTTCTATCCCCGCTGACCCCAATGTGAAAAATTACTCCTACACCGTGGTGGACGGAGCTGTGTATTTCCGGGAGAACAGCCGCATGGTGCGCCCTGACCTGAATGCCACCGCCGAAGTCCGTGTGAAAGGGTTGGTGGGGCTGCGGGAATGTGTCCAGCAGCTCATTGATCTGCAAATGGACGCCGCCACACCGGACAGCGCCATTCAGGATAAACAGGCCGAACTGAACCGGCTCTATGACAGCTTTTCCGCAAAATATGGCCTTATCAATGACCGGGCGAACCGTCTGGCCTTTGCTGATGATTCCAGTTACTATCTGCTCTGCGCGCTGGAAGTCATTGACGAGAATGGCCAACTGGAGCGTAAGGCGGATATGTTCACCAAGCGGACCATCAAGCCACACAAGGCGGTGGAAACCGTGGATACCGCCAGTGAAGCCCTTGCCGTCTCCATCGCGGAGAAAGCCTGTGTGGATATGGCGTATATGTCGAAACTAACCGGCAAGACCAGCGACGAACTGGCCGCCGAGCTGCAAGGTGTGATCTTTCGTGTACCGGGACAGCTGGAGCAGGACGGAACGTCCCAATTATGTGACCGCTGACGAATACCTTTCCGGCAATGTGCGGCGTAAGCTCCGTCAGGCACAGCGAGCGGCACAGCAGGACCCTTCCTTTGCAATCAATGTGGAGGCCCTGACCGCTGCCCAGCCCAAAGATCTGGATGCTTCGGAGATCGAGGTGCGTCTGGGTGCTACCTGGATCGACAAAGAGTACATCCAGCAGTTTATGTACGAGACCTTCGACACGCCGTTTTATCTCCAGCGGAATATCGAGGTCAACTACACCCCGTTTACAGCAGAGTGGCAGATTACCGGCAAAAGCTCTGTAAGCCAGAACAATGTGGCAGCCTATACCACCTACGGAACCAGCCGTGCCAATGCCTACAAGATTTTGGAGGATTCCTTGAACCTTCGGGATGTCCGTATCTACGACACGGTGGAGGATGCAGACGGTAAGGAGCGCCGGGTGCTGAACGCCAAGAGACCACCCTGGCAGCCCAAAAGCAGCAGGCCATCCGGGACGCTTTCAAAGACTGGATTTGGCGACCCGGAGCGCCGTCAAGCTCTGGTACGCCAGTACAACGAGGAAATGAACTCCACCCGGCCCCGTGAATACGACGGGTCCCACATCACCTTTGGCGGCATGAACCCGTCCATTACCCTGCGGGATCACCAGCTGGGTGCTATCGCCCATATCCTCTATGGCGGCAATACACTATTGGCACACGAGGTAGGTGCTGGCAAGACCTTTGAGATGGTCGCCGCTGCGATGGAGTCAAAGCGGCTGGGATTATGCCAGAAGTCCCTCTTTGTGGTGCCGAACCACCTGACCGAGCAATGGGCGTCGGAGTTTCTGCGGCTCTATCCCTCTGCCAATATTCTGGTCACGACAAAAAAAGATTTTGAGACCCACAATCGGAAGAAATTCTGCGCCCGGAATTGCCACCGGCGACTACGATGCCGTTATCATCGGCCACTCGCAGTTTGAGAAAATCCCCATCAGCCGGGAGCGCCAGGAACGGCTCCTCTATGAGCAGATCGACGAGATCACCGAAGGTATTGCTGAGGTGCAGGCCAGCGGCGGTGAGCGTTTCACGGTCAAACAGCTGGAACGGACCCGCAAATCCCTGGAGACCAGACTGGAAAAGCTCCAGGCCGAGAGCCGCAAGGACGATGTGGTGACTTTTGAGCAGCTTGGCGTGGACAGGTTATTTGTCGATGAAGCTCATAACTACAAAAATTTGTTCCTTTACACAAAAATGAGGAATGTGGCGGGCCTCTCCACCAGCGATGCCCAAAAGTCCAGCGATATGTTCGCCAAGTGTCGCTACATGGACGAGATCACCGGCAGCCGAGGGGTTATCTTTGCCACCGGCACTCCGGTCAGCAACTCCATGACTGAACTTTACACCATGCAAAGATACCTCCAGTATGACCGCTTGCAGGAACTGAGTATGACCCACTTTGATTGCTGGGCGTCGCGCTTTGGTGAAACGACGACGGCGCTGGAGCTGGCACCGGAAGGCACCGGCTACCGGGCGCGCACCCGCTTCTCCAAGTTTTTCAATCTCCCGGAGCTGATGAACCTGTTCAAAGAGGTGGCGGATATTAAAACCGCCGATCAGCTTCATCTGCCTACCCCGGAGGTAGAATACCACAACATCGTGGCCCAGCCCACCGAGCAGCAGCAGGAAATGGTGAAGGCGCTATCTGAGCGTGCTTCCCTGGTACACAGCGGCACGGTGGACCCCTCCCAGGACAATATGCTCAAGATCACCAGCGATGGCCGCAAGCTGGGCCTGGATCAGCGCATTATCAATCAGGCGCTGCCGGACGAACCTGGCACCAAGGTCAACCAATGTGTCGCAAACATCATGCAGATCTGGCGAGACGGCGAGGCTGACAAGCTGACCCAGCTGGTGTTCTGCGATATTTCCACGCCCCAGGCGGCCCCTTCCAAAAAGGCAGCCAAGGCGCTGGACAACCCCACGCTCCATGCGCTGGAACAGGTTGTGCCGCTGGAAGAGCCGGAGCCGGTCTTTACCATCTACGATGACATCCGGCAAAAGCTCATTGCCCAGGGGATGCCCGCCGATCAAATTGCCTTTATCCATGAGGCCAACACCGAAGTGAGGAAAAAGGAGCTGTTCGCCAAGGTCCGCACCGGCCAGGTGCGCGTCTTGCTAGGTAGCACCGCCAAGATGGGCGCTGGCACCAATGTGCAGGATCGGCTTGTGGCGCTCCATGACCTGGACTGCCCGTGGCGGCCGGGAGACCTTGCACAGCGCAAGGGCCGTATCGAGCGTCAGGGAAACCAAAATCCCTTGGTCCATGTGTACCGTTATGTGACTGAGGGAACCTTTGACGCCTATTTGTGGCAGACGGTGGAGAACAAACAGAAATTTATCAGCCAGATTATGACTTCCAAATCGCCGGTGAGAAGCTGCGACGATGTGGACGAAACGGCATTGTCCTTTGCCGAGATCAAGGCTTTGTGTGCCGGAGACCCCCGTATCAAGGAACGCATGGACTTGGATGTGGAGGTCTCCAAGCTGAAACTGATGAAAGCCGACCACCAGAGCAAGCAGTATCGTCTGGAGGACCAGCTGCTGAAATACTTCCCGGAGGAAATTGAAAAGCACAAGGGCTTATATACAGGGGTTTAAGGCAGACCTGGAGACCCTGGCCGCCCATCCTCACCCGGAGGATGGCTTTGCCGGTATGGAAATCCGGGGCGATGTGCTGACCGACAAAGAAAACGCCGGTGCAGCCCTGCTGGACGCCTGTAAGGAGGTCAAAGGCTCCGAACCGGTGCAGATCGGCAGTTACCGGGGCTTTACTATGTCCGTGGAGTTTTCCGCTTGGAAACAGGAATATACGCTCCTGCTGAAAGGCCAGATGACCCACCGGGCAAGCCTCGGCACAGACCCACGCGGCAACCTGACCCGCATTGACAATGCGCTCTCTCAAATGCCCCAGCGCCTGGAGGCGACCAAGGCCCAACTGGACAATCTGTACCAGCAGCAGGCCGCCGCCAAGGAGGAAGTAGGAAGCCGTTCCCCTTTGAGGACGATCTGCGGGTCAAGTCCGCCCGTCTGGTGGAACTGGACACGCTTCTGAATCTGGACAGCAAGGGCCGCTCTCAGCCGGAGTCCGTGATTGCCAAGAGCGCGCGGCCCTCGGTGCTGGACAGCTTGAAGCGTCCGGTGCCGCCCCGCAGCCCCGAAAAGAAACCGAAACAGCATGAGGAGGTGCGATAACATGAATACCAACGATCTGAATACGGCCCTCTATGAGAAGATGGCCGCTGAACAGGACAAATACCGGGACTGGCTGAAAAGCCAGCCTCCGGCAGAGGTCCTGAACCACGCCTACGAGTACACCGTCCGGGAGGACATTGTGATGGCGATGGAGGAGCTGGAGCTGACCGCCGCCCAAGCTCAGGCCCTGTTGGATTCTCCCACGCCGCTGGCCGATGTGTACCGTCACTTTGAGAAACTGGAGACCGGCTACATGGATGTGGTCCGGGACAGCATTGAGAACCGGGCCGATGATGCTTGCAAGGCCCAGGCGGAGCTGCGGAAAGCCGCCATTTATCCTCACTCCGCTGCCTATGCGAAAGAGCATGGAGAGCTGGAGCAGTACCGGGCTTCCAACAACGCCAATCTCCAATGCAAGGAGGCCATTGAAGCTGCGGTGCGGGAACACTTCGACGGGATGTATCTCAGTCACGATGCCGCCAAGGGTGTGATCGAGACCTACGGCATGGACCGGGTCATGCTGGTCCTTGCCAACACTGTCCAGCTCCAGGACTGGGATGGGCGCTACTCGCCCCGCAACAAGGAATGGGCAAAGACCATCCCCAACTACAACTCCGATACCGTCCGGTGTGGGTATGCCCTGAACAGCCACCCCGCTGTTTTGAACGGGTTTATTGATCTGGTGCGCGAGGAACATCTGCGCCGCCAGCCCTTGACGGCAGAGGACATCCAGGCAGAGGCGGAACGGATTTTACGAGAGCTGCGCGCACCACATATGCCGAACAGCCCCCACGGGACCCATTACATGGCCCGCATTTCCCCGGAGTTTCTGAATCGTGCCGGGAGCAAAGACCATGATCGGCTGATGAATCTCCTGCCGTTTCGCAGTCTTTCGTTTACCGGTATGAAGGGACTTCCTGGAACCTATGCCACCATTCTGGGCAGCGAGGACCGCTCCAAGGAGCTGCGCCAGCCCCGGCCTTCTGTCCGGGAGCATTTGAAGCAGGAACCGAAACAGGCAGCCCCCAAAGCTCCGGGCCATAAGAAACGGGAGCCGGAACGGTGAGCACCCCAAAGCGCAAACGGGAGGTCCAGGTGAATTTTCGGGTCTCCCCGGAGGAGCTGGCGCTGATCGAGCAGAAAATGTCCCAACTTGGGACGAAGAACCGAGAAGCCTATCTGCGGAAGATGGCTCTGGACGGTTATGTGGTGCAGCTGGACTTGCCGGAGCTGAAGGAGCTGGTGTCTCTGCTGCGCCGGAGCAGCAACAACCTGAACCAGCTCACCCGCCGAGTACATGAGACCGGGCGTGTCTACGACGCTGACCTGGAAGATATAGCCCAGCGGCAGGAGCAGCTATGGGAGGGCGTGAAGAAAATCCTGACCCAGCTCTCCAATCTATCGTGACAGGGGTATATATCCCATCTGCGGAGGGAGGAACGGCGTTCTTTT
>VOFG01002926.1_pt1 | contig 23493 bp, 27 predicted proteins | sample 5384171 | NCBI WGS metagenome assembly VOFG01 (sample SAMN12384726, study PRJNA508395) | human gut metagenome | isolation source: healthy gut F | host: Homo sapiens | reverse complement strand
TCGAACATGCTGTGCGTCCTCTTCGGTGATGCCCGAAACCTTTTTTGGGCAGGATGGTGATCAGACCCTCCTGCTCCAAGCGCCCCAGCGCATCCCGCATGGGGGTGCGGCTGATGTTGCCCATCTCCGCACAGAGCTTCTGCTCGTTGAGAAACTCATTGGGACGATACTCGCAGTTCAGGATCTTTGTTTTCAAGTATTGGTAAGCCTGCAGCTTCAAACTGGGCTTGGTCTGGGGTTCCATCTCTTTCATCATTCCAATCTCCTAATCGAACAGAGCGTCTCAAGTTCTGCTCCAAATTTTGCTCAGCACAACACAAAGCCGCCCGAAGGCAGCTTGTATCCCTAAAATAATCCAAGCCATCTTACGGATTGTGCCGCTATTGCGCAAAATCAGGCAAACCGGGCAGACCGCACAAAAATGCGTGCTGTGTTGACACGGACAAAAAGCCGTGATACAATTCAGGCAGAAAAAGCGTTGAACGGGAAAGTAAGTCGCGGCAGTGCTTTGAACGGGGGGGAGAAGCGCACAAAGTGACTGGCGCCCCTGTGCGCCGGTAATTTAGTGGCACCACGGATACGGCAGCATTCGTCCTAGCAAATGGGACTGAAGCGCCGGGGCTACAAGTTCCAGCCTCCGACTGCGACTGCGAGATCTTGCTGCCACTGCTACTACAGTATGGGCTGGACATGTTCCGCCACATGGACGCGAGTTTGCACTGATTCTGTACGATTCCCGCAAGGATCGTCTGATCATGACCCGCGACCCCATCGGCATCCGGCCGCTGTTCTGCAGCCTCAAGTCCAGCCGCAGATCGCGTTCGCCTCGAGATGCAGAACCTCATCGGCTGGTGCGACGATGGTCTGCTCCATTGCGGCCAAGCTGGGCAAGCCATCCGGACCTTCGCCATCGGCATGGACACCGACGCCATCGACCTGAAGTACGCCCGCCAGACCGCCGAGTACCTCGGCAGCGAGCACCACGAGATCATCATCAACCGGGACATGGTCATCAACAGCCTCGAAGAGGTCATCCGGCTGCTGGGCACATGGGATATCACCACCATCCGCGCCAGCATGGGCATGTACCTGCTGTGCAAGGCCATCCACGAGCAGACTGACGTCCGCGTGCTGCTGACGGGTGAAATTTCCGATGAACTGTTCGGCTACAAATACACCGACTACGCCCCCCACCGCCGACGCGTTCCAGCAGGAGAGCCAGAAGCGCATCCGGGAGCTGTACATGTATGACGTCCTCCGCGCCGACCGCTGCATCTCCGCCAACCGGATATGCTCTTTGTTGCGCAGCTTGTTGGGCAGGCGCTCCACATCGTGGTTATCCGAGAAGAGATAGAGCTTGGTATCATGGCACAGGCCCTGCAAGCGGCGCATGGTGTGGGCGATCTCAAAATAGTTGTGGTCGTTGTGGCCGCTCCACAGCCCCTTGTGCAGCTCGTAGTTGGTCACGGAGTGGAGCATCTCGGGGTTGGCCCAGCGGCTGTAATCGCCGTGGATGACCTCGCCCATCAGCCAGAACTCGGGCTTGACCTCGTTGGCCAGGCGGCGCAGGCCTTTCATGAAGTCAAAGTCCAGCACATCGGCCGCGTCCAGCCGGATGCCGTCGCTGTCAAATTCATCCACCCAGAAGCGGATGGTGTCAAAGTGGTAATTCTGCACCTCGGGGTTGCGCTGGTTCAGCTTGACCAGCAGGTTGAAGCCGCCCCAGTTGCCGTAGGAAAAACCATCGTTGTACTCGTTGTTGCCCCAGAAATTCACATCACAGAACCAGTCTTTATACCGGGCGTTCTCCCGGTTGGCTTTCAGGTCCTGGAACGCGAAGAAATCCCGGCCCACATGGTTGAACACACCGTCCACGATGACTTTCTGGCCCCGGGCGTGGCAGCCGGCCACAAATTCCTTGAATTCCTCGTTGGTGCCAAGGCGGCGGTCCACCCGGCGGTAATCAATGGTATCGTAGCCATGGGAACCGCTCTCAAACAGCGGGCCGATATAAATGGCCGTGCAGCCGATCCGTGCCGCGTGTTCTGCCCAGGCGTTCAGCTTTTCAAAGCGCCGGGGTGGGCTGGCCGTCGTTTTCGTGGGCACAGCCGCAGAGCCCCAGAGGGTAAATGTGATAAAATACCGCGTTGTCATACCAAGCCATTGTCAATCAACCGCTCCTCTTATTCGTAAATCATGCTGCATACAGCAGCTTCAGTATAGCACAAAATCCGGCGTTTTCAAAATCACAAATGTAAGGAGTCTTTTGCATGATGTATCCCTCCCTCCCCCAGAGCTTTTTGTTGGCGAATGCTTTGACGCTTACCGCATCCTCGGCGCGCACCCGGCCCAGGGCCCCCATGGGGAAGAGGGCTGGCGCTTCGCAGTCTGGGCTCCCGGTGCCACGGCTGAGGAGATCTGCGGCGGCTTTGACGGCTGGGGCCCCGGCGTAGCCATGGAGAAGGCCGACACCGGCCTGTGGAGCGGCTTTGTAGCGGGCCTTGCCGAGGGCGAGCTGTACAAATACCGGGTCCACGGGGCGGACGGCAGCGTCGTGCTCCACTCCGACCCCTACGCCTTTTCCACCGAGCTGCGCCCCGGCACCGCCAGCCGCCTGGCAAGGCTGGACTTCCGCTTTGACGACAGTGCCTGGATGGAGCGGCGGGACAAATGCCGCAACCTGCCCCTGAATATCTACGAGCTCCACGCGGGCAGCTGGAAACAGAAACCCAACGCCACAAAGCCCGATGGCTCTGACGGCTGGTACGACTACGAAGAGCTGGCCCGGGAGCTCATTCCCTGGCTGCTGGACCACCACTTCACCCATGTAGAGCTTCTGCCGCTGGCAGAACACCCCTTCGACGGCAGCTGGGGCTACCAGACCACCGGGTATTTCTCCGTCACCAGCCGGTACGGCAGCCCGGCCCAGTTTGCCTCGTTCGTCAACGCCTGCCACCGGATGGGCATTGGCGTCATTATGGATTTTGTTCCCGTCCACTTTGCGGCCAACGCTGACGCTCTGGCCCGCTTCGACGGCACCCATCTCTACGAGTACGACAGCGACGTGGGCCACAGCGAGTGGGGCACCTGCAATTTCAACTACTACCGGGGCGAGATCCGCAGCTTTTTGAACAGCGCCGCCGCCCTCTGGATGGATGTCTACCACTGCGACGGCATCCGGATGGACGCCATCTCCCGGGCCATCTACTGGCAGGGTGACCCCAACCGGGGCGTGAACGAAGGACCTCAACTTCCTGCGGGGCTCAACCACGGCCTGAACGAGCGCTGGCCCACCGGCATCTACACCGCCGAGGACTCCACCAACTTCCTCAAAGTGACAGCCCCCACCCGGTACTACGACGGCGTGGGCTTTGATTACAAGTGGGATATGGGCTGGATGCACGACACGCTGGACTATTTTGCCACCCCCTTCGGCGAGCGTCCGAATGCATACGGCAAGCTGATCGTTTTCAGCATGCACTACTTCTACAACGAGCTGTATCTGCTGGCGCTGAGCCACGACGAGGTCGTCCACGGAAAAAAGACAGTCATCGACAAGCTCTGGGGCACCTACGAAGAAAAATGCGCCCAGCTGCGCACCCTGTATTTTTATATGTACATGCACCCGGGCAAGAAGCTGAACTTCATGGGCAACGAGATGGGGCACTTCCGGGAGTGGGACGAAAAGCGGGAGCTGGACTGGGATCTGCTCAAGTACCCCTTCCACGATGCATTCCAGAAATACTTTGCCCACCTGAGCCGGGTCTACTCCACCGAACCCGCCCTCTACGATGGCGAGTACAACCCCGACTGCTTTGAGTGGGTGGCCTGCGAGAGCCGCAGCGAGGGCGTGTACGCATGGCTGCGCAAGGGACAGGGCCAGAGCCTGCTGTGCATCATGAACACGCAGGATCACGCCCACAAAAAGTTCCCCTCTACCTCCGGTTTCCCTGCGGTGCCGAGGAGGTGCTGAACACCGAATCCCCCGAGTGGGGCGGTGCGCTCAAGGGACGCCGCACACCATCGACCTGCCCGCCATGGGCAGCTGCCTGCTGCGGCTTGACCCCGGAAGCCCCGAACCCGGACGCCGCCCGCATCAGCGCTAACAAAGCCATGGACGCAAAAAGCGCCGCAGCGCCCGCAGCACAAAGACCGCTTCAAATTCCAACAAGTAATATTCACCTCAAAATGTCCTGTCTGCGTTGAAAGCTGCGGGACATTTTGCTGTTTTCCGCGCCCTGCGGCTGGACAGTGCAGATTTTGCTTGCTATACTGTAGCTGTGATATTCTGCAACTGAGAGGTTTTTGGGATGAATGGAATCGTTTCCCGTCTGTCTGTCCCTGGCAAGGTCTGGCTGGGCCTTGCTGCCGGGGCGCTGGCGCTTATCGTATTCGGCCTTGCCGCACCGGGCAGCGGCCTGTTTTTCCCGCTGCTGAGCCTGTGGTGCAATGCAGCGCTGTTTGCACTGGCGCTGCTGGTGCTGCGCCGGGCCGGTGTGGAGCTGGACCTGTTCCACAAGGCGGTGCTGGTGGGCGTCTGGGCTGTGGCGGCGCTCTACTTTTTCTGGGCGCTGGGCAGCCGCACCTTTCCTCTACTACTGGGACTATGTGAACTACATTTTAAAGCAGTATAACGCCGAAGCCGCCTTTGCCCAGAGCACAGGCGCAGGCTTCCGGTTCCTCCTCGATTCCATCACTGAGGACTACACCAACTTCATCACCCTGTTCACCGAGTTCCCGTTCTGCCTGAGCGGCAAGACCGGTGACGACTACGCATTCTGTCAGCTGTTCAGCGTCCTGCCCAGCCTGCTGGTGCTGCTGGCGGGACTGGTGTGCAAAGCCGGACAGCTGCTGCGGGTGAAAAACACCCGCTGGTATTTTCTCATCGGCTTTTCCTGGTGCGTCACCTTCCCGTTCCTGCGCATGTCTGCCATGCTGGGCCAGCCGGACTGGTTCGGGCTCATCTTTGCCTTCATGCTCCTGCTGCTCACACTGGACTACCGCTTTGACCGCATCGATCTGCCCCGCTGTCTGCTGATCTTTGCCGCCACGGCGGGGTCATCCTCACACGGCGGTGGTACTTATACTTTGTGGTGGGCTACTGCTTCGCCTACGTCCTGCTGCTGGTGGTATCCAGTGTGCGGCTGGCAAAAAAGCGGCCAGCAGTCCCGGGCTGTTCGCCGCCTCGTCCGGCTGGCCGTGTTCGGCCTGTGCGCTGCCGGGGCCATGGTACTGCTTCTGCTGCCCATGGTGCGCAAGATCCTCGGTTTTGATTACGCCGGGCGCTACTCCTACTACAACTTCGGCGGCATCACGCTGGAGCTGGCCGCACAGACCCTGCGCGTCGGCCTGCTGAACTTCATCCTCATCGGGCTGGGGCTGTGGTTTGCCGCAAAACGCCGTCTGCCTGCCCTGCCCTGTCTTGCGGGTGTGGAGCTGCTGGTAAGCCTTGTGCTGTTCACCCGGGTGCAGAACACCGGTTCCCACCAGATGCTGCTGTTCGTGCCGGGGTGGCTGCTGCTGTTCCTCACCGGTTCTGCCGCACTGGCCGAAGGCATCCGGAAGCACCGGAAGCTCAAGCTTTTCTACTGGGCCTTCACGCTGGTGTTTGCCATGTCGGTGCGCTGTTCCCCGCTGACCACCGTGGCCCTGCCGGGCTTTGTGGTGGACCACTTTTCCTCAAGGCGGTGTCGGAGTTCGTCCGGCTGGACAAGCTCACCTACGACCGCACCGACGCCGCCCAGATCCAGCGCGTGGACGACTGGATCGATGCCCACTGCGATGCGGAAAAGGGCGAGTTCGCCTACATGATCCCCCACGATATGCTGTACAACTCGGACATGTTCCAGTATGCCGCCCTGCCGGACATCCAGCTGCAGGGCAAGCTGGCCGCCGGCATCTCCATCCCGGGCACCCACGAGTTCCCGGTGCGGTTCTTTGAGGCAAAGTATGTGCTCACTGCAGAGCCCTTCCCCCAGACCTTTGTCAGCGGCGGCGAGCTCTCCGGCCGGTGGAACGCCCTCTTCTGCGCCGCGCGGGATGAGCACTTTACGCAGGCCGCCAGCTTTGACATGGGCAACGGCACCGTGTTCACCGTGTGGGAGCGCACCGAGCCTGCCGACCGGGCTGAGGTGGAATATTATCTGGATGCCTTCGCGCAGGAGGATGCCCTCTACCCCGAGATGTTCTCGCAGGTGGCAGAAAGCTGGCTTGCCGGGCATGGACTTTAAGATGCTGTTTTCTCAGGCCGTCTGCGCCTGTACTTTGGAGATAAAAGGAGTCTTTTCGATGGAACAGAATGCAAGCGCCCTGCCCAAGGTCACGCTGGGCCAGTACAAAGGGCTGGACTTTACCCGCCGGGTGCGCCGGTGTCTGAAAAACCGTGGAGCTGGAGGCCTCAAACCTCACCCGCACCCATGCCCCTTTTTGTGCCGGTGGAGCTGCCCGCCGCACGCGGGATGCGTGTAACGCTGGATTTTGAGGGGTTTCTGGACGGAGCCCCCATCCCGGACAGCCGGATGGAAAACGTCACGGTGGTGCTGGGCACCGGCCAGCTGATGCCCGCCGCCGAAAACGCGGTCTACGGCCACAAGGCAGGTGAGGATTTCCGGTTCGATTTTACCTACCCCGCCGAGTTCCGGGTGCCGGAGCTTTCCGGCAAAACGGCACAGTTTGCCATTGCCCTGCACACCGTAGAGCAAAAGCAGACCGTGCCGCTGGACGACGCCTTTGCCGGAACACTGGGCTTTGACTCGGTGGACGCGCTGAAAGAGAGCATCCGCGAAAAGAAGCGCCGCTCCCACGAGGCCAACGCCGACCGCATTGCCGGTGCCGCCCTACTGGACATGGCCGGGGCGAACCTGACGGCGGAGCTGAACGGTGCTGTTCTGGATCAGAACGCGGAGCGGGACATGAACGCCCTGCGCGACCGGCTGCGCCGCAGCAAGATGACCATGGAGCTGTACTGCAAGGCAGGCCAGACCACACCGGACAGTGCTGGAACCTGCACCCCACCGCACCCCTGCACAGCCTGCAAGGACATCTGCCAGGTGCAGCGGGACATCTCCCCGGCCGACAGCGATGGCGACACCATCTGGATCGGCTGCGAAAAATCCACCCGCAAAAACACCGTGGTGCGCACCTGCGTCTCGGCCTATTCGTGGGAAGCGCTGGCCTACCTTGCCCTGAACAAGAAGATCGTCCTCGACCTGACCCCCTGCGGCGAGTGCGAGAACGATGTCTGCGCCGAGCATCTGCGTGCCGTTCTGACCCGGCTGGTGGAGTTCTTCGGCCAGCCCCTGTTCGAGGCCCGGTTCACGCTGGCATACGAGCTGGACGATGCCCCCTTCCACGTCAAGGAATATTCCCGCCGTGAGATGATGGAGCAGGTGACCTCCGGCTCCAAAAAGGGCACCAAGCAGCTGCTGCGGATGCTGCCCGGCCTGCGCAGCGAGGACGAGAGCAGCCAGGATTTCCGGCTGCTGCTCCACCAGTACACCAAACAACTCAAGGCAGTGTCCGAAACGCCCCTGCGCTATGGCTACCACCTGCCCAACTTCACCCAGAAGTGCTTTGCCTGCGGCCGGTGTGAGAAGAGCTGCCGCAGCGGTGCCATCAAGTTTGAGGACCTGCCCGACGGCCAGACCCGCGCGGTGATCACGCCGTGGAAGTGCAGCGAGTGCGGGGTCTGCGTTGCCGCCTGCTCCAACGGCGGTCTGGACGGCCTGAAGCTGCGCCAGCTCACCAGCCTTGGCCCCGTCAGCGTCTACAAGTGCACCAAGACCCTCTGCAAGGACTGCGGCAAGCCCATTGCGCCCAACTGTGCGGACGGCATCTGCTCGGTCTGCCGGATCAAGCGCCGCACCAAAAAGCGGCAGGAGGAGGCCGCCGCCCGCGCCAAGGAGCGTCAGGCCGAGCGCGAGGCCAAAAAGGAGCAGAAGAAGCTGCAAAGCGAGCTGGCTGCCGAGATGCAGCCCTCTCAGCCAGCGCAAAGCGCCGCTGCCCCTGAAGCAGGAGCCGCTCCCGCCCCGACCGAAAGCACCTGCTGATCGCTGGACCTCTCCGGGGCTTCGCATGGACGGAGAAAACGATTGACGCAGCTCCAAAAAAATGCTATAATTCTTCTTAACCACCCAGCTGTGGTCGGGAGGACAAGTTACAAAGGCGTAACGGATGTGTTTCCGTTACGCCTTTTTTTCCCGCTGCCGGAAACAGCGGGCCTGTCGGCTTTGGGCGGCAACCAGACTTCAACACGAAGAAAAGAGGGATTTCATTATGAAACATTCTATTTCTCGTCGTCAGTTCCTCAAGGCAGCGGTGGCAGCCGCAGGTGCCTGCGCCGCCGGTCTGCTGAGCAGCTGCGGCGGCTCCTCCGGCGGCAGCTCCGGCGGCACCGGCGCTTCCGGTGCGGATACCAGCAAGTACCCGTGCTGTATTCCAGCCAGCCTGCCACCCTGAACTATCTGACCACCGCTGCCGACCTGGACCTGGTCGTGGGCACCCACTGCGTGGACACCCTGGTCGAGTACGACAACAAGGGCGTGATGCGCGAGGGCCTGGCCACCAAGCTGGGACTGGGATGTGGACACCCTGACCTGGACGTTCCACCTGCGTGACGAGAACTGGGTGGACTGCAACGGCGAAGTCGTTGCTCCCGTGACCGCGCAGGACTTTGTGGACGCCCTGAAGTACGTCCTGACCCCGGACTACGCTTCCTCCACGTGGACCTCGTCACCTCCTACATTGCAGGCGCTGACGATTACTACAACTACTCACGTTTACCTGCCAACGCCAACAACGGCACCGTGGACGATGACGGCACCACCTACGCCATCGACGCAAACGGCACTGTGACCGTGCCACCGCAGCAGACGGCACCACCACCTACGCCCCGGCTGGATTTTGAGGACGTGGGCGTCACCGCTGTGGATGAGCACACTGACCTACACCCTGAACTTACGATTTTCCCGGGCTTCCTGAGCCTGCTGTGCTACCTGCCCTATGAGCCCGCTTACGGCCCCCTGCTGGAAGAGGTCGGTGACCAGTTCTGCCACCAGTGCAGAGACCACCTACAGCTGCGGCGCTTACTACCTGGCCGAGTACGAGTCTCTGGAGACCTGGATCATGAAGAAGAATCCCGAGAACTACGATGCCGACAACGTTTATATCGACACGGTCAGCCGCATCTACAATCAGAAGCCAGCTCATCAACGGCCCCGAGATGATCAAGCGCGGCGAGATCGACGAGGCCACCATCGGCTCCGACATTCTGGACAGCTGGCTGGCCGACGATACCACCAAGGACATGGTCTCCATGGATCGTCCCAACACCAACTACACCTACTTCTACATGTTCAACTTCCTGCCCTACCGCCACGAATTCTCCAACTGGACCGTGACCGGCGTGGATGCAGAATATGAGCCGGAGAACTGGGCCAAGGCCATCAACAACACCAACTTCCGCAAGTCATTCCTCTACGGCATCAACAACGCCGTCACGCTGGCTGTCCAGGCTCCCGATGGGCTACGAGAACTATAAGCTGAACACCGTTACCCCGCCCAGCTTCTGCGCCAACAGCGAGGGCGTGGATTACCTGCAGTGCGGCGACCTGGCCAACATCACCGAGTTCTTTGACGAGGCCAAGGCCAAGGAGTACCGCGATGCCGCCGTGGAAGAGCTGACCGCGGCCGGTGTCACCTTCCCCATCAAGGTGCAGCTGCCCTACAACCCCTCCTCCACCGACTGGGACAAGCAGTGCCAGGTGCTCAAGCAGCAGCTGGAGGGTGTGCTGAATGACGGTTTCGATTTCATCGACATCATCATCACTGCCGGCCCCTCCGACAGCTTCCTGTCCAGCGTCCGCCGCAACGGCAAGTTCTGCTTTCCTGCAGTGCAACTGGGGTGCCGACTACTCCGACCCCCAGACCGAGTCCGACCCGTTCTATCAGGCCAAGGGGCGACCGCGGCAATGCCGCTACGCATTCCTGCGCACCGGCGTGGAGGATGGCTCATTACCGGCGAGACCGCTGATGCCGTGCTGAACTACATGAACGCCATTGAGGAGGCCACCGCCATCACCGAGGACATCGACGCCCGCTATGACGCCTTTGCCAATGCCGAGGCTTCCCTCATCAACAACGCTCTGGTCGTTCCCATGGGCATGAGCTTGCCCAAGTATCTGGCACCCGCCTGAACTACTGGGAGGGCCAGTACGCTTCCACCGGCTTCTCCAACAAGCGCCTGAAGGGCATCCATGTGCTGGATCACTACGTTTCCATGGCCGAGTACGAGGCCAACCGCGACGCCCGCTGAATTTTACATGAAGCAAATTTCATTTTGAACTGACCATCTTGTAATATTTTCAAAAAGCCCTGTATGGTTTTGGCCTTACAGGGTCTTTTTTATCGCCTTTTCTGATTAATTTTTCAACAAAACCGAGGCCCAGATCCAGGCGGGCCTGCAGTCCATGGGCCTGCTGGACCCGCTGCCGGTGCAGATCGGCCGCTTCTGGTGGAATGCCCTCCACGGCGACCTGGGCGTGAGCCATATTTATAAGGTAAATGCCTCGGTCACCGGCATCCTGGCCAAAAAGCTGCCCATTTCCATCCAGATGGGCGTATTTGCCATGCTGCTGAGCCTGGTCATCGGCATTCCCATGGGCCTGCTGATGGGCCGGTTCAAGAACCGCTGGCCGGATAAGATCGGCACCGCCATCATCGTGCTCATTCAGGCCGTGCCTGCCGCCGTGTATTACCTTTATATTCAGATGTACGGCACCACCGCCCTGGGCGTGGGCCTGCTGTTTGATGCCTCCGACTGGCGGTACTGGGTGCTGCCGGTCTGCTCCATGAGCCTGGGCAACGTGGCATTCTACGCCATGTGGCTACGCCGCTACATGGTGGACGAGAGCAACAAGGATTACGTCCGGCTGGCGCTGGCCAAGGGCGTGAGCGAGAGCAACATCGCCCTGCGCCACATCTTCCGCAACGCCATGGTGCCGCTGGTGCAGTATATTCCCTCTGCTTTCCTGAACACTGTGGTCGGCTCCATCTACATCGAGAGCCTGTATTCCATCCCCGGCATGGGTGGCCTGCTGGTCACCTGCGTCCAGCGCCACGACAACACCATGGTGCAGGGCATCGTGTTGCTGTACGCCTGCGTGGGCATCATCGGCCTTATTCTGGGCGACCTGCTCATGGTGCTCATTGACCCCCGCATCAGCTTTGGCAAGAAAGAAGGTGGCCGATAATGCTTTTCCGTATGAAAGATCACAAGGCAGCTGTTCTGGAAAACGACCTGAACAAGCTGCAGAAGGACGGCCCCCGCCGCTTGGGCCGACCTGCCCGAAGAAGAGCTGTTCACCCCCGCCGGGTTCAGCGAAGAGCGGGCCGAGGCCACGTCCTACTCCAACTACAGCTACTGGGGCAGCACCTTCCGTGCTTTCTTCAAGAACAAGATCGCCGTGGCCCTGCTCATTGCACTGGTGTTCGTGGTGGGCTTTGCCTTTTTGCAGCCCTATCTGCCCGGTCAGGCAGATCCCAATCTCTGCCAGGTAGACGCTACCACCGGTATCCAGTTCCGCAATATCGCCCCCGGGGAAGAGGGCTTTATCTGGGGCTCCAACGCCATCGGCCAGGATCTGTGGGCCCGCATCTGGGCCGGTGCCCGCACCAGTCTGATCATCGCATTCTTCGTGGCCCTCATCGAGGCCGTGGTGGGCATCACGGTGGGCGTGCTCTGGGGCTATGTCCGCCAGCTCGATTTCTTCTTCACCGAGCTGTACAACATCTGTGATAACATCCCCTCCACCATCATCCTGATCCTGATCTCCTATGTGGCTTCCCCAGCATCAAAACGCTGATCCTGGGCATGTCCATCACGGGCTGGATCGAGATGGCGCGCTTTATCCGCAACCAGATCCTCATCATCCGCGACCGGGATTACAATGTGGCTTCCCGCTGCATCGGCACCCCCATCCGCCGCATCGTGCTGCGCAACCTGCTGCCCTATCTGGTATCGGTCATCATGCTGCGCATGGCCCTGACCATCCCTGCCGCCATCGGCAGCGAGGTGTTCATCACCTATATCGGCCTGGGCCTTTCTGTGGAAACGCCCTCTCTGGGCAACCTGATCAACGACGGCCGCAAGGTAATGATGCAGGCGGGCCTGCGGTACCAGCTGCTCTACCCCACCATCATCCTGAGCTTTGTCACCATTGCGTTCTACCTCATCGGCAACGCCTTCTCGGACGCTGCCGACCCGAAGAACCACCTGCAGTAAGGAGGGACAGACGATGCAGAAAAATCAGCTGATCCTCTCGGTCAAAGATCTCAACATCAAATTCAACCTCCGTGGAAAAGTCCTCCATGCCATCCGCGGCATCGACCTGGACGTCTACCACGGCGAAGTCCTCGCCATCGTGGGCGAGTCCGGCTCCGGCAAGAGCGTGTTCACCAAATCGTTCATGGGCCTGCTGGACGCCAACGGCTCCATCACCTCGGGCACCATTGATTATTACGGTGCCGATGACGGCAAACCCATCCGCCTTTCCGACCTGAAAAAGGAGAAGGACTGGCTCAAGGTCCGCGGCCATGAGATTGCCATGATCATGCAGGACCCCATGACCAGCCTCAACCCCTGAAGACCATCGGCGACCAGATCATGGAAGCCGTGGAGCTGCACCAGCATCTCAAGGGCAAGGCCGCCCGGGAAAAGACCCTTGAATACCTGCGGGACGTGGGCATTGCTGACCCCGAGGTGCGCTTTGCGCAGTATCCCCACGAGTTTTCGGGCGGTATGCGCCAGCGCGTCGTCATTGCCATCGCGGTAGCCTGCAACCCGCAGATCCTGATCTGCGACGAGCCCACCACGGCACTGGACGTGACCATTCAGGCACAGATCCTGCAGCTGCTCAAGGAGATGCAGGTCAAGTACAACCTGACCATCATCCTCATCACCCACGACCTGGGCGTTGTGGCCAATATCGCGGACCGGGTGGCCGTCATGTATGCCGGCGACATCGTGGAGATCGGCACCTCGGACGAAATTTACTACGACCCCCGCCACCCCTACACCTGGGCGCTGCTGTCCAGTATGCCCCAGATGGGCATCAAAGGCGAGGATCTGTTCAACATTCAGGGTACACCCCCGAATCTGTTCACCGAGATCCATGGCGATGCCTTTGCGCCCCGCAACCCCAGGCGCTCAAGATCGACTTCGTCAAGCGTCCGCCGTATTTCAATGTCAGCCTCACCCACAAGGCCAAGACCTGGCTGCTGGACCCCCGGGCCCCCAAGGTGGAACCGCCTGCCGCCGTCAAACTGTTGAAAGAGGAGGGGATGCAGGATGCCTGAAAATCGTGACATTCGCGTTTGCGAAGCAGTGAACACCCCGGCGGGGTGTTCGAGCGAAAAAACGGTCTTGCGCCAGCAAGATGGAGAGGCCTCGCCCCGGCAGGTCCTGCTTGAGGTCAAGGACCTCGAGGTGACCTACGGCTCCGGCCGCAAGGCCTTCAAGGCCGTGAACCGTGCCAACTTTGAAATTTACAAGGGCGAGACCTTTGGTCTGGTGGGCGAATCCGGATCGGGCAAGACCACCATCGGCCGCGCCATCATGCGCATCCTGCCCACCTCGGGCGGCGAGATCCTGTACAAGGGCCAGAAGATCAACGGCAAGATCTCCCGCCAGCTGGACCAGCAGGTCATCAAGGAGATCCAGATGATCTTCCAGGACCCGCAGTCCTCCCTGAACGAGCGTGCCAAGGTCAGCTACATCGTGGGCGAGGGCCTGCAGAATGTCCGGCCCGACCTGACCGCCGCCCAGCGGGAAGAGAAGGTCCGGCAGGCTCTGCTGGAGGTGGGCCTGCTGCCTGAATTCGCTTCCCGTTTCCCGCATGAGTTCTCCGGCGGCCAGCGGCAGCGGATCGGCATCGCCCGCTCCCTCATCATGGAGCCGGAGTTCATCATCGCCGACGAGCCCATCTCGGCTCTGGATATGTCCATCCGCGCCCAGGTGCTCAACCTGCTGCGTCATCTGCAGAAGGAGCGCGGTATCACCTACCTGTTCATCGCCCACGACCTCTCGGTCATGCGGTACATTTCGGACCGCATCGCCGTCATCCACAAGGGCGATATCGTGGAGCTGGCCGATGCGGAGGAGCTGGTGACCCATGCCATCCACCCCTACACCCGCAGCCTGCTCTCTGCCATCCCCATGCCCAACCCCAGGCTGGAGCGGAAGAAAAAGCTGCTGGTCTACGACCCCGCCATGCATGATTACACGCAGGAGGCCCCCCAGTGGCGGGAGCTGCGCCCCAGCCACTGGGTGCTCTGCAGCGAGCAGGAGGCCAAAGACTGGCTGGCTGAAATGTAAACTTTCTCTTGCGTTTTTTGGCAAAGTTCGCCCTTTGTTTCTTGACATTTCCACCCTGCTCTACTACAATAGCTCTTATACGTATTGTGTTGTTTTTAACAAACGGACGAAATTTAAGACCCTGTTGAATCCGGCTGCCCCGGCTGCGGGTGCAGTGACTGCTCAAAGGACAAAGGACAATTTATGACAACATCCAACACCCCGATCTATGCTTCCCAGGCACGTCCCTGGCTGAAATTCTACGATCAGAAGTACATTGACCAGACCATGCCCGCCTGCACGGCGTTTGAGCTCGTCTGCCGGCAGAACAAGAACCGGCTGGGCGAGACCGCACTGGAATACTATGGCCGCAAGTTCACCTACGCTGATTTTATCGTCAACGTCAAAAGACAGCTGCCGCCCTGCGGGGCCGCAGGCCTGAAAAAGGGCGATATCATCACCGTGGTCAGCGTGATGACCCCGGAGGTCATCTACGCGTTCTATGCCGCCGACATGATCGGCGCGACTCTGAACCTGGTGGATCCCCGTTACAGTGTGGAGGGCATCCGCGAGTACATTGAAGAGGTGGATTCCCACCTGCTGATCTGCCTGAACGTGGTGTACGAGCGCTGCCGTCAGGCCGCCAAGCGCACCCATGTGGAGCATGTGGTGGTGCTCTCCCCGGCCGACTCCCTGCCGCTGCCTCTGGCGCTGGGTTACAAAATCAAGAATCTCGACAAGAACAAGTATCACTCCAATGTCATCCACTGGAAGCAGTTCCTTGCTGCCGGGAAGGACGAGAGCATTGCCGCGGAGCCCTATGACCCGGAGCACGCCTGCGTGGTGGTGCACACCGGCGGCACCACTGGCTCCCCCAAGGGCGTGATGCTGACCGATAACAACTTCAACGGCATCGCCATGCAGTTCTCTGCCTGCGACACGCTGTTCTCCAAGGGCCAGTCCCTGCTGAACATCATGCCCCCTTCATTGCCTACGGCTTTGCCTGCGGCGTACATCTGCCGCTGACGCTGGGCATCAAGGTGGTCATCATCCCCAACCTCGACTCCAATAAGCTGGGCAGCCTGATCTGGAAGTACAAGCCCGAACACATGTTCGGCGTGCCCTCCCACTACCAGCAGCTGGCTGTTGACCCCAAGCTGCAGAACAAGGATCTCTCCTTCATCCGCAACTATGCCGCAGGCGGCGATGCCATCGCCCGGGGTGCCGAACAGACGGTCAACGACTTCCTGGCCGCTCACAACGTGGAATTCCCCATCGCCAAGGGCTACGGCATGACCGAGGCATCCTCTGCTGCCACCGCTGCTGCCGGCCGGAACAACAAGCCCGGCAGCGTGGGCCTGCCACTGGTCAGCACGCTGGTGTCCGTTTTTGAACCGGGCACCGACACGGAGCTGCCCACCCCGGCGTTATGAAGGGCTACTACAACAAGCCTGCCGAGACCGCCGCCATCCTGCGCACCCATGCAGATGGCCGGGTCTGGGTGCACACCGGTGACATCGGCTATCTGGAGATGCGCTGGCGCTCACCGCCGGAGAGTGCACCGCCCAGCTCGCCCACAGTGGTATCATATCCCTTGGGCAGGCTGTTGATAAAGCCATCCAGCGCGGCCTTTCTGCAGGCAGCCTCCACCTCGGCACGGGTGGCATCGCGCCGGGCGATCCGGATGTTGTTTTCTATGGTATCGTCAAACAGCTCCGTTTCCTGGGTCACAAGACTTTCCTGGGCGCGCAGGGCGGCAGTGTTCACGGCGCGGATATCACGTTCACCAAACCGGATGGTACCGCTGCTCACATCCCAGAAGCGCATGAGCAGCCGCAGGAAGGTGGATTTGCCGCTGCCGGAGCGGCCCGTGATGCCCACGATCTTCTTTTCCGGGATGGTCAGGCTCAGGTCGTGGAGCACCTCTTCCTTGGCGTAGGCAAAGCTGACATGCTCAGCCTGTGCACCGGTAAAGGTGGTATCCGCGCCGTCGGTCACATCGGCAGTCACGGGGTCCTCGTCCAGCAGGTCAAGGACACGATCGACACTGGCGAACACCTGGGTCAGGCTGGCACCGAGGTTGGCCAGCGCCACCACCGGGCCAAAGGAGCTCAGGGCCGACAGGGTGCAGACCAGCACCCCCTCCGCACCCAGCTGGCCATTCTGATACAGCCGGATGCTCACCCCCAGCACAGCCAGCGCCGTCAGCACGATGAGGGTGTTGGCGGCACCCACAGTCACACCCTCGCGGTACTTCATGGCCTTCTGCTTCTCCCCCAGCGTCTCGCTGTGGGCCGTGATGCCCTCGGCACGCGCGGCGGTGTTCTGGTACTGCAGGATATCCCGCAGGCCACGCAGGCTTTCCAGCAGATAGCTGTTGGTGTCGGCCAGGGCCTGCCGGTACTCGCGGGCGGCTTTGTCGCCCCGTCTGGCAGACCACACCGGCAGAGCAATGCCCACCAGCAGATAGCCTGCCAGCAGCACCAGTGCGGGCAGAATATGATAACTGGCCGTAAAGCAGGTCATACCGGTCACACAGAGGATCGCGATACAGACCGGCGAAATGGTGTGGGCATAGAACACCTCCAGCTGCTCGATGTCGGCGGTGATCAGGGAGATCAGGTCGCCCCGGTCACGGCCCTCCAGCTTGGCGGGGGTCAGGCAGCGGAGCGCGCCGAACACCTTATCCCGGATGAGAGCCAGCAGCTTGAAGGCGATATAGTGGTTGGAGGCCTGCTCTGCGTAGCGCAGCACGCCGCGCAGCAGGGCAAAGACAAGGATGCAGACAAAGGCCGTACCCACGCCTGCCAGCGGGCTGGGCAGGCCTGCCGCCGTGAGCAGGGCAAAGCCGCCGAAGACCGTGATAAAGGTGGCGCAGAAGTGGCCGATGACACCCATGGCAATGGCTGCCAGCATGATGGGCAGCATGGGCCGGACCAGCACGATCAGCCGTGCGGCAATGGCAAACGGACTGCGGTGTTTTGTGTTGTTCATGCGCTCACCTCCCCAAGGTCTTCCAGCTGTTTCTGGGCATTGTACAGGCGGCTGTACACCCCCTGCCGCCAGCAGGTCGTTGTGCGTTCCCTGCTCGGCGATGCGGCCTGCCTCCAGCACATAGATGCAGTCGCTGTCCACCACATTGGCCAGACGGTGGGAGATCAGGATCACTGTTTTCTTTCCCGCCAGGCTGTGGATGGCTTTCATGATATCGTTTTCGCTCTCGGCATCCACATTGGAGGTCGCCTCGTCGAACACATAGATGGGCGAATCATGCAGCAGGGCACGGGCCATGGCAAGGCGCTGGCGCTGCCCGCCGGACAGGTTGGAGCCGCCCTCGTGGAGCGCCGTTGCAAGGCCGCTCTGGCTGCGGCAGAAGTCTGCAAGGTTCACCTGCTCCAGCGCCGCCCAGAGCTCGGCTTCGGCTGCATCGGGCCGGGCCATCCGGAGGTTGGCCTCCACCGTGCCCTTGAAGATGGCCGCATTGTGGGGCACCAGTGTCAGCAGGCGCAGACGGTCGGCCTGCTTCCATTCGCTGACCGGGATGCCGCCCAGCGTGACCTTTCCCTCCGTCGCGGTGCGGGCACCGGACAGGATGGCTGCTATGGTGCTCTTGCCGCAGCCGCTTTCGCCCACCAGCGAGACAAAGCTGCCCTGCGGGATGGTCAGGGACACATCGTGCAGAATGGTGCGCTCCTTCTCGTAGCCAAAAGTGACATGCTCCAGCGCAAGGGCGCTGTCGGCCGGGTCGGCGGTCTTTTCGCCATCTTCAGGCTCCTGGGCAGAGCGCAGCCTGAAGATCTTCTCAGCCGAAGCCGCACCATTCATGGCAATGTGGAAGTAGCTGCCCAGCAGGCGCAGGGGCAGGAAGAAATCCGCCGCCAGCAGGAGGATGGTCAGGGCGCTGGTCAGGCTGAGCTGGCCCTTGGCAAAGGCCGATGCCGCGCTGATGATGCCAAGACCCGCACCGCCGTAGGCCATCAGGTCCATCAGGGTCACGCTGTTCAGCTGCATGGTCAGCACCTTCATCGTGATCTTGCGGAACCGCTCGGCCTGGGCATTCATCTCCTCGTGCTTCCAGCCGTCTGCCTGATAGATCTTCAGGGTGGTCAGGCCCTGGATATTCTCCAGAAAGCTGTCGCCCAGGGTGGTGTACTCGCCCCAGTAGTTCGCCAGCAGCTTCTTGGCGAACTTCTGCACCGCCACAATGGACAGGGGGATGAGCGGCACACAGCACAGCAGGAGGATGGCCGAGCGCGCGTGCACGCCCACCAGCAGCACAAACAGGGTCACCGGGGCCAGCAGGCTGTAAAACAGCTGGGGCAGATACTTTGCAAAGTAGGTGTCGATCTGTTCCACACCCTCGCTGGCCAGCATCACGGCTTCACTGGTGGCCACCGTCTCGCTGTAACCGGCCCCCAGCCGGGTGAGCTTTGCATAGATGCTGCTGCGCAGGGTGCGCTTGACATCCTTGGAAGCCCGGTCGCTCATATCGGAGGCGCAGAGGGTAAGCCCATAGCGCACCGGCACAGTCAGCAGGCAGAGCAGCATCCCCTGCCAGAGGGCATTGCCGGTCAGGCTGCCCGCAAACACGCCGCCGATGAGGCGGGATACCGTCATCACCAGCACCACATTGCACAGCATCCCCAGCCACTGGAACAGCACGTTCAGCCCCACATAGCGCAGGGCCTTCCGATCGAAGGAAAGCAGTTTTTGTTGATCACGAAGCGTTCTCCTTTTCAGATTCATCCGGGCCGAACAGGCGGTCATATTCGCCGGTAAAAGCCCGTTCGGGCAGGGCCGAAGTCAGGGCCAAAGCGGCATTATAGCGTTCCTCCTCGGTCATGTCGATGCGCACAGGCGGAAAATGCGTCAGCACCGTTTCCAGTTGAGCCCTGACCGCCTTTGCCACAAAGATGCCCCCCGATCGGTCAGATAGATCTTGCCATAGTGTTCCTTCACGATCATTCCCCGATCCATCAGCAGGTTCATAATGCGCACCACGCTGGGCTTGGTCACGTTCAGCTTTTCGGCAATGCTGCGGGAGCAGATATCCAGATGCGTCTGGGAGACCTCATAGATGGCCAGGAGATACCGCAGATGGGCTGCTGTCAGTTCCATAGTATCACTCTCTTCTATAATAATGTAAGCTGCTTCCAGTGTTATCCAAAGCTAACTTTTTCATTCTAAAAAGGGCGCGGGCCGATTGGATGTTCGACCCGCGCCCAGCGGTTTTACTGATCAGTGGCAGCCGCTGCAGCCGCCGCAATTGCCATTGCAGCCGCCTTCGCCGCAGCCCCCACAGCCGCCATGCTTGTGGGAGTGCCATGTGGCCCAGCCCACACCGCCAAACACGATAGCACCTACAATAATGGTAGGCAGATTAAAGTTCGTGGCCAGGAATTCCATCATACAGAACACACCCTTTCAAACTGAACAGATGATTTTACTTGATCTTGGAAACGTCGATCTTGACCTCGTTGTCGCCAACGTACTTGTTGGGGCGGAACATCAGGTACAGGAATGCGGCAAAAATCACGATTGCCACGATGGTGAAGAAGTTGAAGCCAACCTCACCGGTGATCAGACCACCGATCTGGTACACGACCAGAGCCGCGCAGTAAGCCAGAGCGCACATATAACCGATGGCGATGGCAGTCCACTTGCCGTTGTTCATCTCACGCTTGATCGCGCCCATAGCAGCGAAGCAGGGAGCGCACAGCAGGTTGAAGATCATAAAGGCGTAAGCGGACAGAGCGGTGTAATCCTGCGCAACTGCTGCCCAGATCTCATCACCGTTCTCAGACAGCTCGCCGCCGAAGTGATACAGAACACCGAAGGTGCCAACCACGTTCTCCTTTGCGATCAGACCAGAGACGGAAGCAACGGTTGCACGCCAGTTGCCGAAGCCCAGAGGAGCGAAGATCCAGGCGATCTTGGTAGCGATAGCGGCCAGGACGGAGTTGTCCTGATCCTCGACCATGCCGAAGGCACCATTCTCGAAACCGAAGCCCTGCAGGAACCACAGCACAACGGTAGTGCCAGAATGACGGAACCGGCGCGCTTGATGAAGGACCAGCCGCGCTCCCAGGTGGCACGGAAAACGTTGCCCCATGCAGGCACATGGTAAGCGGGCAGCTCCATAACGAAGGGTGCGGGGTCGCCAGCGAAGAGCTTGGTCTTCTTCAGAATAACACCGGAGCAAATGATGGCAGCCATGCCGATGAAGTAAGCGGAAACAGCAACCAGAGAGGAACCACCGAACATTGCACCTGCGATCAGGCCGATGATGGGCATCTTAGCGCCGCAGGGGATGAAGCAGGTGGTCATAATGGTCATGCGGCGGTCACGCTCGTTCTCGATGGTACGGGAAGCCATAACACCGGGCACGCCGCAGCCGGTACCGACCAGCACGGGGATGAAGCTCTTACCAGACAGGCCGAAACGGCGGAAGATACGGTCCATGATGAAGGCGACACGGGACATATAGCCCACATCCTCCAGGATGGACAGCAGGAAGAACAGAACCAGCATCTGGGGAACGAAGCCCAGCACCGCGCCGACACCGGCCACGATACCGTCCATGATCAGGCCGTACAGCCAGCCTGCCACACCGATGCTCTCCAGGAAGCCGCCCAGCGCGCCCGGCACGATCTCTCCAAACAGGACATCGTTGGTCCAGTCGGTCGCAAAGGTACCGATAGCCCAGCCGCCATCTGCAATGGAGGTGCCCATGGACAGGGAGTACATCAGGAACATGACCAGCGCAAAGATGGGCAGAGCCAGCACACGGTTGGTCACGATCTGGTCGATCTTGTCAGAAGCAGTCAGGTGCTCCACACGGGCCTTTTTCTTGACGGCCTTGTCAACGACACCGTTGATGTAGGAGTAGCGCTGGTTGGTGATGATGCTCTCCGCATCATCGTCCATCTCCTTCTCGCAGTCTTTGATGTGCTCATCAATGTGGTCAACCAGAGCCTTGTCGAGCTTCAGCTCTTCCATGACCTTCTCATCCCGCTCAAACAGCTTGACCGCATACCAGCGCAGGAAGCGGTCATCGACCTTGCCCTGGATGGACTCCTCGATGTGTGCAATGGCATGCTCCACACTGCCGGTAAAGACGTGGGGCAGCTCACCGGCCTTCTGCTTCTGGGCAGCGGCAACCGCAGCCTTGGCAGCAGCCTCGGTGCCCTCGCCCTTCAGTGCGCTGATCTCAACTGCCTGGCAGCCCAGCTCGCTGCTCAGCTTCTTCAGGTCGATCTTATCGCCGTTCTTGCGGACCAGATCGATCATGTTGACCGCCATAACAACGGGGATGCCCAGCTCGATCAGCTGGGTGGTCAGGTAGAGGTTGCGCTCAATATTGGTGCCATCGATGATGTTCAGGATGGCATCGGGCTTCTCCTTGACCAGGTAAGTACGGGAGACGACCTCCTCCAGCGTGTAGGGAGACAGGGAGTAGATACCGGGCAGGTCCTGGATGATGACATCCTTATCGCCCTTCAGCTTGCCTTCCTTCTTTTCCACGGTAACGCCAGGCCAGTTGCCAACGTACTGGTTGGAGCCGGTCAGGTTATTGAACAGGGTAGTCTTGCCGCAGTTCGGGTTACCGGCCAGTGCAATTTTAATACTCATTGCGTGTCCTTTCCTCTCTTTGGAATCAAACCACTTCGATCATTTCAGCGTCGGCCTTGCGCACACTCAGTTCGTAGTTGCGCACGGTCAGCTCCATGGGGTCGCCCAGAGGTGCCACCTTACGGACATAGATCTCAACACCCTTGGTGATGCCCATGTCCATGATGCGGCGCTTGACCGGGCCTTCGCCATGCAGGCGTGCCACGGTGCAGGTCTCGCCGACCTTCACGTCCTTCAGAGTTTTCATGCAAATTTCCTCCTCTACTTGTCTTTATTCAGAGACCATTCCAGTGTCGGAGCAGGTCCCAAACAGCGCGCTGCGCTGTTCAGCCGATCATAATGCGATTTGCCATCGTCCTGTCGAGTGCCAGGCGGCTTTCCTTGACCTGTACGATCAGGTTGCTGCGATCTCGTTGACCACGGTCACTTCGCTGTCCACCACAAAACCAAGCTCTGCCAGATGCAGGCGGACTTCATCTTTGCCGGTGATCTTCTTGATGGTGACGGTCTCGCCCGCCTTCGCCATTGTCAGAGGCATCATAACATTCCACTCCCTTTTTCATACTGTTTGTGGGCTGCTGATGCACCGGATGGGTTAGTCAGTCGGAACTATCAGCATAGATAGTTTACGCTTACTAACCTTTGTTGTCAACAGTTTTTTCATCATTAAAAGTTAGTTTATATGAACAAACAGTTTTTCTGCCCAAATATCCCAGTTTTTTTTCATCACAATCAACAACAACTAACTCAAATTACTGAGTAAAAGTTAGCTATTGTTTACATTTTACCGTCATTTTTCTATCCATAAAATGACACAGCCGCCCGATGCAGTGGTCAAGGCTGCAACGGACGGCCGCGTGTCAAAAGGAGGATTTCTTCCCGCCGGAGCGTGGTTTGTTCCGGTGGGTGCCAGGATAAAAAGAGAGTATTGGTAGAGAATGACTTGTCAAGCCGCCACAGCAAGGCGGAAAATGGGGGTACCCTCATGGAACAGGCGCAGATATACTCTGGTGCACTTGTTCAACTGGGCAAAATGACGTGCGGCGGCATCAGGGTCGCCGTAAGCCTTCCAGCAGCCGCAGCAGGTGAAGTTGCGGCCCTGATTTTCGATAAAGCCCACCACATCGGTGAGCGGATAACCAAGAAACACACCGATCTCATGGGGAAAATCGGCTTCGCAGCACAGCCGCCGGGACAGCTGCCGCAGCATACCGTCACAATCGGAAGCATCTTCCGGCAGGGCATAGCCCTCGCGTTGCAGGAACTCCCGCACCGCCTCATCGGCCAACACCTGATGCAGGCGGCTCTCGCGGTAAACATAAATGAGATACCGGTGGGTTTGAGCACAGCCCTTGAGGACCCGGACCTTCAGCCCCTTCTCCCCCAGCTGGTCATTCCAGCGGCGCACCCGGGCAGCCAAGTCGGTACAGTCCCGAGTCTCATAGCGGAACAGCCCGGCAGGCTTCAGCCCTGCCAGCACAGGTGCGCACTGTTCGATCATCACGGTCTCA
>VOFG01001672.1_pt1 | contig 23502 bp, 43 predicted proteins | sample 5384171 | NCBI WGS metagenome assembly VOFG01 (sample SAMN12384726, study PRJNA508395) | human gut metagenome | isolation source: healthy gut F | host: Homo sapiens | reverse complement strand
TCTACTACTGTCCAATATCGGAAATGTTCTCCATCTGGTCCCGATACCGACGGATGGCTTTTTCTATATTCTCCTGATCGATCACACGCTGTCTACTCTTCTTTCATTTCATGTAAAATACCATAAGTTACAATATATCATAGAATGAGCGCAAAACAGAGCTCAAAACTTAAAATTTCGTTAAAAGAAAATAGAAAGAACAATAGAGAAAACGGAGCCATGTTTTATTCTCACATGGTCCGCGCGTGCCTCTTATGATTTTGATGTTGGGGTCAAAAGCTTTTGATGCTATGTAATGATTCATCCCCTCATAGTTATGATTCTTTTTTCTCTTCCGGCTTTTGCTGCTTTTTGCCTTGTTCTGTCTCCTGCTTTAATTTCGCAAATTCAAGAATGATCTTCACTGCTCCATCAATGCCGACAGCACTACTGTTGATACACAGATCATAGCTTCTGGAATCACCCCAGCGTTTGCTTGCATAATAATTATAATAGCTGGAACGCTTCTATCCAGCTTGATCATAATGTCTCTTGCCTTTGCATCATTTACATTATGAAGTTCTTTAATGCAGTTCAATCTTATCAGCCTCATCAGCACAGATAAACACAGAAACCGTCTCCGGATAATCTGCCAACGCATATCTGCGCAGCGTCCTACGATCACGCAGGACTCTGATCTGCCAGTTTTTGATCGTGTCGAACTGTGCCAGGAAAATCTTTATGATTGATCGGCATATCCATGCATGCAGATGTCGTATAGCCCAAAGAATAGGTATCCATCACCAGGGAGTATAAAAGTTGTTAGTTGGCTTCTCATCATGGGTCTCGAACAGTTCCTCGCAAAGGCCACTGTGCTTTGCTGCTTCTGTCAGAAGTTCCTTATCATAGCACTTCACACCTAAAAGCTTCTGGCAACCTTCTTGCCGATCGTCTTACCTCTACTTCCACACTGTCTTCCGATTGTAATTACTAAGTTGCTCATATGATCCTCTCCCCTTCGGAATATATTGTCATACAATTTTTCTTCTTTGAACTTATTATACAACAAAATAAGAAAAAAAGTATATAAATATTTTACATATTTTCTAATTTCTGCAAAGCTCTGTGAAATACTGCGGCAATGGAGCTGTAAATTCCATGTATTCCCCGGTTCTTGGATGGATAAAACCTAGCACACCTGCATGAAGGGGTCTGCCCTGCAGATGGAAAGGGCTTTCTCCGGTCCATAAAAACCGTATCTCCCACAAGAGGATGATGGATGCTGGCCATATGAACGCGGATCTGATGCGTTCTTCCGGTTTCTAACTGGCACTCGATGTGGTATATTTAGAAAAACGCTTTAATACCCGGTAATGGGTCACCGCGTGCCGTCCATTTTTTCATTAATGCTCATTTTTTCCGGTCAACCGGATGTCTGCCAATCGGTGCGTCCACAGTTCCTCATCTTCTTTGATCACACCATAAACAATAGCCCGGTACTTTCTGGTAATTGAATGCTCTTTTAACTGGGCTGCAATGGAATTATGGGCAAAATCATTTTTGCATACGATCAGAACTCCGGTTGTGTCCATATCGATCCGGTGCACGATCCCCGGACGCATAACGCCATTAATACCGGAAAGCTCATCCTTGCAATGGGCCATCAGTCCATTGACCAGAGTCCCTGTGTAATGTCCTGCTGCCGGATGGACCACCATGCCCTTCGGCTTGTTCACCAGGATCACATCCCCGATCCTCATAAAGAATGTCTAAATCCATCTCTTCCGCCACACCTTTCCGGCTCCACTGCCTCTGGCACATCCACTGATCGGTCACCTGCGGCCACCTTGTAACTGGCCTTTACCGGACTGCCATTCACTAACACATCCTGGTTTTTTAACAGTTTCTGAATATAGAACGGGACAGTTCTTCGCAGGCTTCTGACAGATAGCGGTCAATCCGCAGATCCTCCTGTTCCTCTGATACCATATAGTGCTGCTTCACCTATTTATTTCTTCTCCGCTGAAACAGAACCGCCAGATCTCTTCTTCACTGTAAACCTTCATCAGAAGGATCAAAAGAATGCTGTCGCTACGGTCACATAGCAGTCCGCCACATTAAAGATTGGAAAATCAATCAAAATGAAGTAAAAAAATCCACCACATAGCCCTGAACCACCCGGTCGATCAGATTGCCTTGCCGATGCCCGTAAATCAAAGTGATCAGATCCGGACCGGCAGGTGCCGTTTTCCCTTCCGGAAGCACGGAAATCAAAATAAATGATCAGTGCGGAACACACAGGCCGCTAAACAGGAAGAAAAAATCCATTCTGCCCCTGAAGGACGCCAAATGCCGCACCCCGGTTCTCGGAATATAAAAGTTCAAATACTCCCTTCCAGCATCACAAATGGCTCTTTTCCTTTTAAACCTGCACCGCCAGGCTCTTGGTCCCTGATCCGATGGCAGTCAGAAGCTCCGGACACCAGAAATGCCCAGAACTTCTTGTTTTTCTGATTCATGTTTCCTTATCCTTACTCCAGAACTGGCCTGCAGTCCCAGTTTCATCTGTCACGGTTTTGTCGGTATAAGCGGAGCCAAAAGAACAGAAGAATAAATTTGATGGTCCCGCTCTCCATTTTTTATCATTTTCGTTGCAGCGATTTGGTTGCCTGATCAAAACCTGAGACCTCCGGCCTCCACCTGAAATAGTCAAAGGCAGATGATATCCTCTCGTTGCCTCCGTCAGATAGTCTCGTTTTTGGGAAATTGCTGCCCCGCTGCGATAACAGCCAACACCAACACAGTGACCGTGAAGCATCTGGAAATTCTTTAATTTTTTCAATGGCATGGCCCAGTGTATGCCCAAAGTTCAAAAGTGCACGGTCTCCCCTGCTCAGTCGGATCTTTCTCAACGACTTCACGTTTGAATCTCATCAGCTTCGTTCGATCATGTCTGCACATGCCCTAAATCTCTCGCCATGATCTGATCTCCCTGGTTGTCTTTCAGCCACTGATCAGATAAGCAGCATCTTTGATCAGCCCGTGCTTGATGATCTCACCCATTCCAGAGGAAAACTGTGATCCTGTGAAAGAGTCGTCAGAATTTTCACATTTGTATATACCAAGCCTTGGCATGTGAAATGCGCCTACCATATTTTTATACGCGTCAAAATCTACGCCTGTCTTTCCGCCAATGCTGCTGTCCACCTGGGATAAAAGCGTGGTCGGTATCTGTATAAATGACACACCGCGCAGATAGGTTGCCGCCGCATAACCACACAGATCGCCTACTACACCGCCGCCAAGAGCTACCAGAAGATCTTTTCTGTCCAGATGATTCAGGATCAGTGTCCCATACAGCGGCGGACCGTCTTTAGATTCTTATTTTCCTCACCTGCTGGAAATACAAAAGTCACAACCTCTTTGCAGCATCCGGCCAAGCGTTCCCTCACCTCTTCCAGATACAGCCCTGCTACTGTGAATCTGTCACAATGCAGATCCGGCGTCCTTCAACCACAAGCTTTGCAAAGCCGTCGCCAAGGAACCAAAGGAATCACTCATCACAATATCATAAATCGGTTTCCATCCTGATGGACTGTCATTCGTCTCTCCATATCGTCTCCTCCTGTTTTTCCGGAAAACTTTTGACTCAAATATCATCATATGAAAAAAGCAAACGGTTTATCTGACCCAACCGTCTGCTCTTCACTGTTTATTCTTCTATTTCACATTTATCAAATACGCATTCCCATGCCTGAAAAAGAGGCCGCGCCTCCACTGATCAGTTCCTGAAAATCTCCAGACAGCTCAACTGATTCCGGCGTTGCAATAAAGAATACTGTTGGAAATCTTCTGCAGATTACCATTCATGGAATACGTTGCCTGGAAGCGAAATCAATGATCCGCTGCGCTACTTCCATGTTCAGTCCTTCCATATTCAGCACCACTGCCTTTGGAGCCAGCAGGTACTGACAGATCTCCTGGGAATCATTCATGGAGGTTGGTTTTACCATCGTCACTTCCATGCCGCCGCGTTTCATCGGAACTACCTTATTAGAGGATCTGCCTAAAAATCTTGGCTTTGACACTGGCTGTCCGACTCGTCATAGTCATAATCATCATCCAGCTTCGTTTATCTTTTTTTCCCGAAAAGGCTTTTCTTCTCCGGTTTCTCATCTTCATAATCGTCATCCAGGAAGTAATCATCATCCATCGTTGTCGCTTAACCGCAGGCTATCCATAATTTTTCCAAAAACGCCCATTTCTAATCTCCCATCTTACTATCTTGCACCAAAGATTCCGGTGCCTACCCTGACCATGGTTGCACCTTCCTCTATTGCAACTTCAAAGTCTCCAGTCATACCCATGGACAGAATATTCATAGTACCATTATCAATGTTTTTACTTTTCATGTCAACATATAATTTATTTAATTTTTGAAAACAGGGCGATTATCTTCCGGAATTGTCCACAAATGGCGCAATGGTCATCAGGCCCCGGACACAGACTCCAGAAAGTCCTGATCTGTTTTAAAGGCATTTCCACTTCTTCTGCATGAAAAAACCGAACTTACTTCTCCTCTATCTGCCACATTGACCTCCAGAAGAATCTGGGTCACGATTCCTTTTTTCACTGATTCCTCCTGGATCGTCTCTGCAAGATGCAGGGAATCTACTGAATGAATCAGACAGGTCTTCCCTACGATCTGCCGTACCTTTATTGGTCTGCAGATGGCCGATCATATGCCATCGGATATCCTCCGAAGCTCTGGCTCTTTTTGGTCAGAATCTCCTGTACCTTATTCTCTCCAAAGTCTCTCTGGCTCCAGCTTCGTAAGCTTCCCGAAGCATCTCCACTGGTTTTGTCTTGCTGACAGCGATCAAAGTCACTTCTTCCGGTTTTCTTCCCACCCGCAGGCAGGCCGCTTCTACACGTTTTTTATCTCATCATATTGTCTGGCAACCATGCAATCTCTCCCTTACTGATATACTAATACACCTTCGCCTTCTACGGCGTCTGCGTCCAGAATGATATGATCATAAACGTTCAGACCATATCTGGTTCCTTTCTGTACAATATAAAAACTCGTTATTCTCTGCCAGAATCTCTATCTGACGAAATACGGAATAACCCTTATTGATATTATAAACTCCCCCGCAGCGATCCAGTCTGCCCCACCTGATACCGATCCTGAGATCCTGGTTTTATCAGATAGTCTCCTGCATGGATTCCTTCCTCTTCTCCCATATCGATATAACAGGATTCTTCATCTGAATAATAAATCGTTGCAGGAACGAACACGATCGAGGTTCCTGATCAGAATACACTTTATTGAATCCTGAATCATTGCCATCGCCACCGGTGGTTAAATATTCTGCCGGGACACGGTAAAATCTTTGCTGGCAACAGAGCTTAATGGAATTTTTAATCCCTTTACCTCTTCTGTGACCACTTCAAAATCCACATACCGATCTGCTTCAAACTGAATCATAAATCGTTTAAAATCCAATTTTCCATAGGTTTTTCCATCCGTTCCTGTAAGAACAGAAAATGCGCCATTCATAGTCAGATTTTCACTTGAAAATTAATCTTCAGACTGGTCTGTCCCCAAACTGTGCCAGATCCTCCTCTTCCAGAGGAAATACCACTGACCAGGTATCATCGGTGATCACCTTGTAAGCCGGTGTTCCAGTCTCCGCAAAAGGTCCGGTCTTGATCGTCAATCTGGAATAACCGGTCCGGTCAAATACATCTGCGTTAATGGAGGTTTCATCCAGATTCTCATAAGAATCCACTGCATAAGAAACAATTCCACTGACCGGTGCTTAACTGCTTAAAATTGCCTCCCAGCTTCTCTGCCAGATCTTCTCCCTGGCTCATCGCACCGAAATTAGAATATTCCATAACCAGAGATTCCAGAGAATATTCCACATCATAAACATTACCAAAACGGTTGTCATTATATGCCAGACTATAAGAGGTCAGGATTTTTAATCTCTGCCAGATCCGAACCGACAGCACTGACTGTCCCTGTCCCATCTCTTCCAGCTGCTGTGCCAGGCTTCCCGTCTCATCCACAGAACAGATACTGGTTCCAACCGCAACTCTTCGTCCTTCCCGCACATAATAATTCACATATCCCGAAGCGTCCAGATATTGGGTTGTCTCTTTTCTTAATATAATGCCTGTAATTCCTGTCATTCACAATGGCGCCTTCGGTCACTTCATAAGGCTGTATCTTCTCCCTCGACCAATAGGTATAAACGCTGAATAACATATAGATAAAAATGACCAGAAAGATCAGTTTTCCAATATTAATATTCCTGATAAAAGCCCTGAGTCCCCGCTGACTGCTTCTGGGTACCTTACGACCTTCTGAGGTTTCTTTGCCATAGGAGGCGACCTCCTTTTCTTTTTCACGTCTTATCCATTATACGTGCTATCCCTCAAAAGTTCAAGAGTAAGAAAGACACAGATCAAAAATGCCGCAGGCTGAAATTCTATGATAGAATCTCTTATCCTGCGGCACTTTATGATCATCTTCGTTCGAAATCAATCATTATGTATTTTGTAAAATTATAAAGAAATGATAACATCCTTCTTTACATCCTCTGGAAGCTCATCTGCATCCATAGATACGCTCAATACGAATGTTACATGATATTTCTCACTGATATCTTCCAGTCTGAGATTGTCTCAGAAATATCCAGTCCCTCCAGACATGCCAGTTTTAAGAAGCTGTCCAGGAACATCACTTCCAGATCATGATCCTGGGAAATAATTCCAGAAATAAAACCAATAAACCCTGAACTATCTGTTACATCAAATCCTTTTTACATTAATCAGACGAATCTTGTTGCTTAACTCATACATGTGCTTGGAACTCTTATCTAAGTATACGATCGATCCCTTTGCCTCTGTAATCGCTGCATTAGCCTTATCAAGCAGATGTTTTGTCTTACCTTTTCCTTTTTTTCCAGCTATAATCTGCACCATAGTTAACGCCCTCCTTAAGTTTATTGGTTTTGTATAAAAAGTCTAATTGATTTGTCATAATTATAGTATAAATTTATTGAAAAATCAATCACTAATCGACAATTTTGGAAATTATATTTGTCATATTGTCATACAGTCCCGACGGCTTGGCGCTTTTAAGACAACAGAGATATATTCCTTCTCTTTCTGGTCCCTGAAGCCATGATCAGGCAGAATCCTGCTGCTGATGTAGTACCTGTTTTTTCCTGAAAATACAGTCAGTCCATCCGAGTCTGTCTCTGACCTACCATATACCAGTTTCCACCCTCCCAGGTAGTCGAAACCGGATTGCCGCTTCCATCGGTATAATCTGCTGTATAGGAAGTGGTTCCCGTCACTTTCCGAATTCCGGCTGCTTTAATGCCTCGTTAAAATCAGATACAGATCATAGGCAGTCGTATAATGATCCGCATTGGTCAGACCATGTGGATTCATAAAATGAGTTCCTGTCGCCCCAGTTTCTGGGCTTCCTCGGTTCATCAGTTCAGCAAACGCATCAATACTTCCAGCCATATGTACCGCAATAGCCGCTCCTGCATCGTTGCCGGACGGAAGCATCAGACCATATAAAAGCTGCTCCATGGTAAGCTGGTCTCCCGGATGAATCCCGGCAAGCGTCGCACCTGCTTCTGTGATCACTGCATCCTCTGTAACCGTGACCGTATCTGTCAGATCACCATATTTGATCGCGATCAACGCTGTCATAACCTTGGTAATACTGGCCGGATATAACCGCTCAAAGGCATTTTTGCTGTACATAACCTGCCCATCTGTAATATCAAAACAAGCCAGCCGCCTCTGATGTAGTATCGGAAGGCGAATACTGGCTCATCCGTAACTACGCACAGATCGCTGGCAAATAAAGATGCATATCCATCTGTGGAATCAGTCAGTTCCACAGGAAAACTGCGTTCTGTAAATGAGTATGGACGATCCAGAGCTTCTTCCTTTTTCCACAGCTGCATAACAGAAAGCCTGCCGTGAGACAGCAGGCAATCTTGTATATCGTTTTTTCTTCATACTGACACCTATTTGTACATCTCACGCCACTCCAGATCACCGCGCTCTAACGCCTTGATCAGAAGCCCGCAGTTGCCAGGTTGGTAGCTACCGGAATATTGTGTGCATCACACATGCGGATAATTCCTCTTCCATCCGGATCCATACGGTTTGGAGCAATCGGCTCCCTCAGAAAAATCACCAGATCCAGCTGATCCTGTTCAATGTCTGTACACATCTGCTGTTCTCCACCCAAATGACCGGATAGATACTTATGAACATTGAGATTGGTCACCTCCTCGATCAGTCTTCCGGTTGTTCCGGTTGCATAAAGTGAGTGTTTGCTGAGGATTCCCTATACGCAATGCAGAAATTCTGCATCAGTTTTTTCTTTGATTCATGAGCGATTAAACCAACGTTCATATATCTTCCTCCTTTATTCGTTCGTATGAAGGTACTGAATCATTACCATTCGTTACTATATCTGCGTTGCAATCCAACATTCAACACGACTCCGATACCGATATACAGACTCAGCAGAGAACTGACTCCGTAACTGACAAATGGAAGCGGCAAGCCTGTGTTCGAAATATCGCGGTTGCTACTGCAATATTGGCAAAGCTCTGGAAAGCCAGAAGTGTTGCCATGCCTGTACAGATCAGTCTTCCAGAAAGATCCTTGGCCCGGTACGCCATCATCAGGCATTCATAAACCAAAAGAAGAACAGGGCGATCACGATCATCGCGCCGACAAATCCCATCTCTTCTCCGATTATCGCAAAAATAAAATCCGTCTGTTCCTCCGACAGAAAATTACCATTCTTGACAGAGGCGATCTCTGTATTGTTTAGACCTTTGCCCCAGAGCTGTCCGGAGCCAATGGCCATAATGGAATTCTCCTGCTGCCAGTAAGCAGCGGAATACTCCTTTGGGTTGATCCAGGCTAAAATTCGTGTTGCCTGATATCCCCTCAAAAATGGAATCATCTCATACTGGAGCATGTATACAAACACCGCCCAAGGGGAAACAGCACTGCCAGAACTCCTAAAATCCACTTGTAACTGACACCGAAACAAAATACAACCGACGCAATGATCACCGTAGTAACCAGAGTTGTGGAAAGGTTCGGCTGCTCCAAAATCATAAAGGCAGGAAGTGAACAGTGCAGCTCCAACTGCCAGAGTAATGGGCTGATTGATCTTTCCTGATATCTTTGAAAATACCAGAAAAGAACAGGATCAGTCCGATTTTTACAAATTCTGCTGGCTGAATCGCCCGATCACTGGAAGGATCAGCCATCTGGTCGCTCCGCCGGCAGTCCGTCCCATAAGAAGTACTGCAGCCAGAAACACCACGCAGGCTCCATAAATCAAAAACATGTAAAGAAAGGAGCCTGGTATAATCGACTCAGGGAAAGACAGATCGCAAGGATCAGTCCTAAAAATAATACCAAAATCTGTTTTGCGATCATGGAACGGTCCTGGTTTGTCGCGCTCCAGATTGCCATAACCCGATCCCACTAAGCAGGATCACATAGATCAGATCCGGAAATTGTATCTTTTAAAGTTGTAATCAAAAAGCATTGTTAAAAAATCCTTCAATCTCATGCTGTGTACTGGTAACTTTGCGTAAAGGGTTGTTGTATATCGTTCTGAGGAGGTGTCCTCCTGATGTTTTACGGCAATCTCCATCCTTGCTGCATCCAATATCCATGTACTTTGACAAAGCAGCACAGATATCACGCCGGATCATCTCGATCAGTTCCGGTGAACAGTCTGCTTTATCTGCTACAAGCAGTAATTTCAGCCGCCGGATGGCGATCTCCCGACCGTTTCATAGGTACACCTGGTTCTCGCTTCATGGCCGCCTCCTATGCACGCTTTAAAAGTCCTGAAAGCCGTGCAAAAAGTCCGGTTCTGCCGCGGTGCATACATAGGGATCTCCTCCCCATGATCCGCCTGCTGATGTCCAGATATGCTTTGTCCGGATGGCGTATTCGTACCTGCCAGAGGTTCCTCCCTGGTTGGTGGAAATCACGATCGCCTCATCATCTGGTATCGTTCCCATAAGAGGAATTGCTAAAATATCCATCACATCATCCACAGACATCATATCGCCTCTTCGACCATATCCATACGGACACGGTTAACGATCAGCTGGATATCCCTTTTATCTCCTGTTCTCCAACAACCGATGATCCGGTCTGCATCACGGATGGCTGATACCTCCGGTGTGGTCACAACCAGCGCCCGGTCTGCTCCTGCAATGGCATTTTTAAATCCCTGCCGATTCCTACCTCGACAGTCTAACAGAATGTAGTCAAACTCATCCTGCAGATCATCGATCAGTTTTATCATCTGTTCAGGATTTACTGCTGATTTATCTCGTCTGTGCAGACGGAAGTAAAGAAAGGTTTGGGTATCTTTTGTCTCTGATCAGGGCCTGCTTCATCCTGCAGTTTCCTCGACCATCTACCAGATTATATACGATCCGGTTCTCCAGTCCCATGACCACATCCATTCCGAAGCCCGATGTCCGTATCGATCATCACAACTTCTTCTACCTAATATAGCCAGTCCTGTTCCAATGTTTGCCGAGGTTGTGGTTTTGCCTTTCCCTCGCCTTTTCTCCGGAGGTAATCACAATGACTTCACTCATAGTTCCATCCTCCTGCAATAAATTCTTACCAACAAATATTTTACTCTATATTTTCTAATATTTCCAGTATTAATTATATTTAAATAGGTCAAATATATTTTTTAGTATTTTTCACACAGATGCCTTGATTCTCCACATAAGCAATAGATGGTCCCTTGCCTAAACGTTTTCCCTTTCCGGGTAAATCGCCTGTACTTCACTGATCTTCAGCTGCTGGGGAGCCATATCCAGGGCAACGATCACTGTCTTTTCGTTGCCAGAGGCGCCTGCAGTCACACTGCCATGCAGATCTCCGAGGATCACCACGTTCCCCTTGGAAATAATTCTGCGCCTTTTCCCACATCACCGATCACTACAAGACTGGTCTCTGTTTCCAGTAATTCCTGCTTTTAAATTACCGCGAAAAACTGACCAGTGTTGGAAGACAGCTCCATCAGACGGTTTTTCAGTGCTCTTCACACCGGCGGATCCGGTTTATATCCTGATCTACCAGGCACAAAATCTCGATCTGGGAATGCTCTGTGATCACATTGACGATCTCAAATTCCTGTTCCGGGGTCAGGGACGCCCCGCCAAAAGTCAGCGTCATCTGTACAGATCCCCAGAATCTGGCGCCTTCTTCAAACTTATGGTACGTCCAGAAGCAGCGTCTCATACGCTGCTTCCGATCCAAGATTACCGTCATACCAGATTTATTTCCTTTAATGACTACGGTGTTTTTTTCATGACCGATCACCCTCTTTATTTTTTTTAATCGCCGATCACGACGTTGATTGTTTCAACGTTCTGCATTCAGGATCTCATCCAGGGATGTATATCCATAATACAGACGGTATACATTTTAGCTACTGCCGCAGCGTTAGAGGAAGTATATCCATATGGGATATTGACCGTCACAATGATCTCCGGGTTGGTATATGGTCCATCCACGCATGGTCTGTTCTCCTGTGCAGTACCTGTCTTACCTCAAGCGATCTCTACTTCCAGATCTTTAAAGATATCCTTTGCAGAGCCTTCCCGATACTACGGCCCTCATGCCAGTCTGTACTGCATCCCAGGTACTGTCTGCCACCTCGACCTGACTGGAAAGCTCCGTCTGATGCTCACGACCACCCCTGCCATCAGAAGTCATCACCTTGTCAACCAGACTTAACTCATAAACATTTCCCCGGTTAGCCAGAGCGGAAACATATCTGAAAGCTGCACATTGGTATAGGAGTTGGTACCCTGTCCCATCGCAGAACGCCCGGGTCTTCCGTAGTCAGCTTCGATCATTTTCAGAAATTTCAATGCCGGATTTGTGATCCAGACCAAACATGGTCGCATATTTCTGATCGTCCGAATACCCCTGTCCGTCGAATACACACCATTTTCATCTGTGGAAAGCCGGTGTGCCATCTCTGCGAAAAAGTAGTTACAGGAATTCTGGGATTCCGCCTGATACCGTCAGATGTCCATGACGCCCCGGATAAATCCAACATTTGATAGACGGGGACACTTCCTCATAAATACCTGTACACTCTACGGTTTCTCCCAGGGAGATCACACCTCTTCCAGAGCAGCAATGGCTGTAATTGGCTTAAATGTAGAACCTGGTGCTTTTCGTGCCTGCGTGGCATTGTTGTAGAGTGGAAGGGACAAGGTCATCATTTAACTTACTGTAATAAGCCGCATCTACCGTACCAGAAAGCATGTTGTTGTCATAACTTGATAGGTAACCAGCGCCCGGATCTCTCCTGTATTGACATCTGTCACCGTACATCCTGCCGTACATGGATCCAGAGCCAGCTGGGCCGGTGTCAATTCGATCTTGGAGATCTTATCGATCATAAATGAATACGCATAATTTTCTCCGTTGCCTGTCAGCAGAGAAACCTGCTGCTCATCAGATGGGAATACCCCTGGGAATAAAGTGTGCAGACAAAGTTCCCTGTCCGGTCACTACTCCCCGATTGATCAGATAACGGTAAATCCTCTTGGTAAATTTCAGTCATCATCCTTTAAATGGTCCAGAATATACCGTACAATGGCATCGTAGCTGTCATCCGCACTGGAATATCTGCTGGACGCCTCCAGCTTCGTCGTATCGATCCAGTTATTGGAAATACCGCTGTAAAGATAATCCCTGAGACTGATGGTTTCATTTTTCCAGTTCTCCGCTTCCGGGCTGGAGCTGTCGATCTTGTCCTCTGGATGATCCCAACAGTAGAATCTGACAGGTAACTGTAAATATACTGCATGTAAGCCTTCTGATCCTCCGGCAGCTCCGCCATGGACGGGGCATTCGGATTATACAACTGGCTTTCCAGTTCTTTCATGATCTGTTCTCTGGAAGAAAGAAATTTCTGATGGATCTGCTGTTCGATGGCACCAGCTTCTTCCGATTCCATATGTTTTAAAGAAAGCACGTTGTTATTGATCAGCTGATAATACGCATCCTTGATCGGGATCTTCTTCTTACTGGAATCCTGGTTTTCCAGTTCCGTCACATCACGGTTTACCAGACGCCTGTCAAAATACCAGCCAGCTGTCTCTCTAACAGATGATAGATTCTTTCTGGAGATCCGCATCGATGGTCAGATAGACATCATTGCCTGCCACCGGCTCGGTTCCATTTTCATCTTCTTTCAGTATCCTCCTGCGGCTGTCCACGTACAGATTCTGTACGCCCTTTTTTCCCCCTGCAATTCCTGCTCTAAGGCTTCCTCAATACCGATACGTCCCTACGATATCAGTCACTTCATAATTCTCATCTAATTTTTTCAGTTCCTCCAGCTGGTCAGACTGGACTTTTCCGGTATAGCCGATGATCGGGGCAAAATAAATACTGTCATCATAAACACGGATGGTGGATTCTTCAATTCCAACACCTTGAAGCTCTGCCACACTCTCCTCGATCTCCGCCACCGTCTCTTCAGAAACATTGGTAGCTACGGTTGTGCTCTTATATTTCTGATAATCCGTCAGAGACATCGTATACCGGATGTTGGCAATGGCTAAGGCCTCTTTCATCCGTCAGAACGATCGGATTGCCTTTCCCGTCCTTCAGCCGTTTTATGTCATAATGCTTTTTCATCCTTCAGCTGCTCAAAATATCTCTGGCTGAAACATTGGATGGATATTTCCCGTCCGGATCATCCAGCTTATCTACCGAGGTCAGACCGTAATAGTCCTGAAGGAAACGTTTCCTCGCTGCTTCTGAAGACGCTGTAAACACCATATCCCCATTCTGATCAATGGTGATCTCCAGTTTTCCTTCTACCATCTCTCCATGTTTTTCCAGCACCCGGATCAGATTGAGAAGCATCAGGTTTTTATCCTGGTTTTTCCGGTATGCACCAGTATCCTGACGGTTACCGCATAAGCCAGTTCATTGTGCGCCAGCATTACTGCCATTGCGGTCATAAATATTGCCTCTGGTTCCAGGGTATAGACCGTCTGCAAGGTTTTGGACACATACTGGGTCAGATACACTGTTCGCCGTTTATGATCTGCATATTGAACAATTTACTGATCAGTCCAAAAAACATCAGGGTAAGATGACTGCCAGGGCAAATACCCTGAACCTGCGATTTTTTTACTGTTTCCTGCAGAATTTCTAAAATGTCTCTAAACAATGGTCGTATCTCTCCTATTTTCCATACGTTTCAGCCACCGGTTGATAAACAGGATCAGGCGGTAGAGAAAACAAAGTGGTCACTAACAGTAAAAATGATCTCTGGGATCATCAGTTCTTTAAATAATACAGAATATTCAGTCTTCCGCGATCAGAAAACGGAACACATAGATGTACAGATTGTATGCCAGTTCGTTGACCAGGCTTAAGATCAGCGGAAGGGTAATATAATCTTCATAATAATATTTGGTACAGATTCCGTTCAGATATCCTACATAAATGTAAAACAACGTGTAAAATCCAAAAGGTCCGCTGTAAAACAGGTCCAGCAGGATTCCCGCCAGAACACCGTAAAACATACCTGCCTGCTTTCCCTCAATAAAACCAAAGGAAAATGTCAGGATCAGAAGCAGATTCGGCGTTGCCGTCAGAAATGGCATCAACGGGGAACACACAATTGATGGTAAACGCAAGGATCATCAGACATAGATTGATCCCTGCCCGTTTGATTCTCATGTTCATGGTCATTGTCCCACCTGATCTCCTGTCTCCTTTACCTGGGTGATGATCAGCACTTCCTGAAGATTACGGAAAGAAACCACCGGAACCAGATAACCGGAACTGGTAAGCTGATTACTGTCCAGGGTGATGTCGGGAAGCGTAGCCAATGAGAATTCCTGGCAAAAACTTGGAACTGATGTTCGAGGTTACGATCCGATCCCCTTCTTTTTACATCGGCATCCTTCTGATATTGGTAATACGAAGCCGTCCTTCTTCATAGAGGGTCAGGTCTCCTGCAACAATACAGGTATCTCCGGACTGACAGCCATCGAACTGACACGGCTGGAATCATCGATGATGGAACGGACCGTGGCGTAATGGCGCCTACATCTGTAACGATACCCCACCAGACCTCCGCCTGCCATCACATTGCTGCCCACTTCCACTCCATCTGCTGAACCTTTATCCACACGGAATACCTGAAATCAGTCTCCAGAGTCCTTTGGCACGACTCTGGCTGCTGTCTTTCATACTGTAGATACCCTGATCCAGGTTATACAGTTCCCGCAATCTCCGCAGTTCAAACTGGTCCGAAACCAGACGATTGTTTTCCTCCGTTAACTGGGCCACTTCCTCCTGAAGTTTTTTGTTCTCATCCAGGGCAGATTTTAAGCTGGCGTAATCTGTCAGTTCGTCATAAATGGTAATACCAACCTTATTGACTCCGGACTGGATCGGGATCAGAAAATATCCCACCCTGTCCTGAGAGTGCCAGCCACCCATCAGAAAAGGATGTAATTCCGATGAGGGCAATACAGAACACTGTCAGTCCGATTAATAAATAACGCGTATATTTTGATTCCATGTGCTATAACATTCCTTCTTTTTTTAAAACTGCTGTATGACCCGTCTCCAATGACAATGTGATCCAGCAGCTGGATACCCACCAGTTTTCCCGCCTCCTTCACCCTCTGGGTAATGGAACAGTCCTCCCGGCTGGGTGTCGGATCACCGCTGGGATGGTTATGTACCATGATCATCCCCACTGCCCGGTATCTCAGTGCTTCAATCAAAATTTCTCTCGGCGATACGATGGAGGCGTTGACGGTTCCCTTGGAAATCAGCACATCCCGTATCATTCCCTTGTTTATTATCTGTCAGCATCACATGAAGCTGCTCCTGCCCCATGGGCGCATCTCTTCCATATAGTAATTCACCACTTTTTCCGGGTTCTGGAACTGGGTGATCTCCGACATGACAAATCTTCTGCTGATCCGCTGGGACAATTCCCTGATGCACAGAAGCTGGATGCCTTTACATCACCGATCCTCCACCCTTTTAATTCCGAAGTGTTAGGCATAGTCCAGGATACCATCCTGGGGATAATTCGTCTCAGAATCTGCTGGGCGGTCTCTATGAATTGGTTTTCCTGCTGCCGGTCCGTATGATCACGGACAGCAGCTCATCACTTAAAGCCTCCGACCCTGTTTGATACATCTTTTCGTATGGCCGGTCATTGACCGATCCTTTCATGGTCTGTTTTCCATGTCTGTCCTTTCCTGTAACTCCCCATACGCCGAACTCCAGACAGGTTTATTTTAACATGTCCACCATTCCGTCTACCAGTTTCTGTAAAGACATCAGAATTCCCAGTTTTGCATGACTACCAGGTCAAACCTCCTGGAAATAAACGGCATATGGAGGTTTGATCGGTCCATCAGCGCTTAACTCAATGGAAAAAGCACCTGCTGCCATGATAACCGGCGCATCATAACCCGGCATATCCCATGGTTCTGAGCTACATAGCTGTTCTACCGGGGCAGCTGCCTGATACCCTGGCAGAATGCGATGACGCCTTCCGGTTTTCAAAGGTTACCGCCTGAATGATGTCGTGACGGCTCTCGGTTCCGTTTGGAACAACGGCAAATCCCAGTTTCTCATAAACATTTGCAGCAAAGACAGCACCTTTTAATGCACCTGCAACAACTGTCGGAGCCAGGAAGAATCCCTTGAAAAAGGAACTGGTTCAGTCCTAGAGTTGCGCCTACCTCACTCCAAGTCCAGGAGCGCTTAAACGGTATGCCGCACGCCTGATCCACGTCCCTTAGTCCTGCGATATAACCGCCAATAGGCGCAAACCACCGCCCGGGTTTTGATCAGAGAACCGACGATCATGTCTGCTCCGCACATCACTTGGCTCGATCGTATCTACGAATTCTCCATAGCAGTTATCTACCATACAGATCACATCTGGTTTGATGCTTTTGATAAAGGAAATCAGTTCCCCAATTCTGGCTTTTACAGAAAGAGTTGGTCTGGTGGCATATCCCTTGGATCGCTGGATCGTTACCAGTTTTGTCTTTTCGTTGATAGCCTTTTGATATTTTCAAAATCAAAGGAGCCGTCCTGCAGAAGGTCTACCTGGCGGTAGGATACGCCATATTCTTTTTATGAGCCGACGGAATCCGGATGCCGATCACCTCTTCCAGAGTATCGTATGGTTTGCCAACCGGGGAAAGCAGCTCATCGCCTGGTCTTAAGTTAGAAGCTAAAGCAACTGCTAATGCATGGGTTCCGCAGGTTAACTGTGGGCGTACCAGTGCGCCTCTCCGTGAAACGCTTTTGCGTAAACTGCCTCTAAGGTATCACGGCCAAGATCATTGTATCCATATCCGGTGGTTGCAGCAAAATGAATGTCACTGACCCGGTTGTCCTGCATCGCTTTGATGACCTTCATCTGGTTAAATTCTGCCCGCTTGTCGATTTCAAACCGTTCTTTTAAATGCCTCGATCTGAGCGCCAAACTCCAGTACTTTTTACTGATACCAAGACCATTTCTCGTACATGGTTTCCATTTCCATGTATTATCGTATTCCTCCTTCAATTTCATCCAATATATGTTCCAGGAAAAATTCTTTGGTCTTCCGGTCATTCTGGAACTTTCTTCAGCTCCAGCCAACGGACGTCCTTCCCTCTTAAACCAGGTGATCTGGCGTTTTGCAAAATGACGGGTGTCCTGTTTTAAGATATAAACGGCTTCCTCCAGACGGATATTTCCCCAGACAGATAATCCAGGATTTTGTAATCCGAGTCCCTGCATGGACACCATATCTTGTGGTACAGCCCATATCTTAGATGCTTCACTTCATCCACCAGTCCATGTTCCATCTCATCAGATCCACGGTCCGGTCGATCCGCTTATAGAGGGGTCTTCCCGGTCTGTATCCAGCACATAATAAAGAAACTGGTATGGGGACTGTTTTTCCTGCTCCTGCTCCTTGTGCAGAGGAGATCTTTTTTCCCGGTCTGGCGGTAGAACTCAATGGCCCGGATCACCTGTTTCACATTATTCTGATGAATAGCAGCTGCCGACTGACTGGATCGATCTCCTGTAGCATCTGATGGAGGCAGCCGGCCCCTGGGTCTGGGCCAATTTCTCCAGTTCCCTGACGGATGGCGGTATCACTGTCATTTTCTGTAAAATCAATATCATAGAGCAGTGCCTGGATGGTAGAACCCGGTTCCTCCCACAATGATAGGAATATGTCCCCGTTCATAGATGCCTGTTAATGCCTCTTTAGCCAGCTTCTGAACACCACGATATTAAATTCTTCTTCCGGCTCCAGCACGTCGATCAGATGATGGGGAACTCCATCCATCTCCTCCTGGTGTCACCTTAGGCAGAACCGATATCCATGTGGCGGTATACCTGCATGGAATCAGCGCTGATGATCTCACCATTAATAGCTTTAGCCAGCTGAATGGAAAGATCAGTCTTTCCTACCGCTGTGGGACCTGTCAGATGATCATCGGTTTTTTCATTTTCACTCATATCTTTATCCTATTTTTATACGATCCTTTTAAATTTCTTTTCCAGTTCATACCTGCTCATGGAAATGATGGTTGGCCGCCCATGTGGACAGGCATATGGATTGTCCAGGTTCAGCAGTTCATCGATCAGATGATCCGCCTCCGCATAGCGAAAGATGGTTGTTCCCCTTGACAGCGGCCTTGCACGACATGGTTGCTACCCGGTCATGGATCATATTGCCGTTCTTGCCCCCTGCATCCTCAGACAAGTCATCGATCATCTCCATAAGAAGTTCTTTCTTCGCCACGGAAAACAGGTTGTCCGGCACTGCCCGTACCGCGTACTCCTGTCCGCCGAAAGGCTCGATCTCAAAACCGATCTCCTGAAATATTTCATGTATTTTTTCAAGAGAACCTCCTCCGTGCTTGATGGTCAAAATGATCGGCGGATTCAGCATCTGGGAGGTAAATTCTCTTGTCTTCAGTGTCCGCATGGTCTTCATACAGCACCTTCTCATGGGCTGCATGCTGATCGATAATGTAGAGATGTTCGTTGAATTCCACCAGCCAGTAGGTGTCGAAGAGCTGACCGATCAGCTTGTGGCGGATGCGGTTCTTGGGCTCCAGGAGTTTTTCTTCGAAAAAGATCTAACTGCTGGGGCTGTTCTGCCTGCCCTGTGGCTTTCTGTTCCTGTTGGGGCTGTTTTTGCTCCGGCTTCTGGGACCCACTGGCGCAACTGCCTGAATTTCCGGCTCAGGCTCCGCACGGCTTTCCGCAATTTTGCCATAAACCGCTTCACTTTTATAGATCGAGGGCTGCATTGTTCTGGATTTAGCAGGTTCCTGTGGCTGCATTGTTCTGATTCACCAGGTTTCTGCACCATAGCCGCCTGCCGTTTCACCTCAAATGGCTCCGGATGAGGTGCTTTCTTCTGGGCTTCCTCCAACGCTTTCTCTCCTCTTCCCGCTTCACCAGATCCACCTGCGGATCAGTTCCATGAGAGACAGTGCCTGACTGATGGCCTGGAAGATCATCTGGTAGACCTGTTCTCCATTGGCAGGAACCGCAGCTCCATCTTGGTTGGATGCACATTCACGTCCAGATACTCGGCTCAATGCTGATATGAAGCAGCACAAACGGATACTTATGCTGCATCATAAACGGCTTGTACGCGTCCTCAATGGCCTTACCGATCAGCCCGCTTTTCACATACCGTCCGTTGATGTAATAATCTCAAAACTCCGGTTACTTCTGGCGATCACCGGTTTTCCTGCAAATCCATGGACCTGCAGAACCTCCTGCTCACTTTCCACAGGAAGCAGATTGGCAGCGATCTCCCGTCCAAACACGGTGTAAATAATGTCCTTTAAATTATGGTTTCCGGATGTATGGAGACGGTTCTGGTTATTCTGGATAAACCGGATGGAGATATCCGGGACATGGCGATTTTCTCCACCAATGCCGCCACATGGCTTCCTTCCGTCTGGGCAGTCTTTAAAAACTTCTGTCTGGCCGGTGTTATAGAACAGATTGCGCACCAGAAAGGTGGTTCCATCCGGCGCCCCCACCTCCTCATAGCTTCTGCCCACGCCGCCTTCGATCTGATACCGGGTACCGGAAAGCTGTTCCGATGTCTTGGTGATCAGCTCTACCTGAGCCACAGAGGCGATACTGGAAAAGGGCCTCACCACGGAACCCCCAGGGAAGATACCGTAAATAGATCTTCCACGGATTTGATCTTTACTGGTGGAATGGCGCAGAAATGCCAACGGAACCTCTTCCTTCGGGATTCCGCAGCCATTGTCCGTCACACGGATGTAGGAAATGCCTCCATCCCGGATCTCCACAGTCACTGCAGTCGCCTGGGCATCGATGGCATTTTCCAGAAGCTCCTTTACCACCGAAGAGGGACGCTCGATCACCTCTCCGGCAGCGATTTTATTGATGGTACTTTGATCCAGTACAGTAATATGTGGCATAATGCCTCCTTACCAGCGGTTCTTCAGCTTGCTCTGCAGTCTGCTTAAGATATTCAGAGCCTCCATCGGCGTGATCTCATTGATGGAGATCTTTCTAATTCGTGGATAATATCGTCATTTTTCACTGTATCAAACAAGGTCATCTGATTAAGATCCACCTCATCCGGTCTGGTGACCGTCTTATGCTGGGATACGTTAGCGCTGGCCTCCGCGATCTCCCTGGCTTTCATGGTAATATCCGCACTGCTGAGTTCTTCTACCAGTTCTTTGCTCTTGTGATCACCTGATCCGGCACTCCGGCAAGCTTGGCTACCTGATTCCGTAGCTCTTTGTCCGCGCCGCCCTTTAATGATCTTACGCAGGAACACGATATCATCCCCTGTTCCTTTACGGCGATACAGTAGTTGGTGACACCGCTCATGGTGTCCTCCAGCTCTGTCAGCTCATGGTAATGGGTGGCAAATAAGGTCTTAGCGCCTAAGACTCTGGTGTTGCTGATATACTCCACCACCGCCCAGGCGATGCTTAAGCCGTCAAAGGTGCTGGTGCCCCGCCCGATCTCATCTAAGATCACGAGACTGTTTCTTGTGGCGTTTCTTAAGATGTTGGCAACCTCCGTCATCTCCACCATGAACGTACTCTGTCCGGAAGCCAGATCATCGGACGCGCCCACACGGGTAAAAATCCGGTCGCAGACACCGATATCTGCCTCATCCGCAGGGACAAAGCTTCCAATCTGTGCCATCAGCACGATCAGGGCTGTCTGGCGCATATAGGTGGATTTACCTGCCATATTAGGGCCTGTGATGATGGAGATCCGATTCTTATTGTTGTCCAATACCGTATCGTTGGCAACAAACAGATCATCCTTCAGCATCAGCTCCACTACCGGATGACGGCCATTTTTGATGTGGATGGTGCCTTTTTCATTGATCTTGGGTTTCACATAATTATTTCTGGTCGCTACCGAGAGATAAAGAACTGAACACATCCAGCCCCTGCAATGGCCTTGGCAGTCGTCTGATCCGGTTTACTTCTCCTGCGATCTGATCCCGCACATCGCAGAACAAATCGTATTCCAGGGAAAAAGCTTGTCCTCCGCCCCCAGAATGATATCTTCCAGATTTTTTTTTTAACTCATCGGTAGTGTACCGCTCTGCGTTGGCAAGCGTCTGTTTCCGGATAAAATAGTCAGGAACCAGATCTTTGAAAGAATTGGTCACCTCGAAATAATATCCGAATACTTTATTATATTTGATCTTCAAGGTTTTTAATGCCTGTTTTATCCCGTTCTCTGGCCTCTAACTCCGCCAGCCAGGTCTTTTCCTTCGGTTTTTGGCATGGCGCAGGCGGTCAGCCTCCTCATTATAACCTTCCTTGATCATGCCGCCTTCTCTGACGGACAATAGGCGGTTCTTCCACAATAGCCCGCTCGATCAAGTCATACAGATCCTGCAATGGGTCCATATCCTCATGGATCTCCTTTAAGACTGCACTATGAAACTCCTTTTAAGATATCCCGATAAACGGCAGCATTTTTAAGGAGTTGCGGAAAGCCAGCAGATCCCTCGATTGGCGGATTTGTAAGTGATCCGGCCGATGAGACGTTCCAGATCGTACACCGGGCCTAAATATTCCCAATCTCTTCTCTGGAAATGTAATTCATATTCAGTTCTTCGATGGCATTCTGGCGCTCGATGATCTGCTCTTTCCTGATCAGAGGCTGCTCGATCATGGTACGCATCAGTCTGGCGCCCATGGCTGTCTTGGTCTTATCCAACACCCATAACAGCGAACCACGGCGCTGCTTCTTCTCTTAAGGTCTCCACCAGCTCCAGGTTACGTCTGGTAGAAGTATCAATGATCATAAACTGCCCTGTGGTATATGGGTAATGGTCACGATGTGGGCCAGGAATTTTTCTGAGTTTCATAGAGATATTCCATGACCGCACCTGCTGCGATCACACCAGCGTCATAATCTGCCAGTCCCCAGTCCGTCCAAAGTACTCACATGAAAATGCTCTTTTTAACACCTTTTCTGCAGCTGTCATCGGAAAAATAGTGGCTATCCAGAGAAGAAACCGCCACATGATAGCGGTTTTTAAGATCATCCAGATCAATGCTGACATGTAAAACGCCTCATTGCAGATGATCTCTGACGGGGCGAATTTGTGGATCTCATCCAGAAGATTTCTCTCCCCGACTCCACCTCTGTCACCAGATAATCTCCAGTAGTCATATCACAGGTGGAAATGCCGTAGGTATCGCCAATATAAACAATGCCCATCAGGTAGTTATTTTTCGTCTCGTCCAGTGCCTGGCTGCTGGTAATGGTTCCCAGTGTGACCACACGGATCACCTCCCGTTTTACCAGTCCCTTTGCTAATTTGGGGTCCTCCATCTGCTCTGCGATGGCAACCTTATATCCTTTCTGCACCAAACGGCTTAAATAGCTGTCCACAGCATGATAAGGAACGCCGCACATCGGTGCGCGTTCTCCAGTCCGCATTCCTTTCCGGTCAGGGTAATCTCCAGCTCTTTCGACGCGGTCAGTGCATCATCAAAGAACATCTCGTAGAAGTCACCCAGACGATAGAATAAAATACAGTCACTATATTGTTTTTTGGTCTCCATGTATTGGGCCATCATTGGTGATAATCCAGCCACGTTTTAACTCTCCTGCCCTTCTACTTGCTTTCCCATGTAGTAAAAATCCTTTGGACTCCTCCAGCCATACATCCACAATCTTTCCGATGAGGCTTTCGTCTCCCGGGAAATGCACCACGGTGTTGTTGCAATCGTCCGGTCACATAGCCCTCTTTGTGGTCATCCAGAGTCTCTACCAGAACCTTCTGGGTGGTATGAAGATCGCGTCCGCAGACCTCTGAGGAAATCTTCTGGACTTCCTTTAACAGACGGTCAAAA
>VOFG01003538.1_pt1 | contig 23509 bp, 44 predicted proteins | sample 5384171 | NCBI WGS metagenome assembly VOFG01 (sample SAMN12384726, study PRJNA508395) | human gut metagenome | isolation source: healthy gut F | host: Homo sapiens | reverse complement strand
ATTCTCGAATGCTTGTATCATTAGTACCTCTTGTTTGCTGAGTTCCAGGTATATGTCTAAATGGCATCCAATTGCCACTAGTATTGCTATTTTGAGATATCCCTTATATATATCCGCTGTCATATCATAGAGCAGAGAGATATCAAATAGAGCAAGTAGAATGATACATATAAGAAATTTATGGATAAAAATTTACTATACATGATTGTATCCCTATAATAAGCTCGTTTTTATTCTGAGGAACTCATCTTTACTTCTAAGCTACTCCATCAAAGAATGTAATAACCGTTATTTCTCGTGGGCAGTTGATACGGATTGGGAACCAGTGTCCTGTGCCGTTATTAACGTAGCACACGCTTTGTTCTTCTACATAGCGACCTTTTGTATATGGTGTGCCCGTTGGTACTAATGGCACGCCCATGAATACGATTTGTCCACCATGAGTATGACCAGAAAGGGTCAACGGAATTTTACGTTCAATAGCTTCTTCAAAGAATTCAGGGTGATGGGCCAATAGAATAACAAAGGCATAGTCTGGAATACCAGATAAAGCCTTATCAATCATAGCTTCACGTTTTTCTTTTTTCTCGATCATTATCGTACGCAACGCCAGCAATATAGACCGGTTGTTTACCACCCATGATTTGAATATTGCTATTCACAAGGATATTCATAGGTGTATTATGTTTCAGTTCGTCTAATACCTTATTTACATCATGATGGTATTCGTGATTGCCTAAGATGAAATCGACGCCGTCTGGAATTTGTTTTGCAAAGGTTGTCAGTCTTTCACAGACTTGTGGTAGCCAAGCTAGTTTATCAATTAAATCACCAGTGATGACAACGCGATTAGGCTTTTCTACAAGGGCGAGCTTTAAAATTTCATCAAGATCATCTAAGTCGATACTCGGACCTACATGAACATCGCTAAGTTGGACAATTTTATAGTCCTTTTCAAGCCAGGTGGTAGATTCGTGTAGCCGAAGCTTTCATGCGTTACCTCAATCTCATGTTGACCTACATAGGCTGCATAGCTAGAACCACCGATAGTAGCCAACGGCACCATAGTTGCAGCAGTTCTAAAGAAAGCGCGACGACCCGTTCTATTTTCCTCTGGCGTTTTGCTCCAAATCTTATTAACCGCCCAGTATAGTAAACCTAGGACGATGAATACAGGAATAGCCAAGAATAGGCCAAAGAGAAAACCGTAACTTTCAGTACGGAACATATTCATCAAAGGATAGTACATCGTACCATATAAATCCACTTGATTGAGTATATAGTATCGGATAGCCGCGAACCACGCACCGATAATGATGATATAGCCCACCCAGGCTGGCCATTTCTTTTTATGGGCTTCCACAGGTTGAGGAAAAGCGCCCAAAATCCTACCAATCCTATTATGAGGATAGCAGAAAAAATGATATTAAATAGAATTCTCATTCATTGCTCCTACAAATTACTTTGCCATCTCCGTCAATTTACCATGAGGTCCCGCCCAAGCATAATCGGAGAACTCATCGCGCTTGATGAGCATCCAGTCCTTTGGTAATTGCTGTTGGATATCTGCGATCGTTATATTCTTAGCATCTCCTGTGTACGTTAAATCGCCGCGGAATGCTTTCATAAACCATTTCCGATGAGAGAAATGTGTGTTAATTCTTTTACAATACTGGTTGTAAGGATAGTGCAAAACCTAGGTCCTTAACTAATTCTTCAAGGCCTTGTTCTCCGTCGTCAAAGGCAGATACCATTTCCACAGATGGGAATTCCCACATGGATCGTAAAAGTCCACGGTTCGGCCGTTTATGCAACAAATAATAGCCTTTATACTTCAAGATGCCCACGAATAAAGGCACCTCTACTACCTTTGTTTTCTTGATGCGCACAGGCAGTTTATCTGTATCTTTATGTTGGTATGCTTCGCACATATTTACAATAGGACATTCCCCACAGCGCGGAGTTTTGGAATGCACACAGCAGAGCCGAAATCCATTAAGGCTTGGTTAAAGTCACCAGGCCGATTATGAGGCAATGTCTCCTCTACGATAGCCGTAATAGCCTTCTTACCCTTAGTGCTTAAAATATCGTCAAAGATGCGATATAACCGAGCGTAGAATACGCAACATTGCCGTCTACAGCTGCTTCTGGTTCGTTGTACGCCATAGATAGCACGGCCCCAGCTGTATAAGATCCTACGCCCTTCAAGGACTCCATCGTCTTGCGGTCACGAGGGCACGATACCACCATAGTTTTCCACGACATCCTTTACACCAAGGCGCAAGTTGCGAGCCCTGCTGTAGTAACCGAGCCCTTGCCAAGCGTGAACTACCTCATCTTCGGAGGCATTTGCTAGGTCCTTCAAAGTTGGGAATAGTCGCATCCAATTGTCATAATAAGGCTTCATCGCCTCAATGCGGGTCTGCTGGCTCATCACCTCAGACACCCAAATCTTATAAGGGTCTCCCACAATCGCGCCACGGCAATTCCCGTTTATTCACATCATACCACGCCAACAGCTGTGGCACCCACTTTGGGTTCTTTTTATCAGTCATATTACCTCAATATATTATAAATTTAGTTAGTACCACTTTCATGCCCTATTTTATACTCAATGCGTTTTAACGTTAAATTGCCAATACGTTCATCATCCATTAATATAAAGATCAATGCGTGCCAAGTGTTCACTTTCAAGCACGGTGTCCACAGCGGTCAAATCCATCTTATCTACCGCACTATTATCTCGACCAAATACAATGGGTCCTTTTAATTTCTTACCTTCTAGCAACATTGGCAACCATCTGCGGTCACCATCCCACATATGTCCATAAGGAATTTGATCGACCGTTAGCCAATGAGGCTCCATTTCGTCTGTTTCCTCTACATCGCCTGTAAAAGTACGCAAAAATATACATAACCTACATGTGTTAAGCTTTCATCAAAGAGGAAATTGAAAATCAAAGGCCGCGACACATTCTAAGTCTTCAGGGGTTCCCTGAAGGCTAGATTCCTCATAGAGCTCACGGATGGCACACTCTCGGAAGCTTTCACAAGCCTCGAGTTTACCGCCAAACCCATTATATTTATTAGCCCCGAAACCGCGCTTCTTACGCCCTAACAATATACGATTTTGCTCATCAATAGGAAATACGAGTGTCGTTGGTTTCATAGGGTCTCCTTAATTACAAAAATAACACACTATTATTATACCATTATTTCATGTACGAATGTGCTAGTTGTGGTATGATTAAGAGTATAGATTTTCGTATACGGAAGGAGGCACATGATGAACAAACCACTTAGATTTAATATCGAATTAGGACGGACAAAGCCCGTCAATATTCGCAATGAACAAGTGCGTTGTCCCTTCTGTGATCGTTCCAAATTAACGGATATTCTAGATACATCAGGTCATATTATATGGCTCATGAACAAATATCCTGTACTAGATAAAACATGGCCGACTGTTATTATTGAAACAGAAACGGACGAAGGCGAATTTTCTACATTGCCTGCCGATCAAGCGGCTCGTATTCTCCAATTTGGCCTAGATAAATGGCGTGAAACACGAGAACGGAAAGAGTTCAAATCAGTACTCTTCTTCAAAAACACGGATACATGTCTGGCGGTTCCATCCGCCACCCTCACAGCCAAATTATAGGCCTTGAGGATTACGATTACCACGAAGATATTACGGCTCAAAATATGGAAGGCTGGCTCTTGCACGAAGATCAAGATGTGCGCATCACCTTGTCTACCCAGCCCATTATTGGTTTCTTCGAGTACAATATTCGCTTCAAGCCAGATGCACCGGTTCGCTCCGTTGCATTGCGTTTACAACAGGTATTGCGGTATGTATTGCGCAGCATCGCCAATTACAGCCAGTCCTATAACTATTTTGTATATAATCTTGAAGACGGCTACGACTACATCAAGGTAGTAGCCCGTTATGTCACAACACCACTTTACGTAGGTTACAAAATTCCTCAAACTTGCGATGAAGAGCGCGCTGCAAAAATCATCCAAGACATTGCGCCGTACTTCCACGCTTCAAAATAGTTTTACTTATACATATTGTATCTAAATAATTTTGATATATTTGAAAGGATTTTTATGAAAGTATTTGCCATCGGCGACCTCCATCTATCTGGCAATCCTCCGACGAAGCCGATGGATATTTTTGGTCCTCACTGGAATGATCACTGGGCCCGCATCAAAGAGCATTGGAATGCCAATGTAAGCGATGAAGACATCGTCTTTCTCGTAGGTGACATGAGCTGGGCTCTTCGCCTAGATGAAGCGGCTTGCGACTTACAAGAAATTGCATCCATGCCGGGTAAAAATATATGATCCGCGGCAATCACGATTACTGGTGGGCCTCTGCCAACAAGATGCGAAACCTCATGGGCGATGCTATCACCTTTTTACAAGGCCATGGTACAGCAGAACTCATTCAAACAGAAGAAGGCCCTCGCATTATTGCCTTTGGTGGAACACGGGCCTACCTCTGCCCTGAGACTCCCATTTCACACCTGAAACAGACCAATCCATTTACGATAGAGAACTGATGCGTACCGAAGCAGCATTACAAGAAATGGATGGCGCTGTAGATAAAAGAGAAGAACAGCTCAAGCAAATGCTGATAAACAAACATGGAAACAACAGATTCTGAAACATCAGATCCATCATTAACCATAGATATAGACAACATACCAGTAATAAAAATCTTATTGTTACACTATCCTCCATTTAACGAGTCCAATGCCCCTTCTGGTTTCACGGACCTTATAGAGAATACAAAGTAGATACTTGTATCTTTGGACATTTACACGATCAAATATCCTTTAAGCGTATTCCAAAGGAATTTGGTTCTGCATAAATTAGAGCTAGTATCTGCAGACTACCTAGACTTTAGACTGAAAGAAATTATGTAAGGAGAGACCATGAGTCGCATTCATAAAGAACATTTACAAGCGGGCTATATTTTTGGCGATACTATCAACCAAGAATATATTTACTTGCCCTCTGGTGAGGTAGGCACTGACCATCCATTTGGCAGTCCTCGAAACACCGACAAAGCGTGAGGACATTACGTTGGACGAAGCGGTTCATATGATTGATACGCTAACATTAAAACGGTGCAGCCATCCTACATTAGGTAAAAAATCATTTTAATAATATAATGGCATTAACAAATTAAGCTGGTAGATATCTACCAGCTTTTTGTATGGACTTATACAGTTTTTAGATGTTCCATAAAAGGATTATCCCAAGAATCCACCATGGCCCATGCGAATACAATCCTCTTTTGTGATTTCATCGTTTGCTACAAGGCGTGGCAAGATTTCGTCAAAAGCAGTCGGTTTACTAAATAATACGCCACCCGGAACGCCAAGAATCGGTGTACCATCAGCACAGTATGCAATACAAACCATAGAGCCTGGCAATACAGGCAATCCGTAAGTCACTACGCGATCTGCATAGCGTTTAATGGCCCCTGGTGTTAAATCGTCAGGGTCAACACTCATGCCACCGGTACAAAAATAATATCAGCGCCAGCTTGCTTTTACCTTGTCGATAGCCGCCACAATATCGTCTGTATTATCCGTTACGATTTCATGGGCTACTTTTTTTTACACCGAACTCTGCACAACGTTCCTCAATGATTGGGGTGAAAGCATCTTTAATGCGGCCTTCAAATACTTCGGAACCTGTAGTAACAATGCCCATTGTTTTGCGTACAAATGGTTTTACATTGAGTAAAGGCTTGCCATTAGCAATTTTCTTCGCATCCTCTACTTGTTGTTCCTCTAATAACAATGGAATACAACGCATGCCTGCTAATTTATCGCCTGCTTTCACAGGTGTATTATTAAATCTTGTTACGATAGTAAGCTCGCCAATACTATTAATAGCATGTAAGTCGATCTACATCAACTTTAAAGAGACCATCTACGTCCGCAATAGCTTCGATTTTACCTTGCGCCATAGGTCCATCGTGCATATTTTTCGCCACCTGCCATATTGTACAAAGCACGTGCCACATCCTCTTCGTGCAAGAACCCTTCATCTTCAGGTTCCATTACAAAGATATGCTCTTTACCCAAGGTCTAATAATTTTGGAATGTCCTCTTCCGTAATCACATGGCCACGGCGGAACGGCGTATCTTTCACCTCACCGATGACAATGCGTACTAAATCATGTATTAATGCATGCCCTACAGCATCTTGTGTTCTAATAGATTTCATAATATCTCCCTTTATAATCTAGAATTCTGTGTAATGTATTAGACCCAAAATTGTCTTCAAACTTTAAATCCTGAATTCTATACAATGTATGTTATAACAACAAAATATACCTAATCCTATTCTGAATTTCTAAATTAGTTTATAAATATCTTCCAAATAAGACCTAAATAATCTTATGTAAATCATATAAAAATAGACGTTATATATGCTGTAACTCAAGTCACCTTATTCGGTAAGATCAGAGTGCACAGAGTATACGCGCAAGTAATACACCAATCCAGCAAAGGATTAAGCCCCTACAACTTGTACAAAGCCATAGAATAAAGCTTGTACATAGGACTCAGACATCATCAGTTGTAACATTTCAAAAGGCAAAGGTAGAGAATGTTGTAAACGCACCTAGTCCACCTACAACGAGGAAAAATCTCGCCAACTGCGACAAATCTGGCTTTTGCATATATAGACCTAGTACAAGGCCAATAATAAGGCAACCAATGAGGTTTACTACAACCGTTCCATATGGAAAGGAACTCACCTTTGTCATAACCCATTCGCCAAGAGCCATGCGGCATAAAGCACCAACTGCGCCACCAATGGCAACTGCAATGTATTTTCCATATTGCCTCCTATACTTACAGTAGTATCCTACGATTTTCACAATCCGTGTAATTATCTGAAATAACCGATAAATATCTAGTTTTCTATATTAGTCAATCGACCAACAGTGTCAGTATACTATATTTAGAGAGCAGGGAAAAGGAAAGGAATCCCTATGAAACCTGCAACAACACCGTTAACTGAGCTGCGAATAAATACCTACGAAGACCCATTTTTACAACATCAATATGTGTGTTTTAGGTCATAAAATTGCCCATATTCGCATGTCTCTAAATATGTCCCAACACGAGCTAGCACATCAGGTTGGCATTAGCCGCAGTTATTTGAGCAAGCTAGAGTGTGGCACAGGCATATCCGGCATGTCCTTTAGAGATTTTATTTAAAATCGCTCAAGCATTCCAAATTGATGTAGCTCAGCTTGTAAGGTTGCGTATCATAGATTATAAAAGTTGCAATGCTCATCTTACGTCACACTACAAACGATTAGAGTTTCTAAATCATACGCGGAACAGAACACTAGCTAAAACCGAGCCAAAGCTAAGTTAAGTAATCAAATACAGTATTAACGCTCGTACAGAAAAAGCCCCGCCAACGGCGGAGCCTTTCATGAAGCATGCCTAACAATAGGCATTATACTTCATTAAGTTTTTTGTGTTGCACTTCAGCATTTGCTTTTTTGAAGATAAATGCATTGTTAATGTGCTGACGCATAGCAGTTTCTGCGGCTACTTCATCATGACGCTCAATAGCATCTACGATATGATCATGTTCATCGTCGCAATCATGTGTACGCACTGCATTGAAGAGAGCTAATGTACATGTCGCGATTAACGCGTTCACGGAAGCTCGCTAAGTATTCTACAACGCGTTCATTACCAGAATAATGAGCGATCATAGTGTGGAAACGACTGTTTAACCTCAACGCGTTCTGTAGCTTCTTCAATTTCATGCATTTCTTTACAAATTTCACGCAACTCTTTAATTTGTTCATCAGTAGCATGACGGGCACAAAGTCGTGCACCAAGGCCTTCCATTACTTCACGCACTTGATACAATGCAATAATCTCCTTCAGGAGTATCCGCCTTTACCGTAACACCCTTCCAAGGAACAATAACTACGAGATTATCTTTAGCCAATTTACGGAATGCTTCGCGAACAGGTGTAGCACTCACTTGCAATTGTTCTGCAATTTTTACTTCGTTAAGCTTTTCTTGTGGCATCAATTCGCCTGTTAAGATAGCTGTTTTTAATGTTAAATAAACTTGTTCACTGAGAGGTAATCTTTCAATAGAGTCCACCGCGGACAAATTTGTATTTATCTTTAGAATCTTGTCGTCCCATTACTATCCCCTAACCTTATGGCCCCTTAAATCTTTCATACTTTCAAAGAACGGCTAAAATGAGTATAATATATTGTGCAACATATTTTGTATTTTGAATAAATATGTCATATGTGATTTAGTGCATATAATATAATTATAGAGCCCATATCTAAGACTGTCAATTTAACGATAGATAATAGCTATATCTCATTTTTGAAAGTAAGGAAGTTATACCATGAGCCGTTGTTTGGTAATCATAAACCCTGTATCGGGTGGCGGTGCGGCGCGCCGTTATGCCCTCGATTTACAATGGAAATTGAGCACCTTATTCGAAACGATTGAGGTCAAGTTCACCACCGGTGAAGGAGATGCTACACGTTTTGCAAAGGATGCTTGCGAACGCGGATTCGATGCTGTATTCTGCATGGGCGGTGACGGCACCGTAAATGAAACCGTTAACGGTATTGCCCAAGGTGGCTTTAAATCTACCTTTGGTTTCATTCCTGTTGGTACTGTAAACGATATGTCTCGTGCCCTTGGTATTCATCAGAATCCAACTCAAGCAATCAAACGCATTGATATTAATCAAACACGTACCATTGATATCGGTCGTTGTAACAACAAATATTTCTGCAATAATATCGCAGCCGGTGTTATTCCAAAGGTAATCGAAGAGGTTACCCCGAAAGGAAAAAAGCATTTTGGGCCCACTAGCCTACTTCTTGCGCGCAGGGCAAGCCTTATTTACAACGAAAGGACTACACATACCGCATCAAAACAGAGAATGACGATTTTATCTGTAAATCCCCACTCGTGCTTGCATTGCTCACCAATGTAGTATCTAGCTTTGAACGCTTTATGCCAGAAGCCTCTGTAGACGATGGTTATATGCGTATCATCATTTTCAAAGGAATACTTCATTCTCGATATTCTCAGCGTACTACCGCTCATCATTAGTGGCGCCATCTATAACTCCCGTTATACAACAACGCTAACCGTAAAAAAGCACATATTGAACTATTATCTAATATCGGTGATTTACCTACTAATATGGATGGCGACCAAGGCCCATCCATGCCAGTAGATATCGAAGTATTGCCGCGGGTTCTAAAAGTATTCGCCCCAGCAAAACACAAAAAGAAAAAGGCTTTGAATTTGCCTAAATTACCGCATATCGACTTAATAACAAATCTACAGGACAAAATATATATATACAATAAAAGCAGTCTATTCAAGAATAGAGAGCTTTTTATCCATGGAAAGACCTACGTCCCTTTTTCTCATGCATAGCACTAAATTAAGCACATACTACAACGCTAGTCTATGATGATAGCATCATGCAAGCGGAAGCTATAGATATAACATGCTTTCACAGGCATCCCTGTCAATCGCTGTAAGGCCTCTTTGATAGAGATCCATTTGTATTTTATAGCGTTTGATGAGGTCTTCCCAGATTTGACGCGGTCTGTCTTGTAATCTACGAGAATCCACTCACCGTCTTCTTCAAAGGCAGTATCAATAATACCTTGAAGGAAGAGATTTTCACCGTCCTCTAAGGTATCGTATACGCGTTTCTCCTTCAAAAAGCATACTGAATGGCAATTCACGTTCTATGCGCTTCGCATTGATAAGACGCTTCCCAAGATTAGAACTAAAAATTTATATAGACTTGTATCGCTCAATAGATTTCGTTCTTCCTCTGTGAAAGTCCTTTCGTTACAAGTGCATCAAGCTCTTTCGTTAAAGAAGCTTGAGTATACTGCGCAAGAGGAAGCCATTGCATAGCCTCATGCATCAAGGTACCCCATTGAGCCCCTTGTCAACACATCCTCTTCGGACTGCAGTGCTTGCGGCTTGCGGCCGAATACGGAATTAGCTAAATCATCAGCGGAAACTGTAATAGTTGGTACAGATTCATTATTTGTAGCGTCCCTATCAGCATTACGAATATCTAGCTTAATAGCTTGACCTAATATTGCATCTGAAACAGCTCGTTTAACCTCTGTATCGACCGTTACAATCGGTTCGTTTAAGGTATCAATAGTACCTGCTTCAAGTTCTCGTTCTTCGAATCGTCGTTTCAATTCACTGACGGAAATCTTAGCCGTGCGCCGCGTAGCGTCACTGTACGGATAGGTATAGTTGAATCGGTCTTCGATTTCCGGTGGCAATTCTACAGCATTAACTGCTTTCAACTCGCGCACCTTATTGATGGTAGTTTCATCGATATCTGCTTTATAATCGAGGTCACCGTAGAGAGAGCCATCGTGGACTTCGACCTTGATGCGACATTTTTTATCTGGTAAGTCAAAATAGGTCGGTCCTTCGTACTCAATGGCTACGCGCAATGGGTTACCACCGTCCAAATGACGAGCAAAGCCCATAATGAGCCAATCCAAGTACGTATTGGCTTGGGTGATAATATCCGTCGGCAATTGTTGACCTTCTACTGACGCTGTATTTTTAATGAGTTCACCTAATGTACTCAACTTACCTTTAGCATTTTTAAAGCCTTTAAAATGACCTGTCATAATCAGCTTATCTCGTGCCCGTGTTAAGGCTACGTATAGAATCCGTTCTTCCTCTGCTTTGAGGGCCGCTTCCTTTACATCTTTTACATAGAACCACGGCATAGTTGGGAAGGATACCCGAATATCTGGGAAATATCCCTTAAGACCAAGCCCTGCGTTCTTATCAATGAGGAGCTCAGAACGAAGGTCCATCATATTGAATTTCTTTGCATCCCAGATAGGAATACAACAGGGAACTCAAGGCCCTTACTCTTGTGGATGGTCATGAGGCGCACTACATTATCCGCTTCGCTTACCACATTGGCAAGGGGCATATCTTGGTTACTATCGCGCAAGCTTTCCACAAAGCGCAAAAATCTAAAGAGTCCACGGAAGCCAGATGCCTCATAGCCCTTAGCTCGGTCATACAGAGCGAGTACATTCGCGCGTCGCACAAGACCATTTGGCATGGCTCCTACATAGTTAACATAGTCTTGAGATTCGTAAATATCCCATAGCAAATCTGTTACACCGTGACGGCGCGATAAGGTACGCCACCGCTCCATATGGTCAATAAACGCTAATAAACGCTCATCTTGAACCTTTTTTTTAGCATAGGCTGGCATAAGAGACCACAAAGAGCCTCGCCAGATAGGCGCAGTGCGCCTAGTTCGTTTGCATCAAGACCTACGAGGCCAGAGTGTAATACCGCCGCCATCGGCAAGTCTTGTTCTGGATTGTCTATGATGGATAACAGCGCTAACAATAGTTGTATTTCCTGTGCTTCAAAGTAGCCATCTCGTTCGTTTACCACCGCAGGGATGCCTGCTTGACGCATGGCCTCTACGGCACGGGGGTACCCCAACCAGCCAAAGATCTGCGCAAAATAGCAAAGTCACGCCACTCAATTTGACGGAATGTACCATCTGGATTTTGCACTTGCTTCTTGGCACCGTGAATTTCCTTGATCTTTTGAATAATGAAATCTAGCTCGCGCTCGTTATTCTCAGGGTCATCCCCTTCATCTTCATCGCTTTCACTAGCACTGAGGGTATCCTTGCTCACATCTAAAAGCTGCAATTCTACGTCCCTCCAACCCAAGCCTCAGGCGCATCCTCTACGATGCGGCCAGGAATAAGGGATTCCGCCTCAGTATAATTGAGCTCCGCCGCCTCTTCCGTCATGATTTGATAGAACAAGAAGTTCGTAGCGGCTAAAATATTTTCGTGAGATCGGAAATTCTTTTGCTAGGTCGATACGGCGCTCTACCGCATCAGTGTCACCGTAGGTATTATATTTCTCCATAAATAGAGAACTATCGGCCATACGGAAGCTATAAATCGCTTGCTTCACGTCCCCTACGTAGAACCGGTTATCAACGCGAGAAATCAAGTTGATAATCGTCTCTTGCACGCCGTTCGTATCTTGGTATTCATCGACCATGATTTCTTTGAAAGTATCTTGCAGTTCCTTCCGCTACATCAGACGGCTGAGGATCATCCTCTGTGCCCGGCTCAACAAGAAGAGCTAAACATAGATGCTCCAAGTCACTAAAGTCCATGATACCTTGTTCTTGTTTCATATCCCGGTACGCCTTATGAAACGCAATCGTGAGCTCTACTAAACCTTCAATGATTGGGATATTGAGCCTTTGAACTGCTCTTGCAAGGTAGATTCAGGCACGGTAAACACAGCCCTTGCATCGCTTTAAGGTCATCTTTTATTTTGGGAACCTAAAGATTTAAACTCTGCTACCAATATAGGATCAAAGGCTTGTGCCTCTTTTGACCCCATGCGAACTGGTCCTTAATAAACGTATCCGTATGCTTACAAGCTTCACCCATATCATCCCAAGTTTGGGCTGATGAAAGCATGCCTAATGCAGCTAGTTGGTTATCATATATTTTTGCCATTTATGAGGCCCCACTGGATCAAGCAAGATTTGTTCCATCCGCTCTAAGCGCTCACGAATACGGTCAATAACAGCTATATGGTTTATCCCACATATATTGGCCCCATAGAGTATCACTTGGGTTTGCAGTCATAGCCTCTTTTATAAGGCTCTAAGGCTTTTCGTAACCACCCATCAGGATTAGCAAGGGACATGGCGTAGTTATATAAAGACATAATCTTCGCTGTTAAGCCCGCATCAGATTTATCATCACTGAAAGAAGTCCGCCAACTCATAAATATTATAAAGACCCTCTTCATAGGATTTAGTCAATAAATCGGCTAATACCTCTTGTTGTAACAATGCCATTTCTGCTTCGTTGCCGATACGAGCGGTCGGGTTAATATCGAGCTTGTAAAATAAGAACCGAATTACCCATTGGCAGAAGGAGTGCAATGTAGAAATATGAGCAGACGGCAAGAGATTAAGCTGTCGTTCAAGGCGCTCTTGCATAGCTGCATCCTCGGTGGATTCCATGGCTTTCGCCAAGGCAAGACCAATACGAGCACTCATCTCTTGAGCGGCCGCCTTCGTAAAGGTTACAACCATGAGCTCTTGAACGGATAACGGGATTATCCATGTCTTTAAGACGCGTAATAATACGCTCTACAAGAACTGCCGTCTTACCTGAGCCTGCAGCAGCAGCGACTAGCAAGGTTTGATTATCTAAGGACGAGTCCTTCGGCGCTATGATGGCAGACTCCTGCTCTGGCGTCCATTTAACACCCATGGTTTTCACCTCCTTCGTTACTATTATTTCTATCGCTACTGTTATTTCCGTCGTTTAGAGCCTCTTTCATCCGTTCTAATGCATCAGCTTCGGATAGTCCTGACAAATAGTTGTATCGATTACGACTAGAGTCAAAACGACATATCGTATGATAATCACAGTACGTACAAGGTCTAAAGCCATTCAATTGATATGGCTTAATTGGGAATTGGCCATCCCCAATATTACGCCCTGTTTCAGCCATTACATGATTGGTATAACGACACAACACATCAAATTCACCTGGATTCTTAACCTTGCGCAAATCTCTACTAGAAATGGTTTGATCCTTCTTCGTCGTTGCAATCGGCACATACGGGCCCTGTTTTGCACCATAGGATAAGAACTTATTATCAATATGCGTCAACAACTCAATATCATCTGAGAAGTACCCACTATTTTGCCATGCATTACTTTCCTTAGCCAATGACACTGCATCTTCATAAGATATAGGTGTACCTGCAGGAATTTTAGGGATTCTTCACATAGGAATACACCACAGCCGCGGGAGCTATAGATTCGCCTTGCCGTTTTACCGTAAGCAGATTCTAACGCCAATAGATAGGTCATAAGCTGCAGTTTAAGGCCATAGTATACATCTTGCGCCGTTACGTGTGCGCCGCCAGATTTGTAGTCAATAACCATACCATAAGTTTGACCATCTCGGGTATATTCATCGATACGGTCAATTTGACCAATGAGGCGTAAATAACGATTTTCTCCAAGAGGTACTCGAATCGGATCCCACCCGCCTTGACGGCCAAAATCTTGCTCCAAGTATTTTGTATCAAAATCACTGCGCTTAGACCACTCTACAAGGCGGTCTACCGTCACATGCAATGTTCGTTGTACACGCTGCTCAATAGCCTTTTGGTAGGCATCGCTCGTTTCCTCACCAGCCCTGATTTTCTTGTAAAATCTCATCGGCTACAGAGCGACATAAATTTTGTTGATCCTCTTCGTTGAGGTCACGCCATTGTTTATTGTTATCTAATAGATAATTACCTAAACGCTCTAGGTTAGCGTGAAGAAATGTACCAATTTCAGGAGCACCAAAGGAGCGTACACGACGCGGTTCTAGTTTTTAAACCATATTGAGCATAGAACTTGAAAGGACATTGTTGGTATCTCTCTAGGCGCGTTACAGAACCTGACATATAGCCTTTAGATAAGAATAATCCATTAACTAAATCCTTCGTAATGACCGGCACATCATTATTATCTCGAATACCACGAGACACCTCACCTAAACGAGGACGGTAGGTGTCACTTTCACGAGCCCAGTTATAGAGGCCCCACCACAATGGATTGACCTCATGACCACTAAAGAGGGCGCCCCAGCGCTCAGACAATAGGGACAAACTCTGTAAAGGTCTCCATACATAATCCGACTCAGTATCAGGTGCAATGGAGAGTGGAATCTCTACCGCCTTATCTACATAACCAAGAGATTCTAGTCGTTTCACCACGAGAGATGGCTCAAGGCCTGTTCCATCTTCACCAGAGCTTGCATAGGACAGCGTCAAGGAAGCAGATGCTCGCGTCATAGCTAGGTATAATAGGAAATTCTCGTTGAAAGCCTTCGGCAAAGCACCTTCAGCAAGGGTAATACCTGCATCGGCTAACTCTTGGCGTTCCTTATCCTTAATAAGCCCTTCATCGCCCATGCTTTGTGGGAATACGCCTTGATTGAGGCCCATGACGAATACCTTAGGCCACCATTGGCTATAACCACGTTCGATGGTGGTGATTACCACATGATCTAAGGACGGAGGAATCATAGAATAATTTACATCGCTCAAGCCTTCTTCGAGGAGCAACATCATCTCATCTAGGGTCAACACTTCATCCTTCATGACCATAGAGATTTCATCTATAAAAGAAATAACAGCATTGTACATCTGTTCATGGCTGGCTTTCGACTCTTGATCCCCCACCGTTTCTGCGTCTTTTGCCCATTCATAGAGACGCTGTGGCACTTGCAAGGTTTCTAACAAACCATACAGCTGCGCACCCCAATCAGCGCCCGTATGACCTTCGCTATGAGCGGCAAAGTCAAACCATGGGGATAGGATGTCCATAATGATTTGCCGAGCTTTGTTAACACGAGCTCTACGCGGTGCATCAGCGTGACCGTCTTCATCTTGCCCTTCATGAAAGCCCCGTAAATACGGCCAGCTTTCACGTTCCCATTTATAATGGTCGATACCAAACTCGAGTACGTAATTTTTCTAATTCATCTACGGCCTCACGGGTAAGGGGCATCAAGTCTGTTTTGAGCAATAAGAACATGCTGTCTCGACTGTAGCTATGGCGCACGATATCAAAGAGGGCTGTCAACAATTCGCCTAATGGATGATTTTTCATAGGCCGCTGGCGGTCGATAAAATGCGGAATACCATAACGACCGAAGACCTTCTCTAAGGTATCTCCGTACGTTTCCGACTCACGAAGCATGATGCATACATCGCGGTATCGAGCCTCTGGAGAAGATTCTACGTAGGCTAAAATACGGCGAGCCACCGCATCAGCTTCCCGTTCTCGATTATATCCACGAATAAGTGGAACAGTAGTATCAGTAGAATTTTGCTTACTAGGACTAGTAAAGTAGTTCGCCTCTAATTCTTGTACGATTTGAGGACCCTCGCTTGCCGTCCAATCCAACCCAATTAATACGAGTACCATAACGAGCCACTAAGGTATCGTAAATCTCTAAAGGGCGGCTAAAGAGATGTTCCCTCGACGTGCAATATGTAAAGCCTTTGGCGCCATTGGCAAGTCAATAGTAATAACCGCTTCCTTAGCCAAATCAAACAAGGTATAGATCAACTCGTAGTGTGTAGGTGTAAACCAATGAAAGCCATCGATAAAGACGTGGCTATTTTCCATCAGAGGAGATTGGGGCAAAGCCTCAACAATTTCCATGATTGGATCGATATCGCGCTCCCCATGACGACTGATTTCCTCCTTCATAGGCAGCCATACAGATGGCAAGCTCGCGCAATTTCTTTTTGTAATACTTTATTTTTACGGAATCAGCTCCACGTTCTAGGTCATTAGGACCGACGCGGAATGCGCGAAACTCAGAGAAGAGCTGTTGCAATACAGAAGAAAACTCAGGACGTTTTGTAGCCTGTTCTAATAGACCTAGTTCCTTTTGTTTCCGCTTCATAACAAGGCGCAACAACATCGACCGGCCAAAACTAGATAAGCTTGATTGACCGGCCCCTTTGGACCCTATAGATTGATATACTTGGTAACCCAAACGACCAAAACCTACGACGCGAACCGTAGTAAAACCTTTTCAGGCATAAATTCTGCCAGCTCCCGCTCCACCCGATACGTAGCTGGTTCAGGAACGAAGTAAGATTATAGGTTCCCCTGGACAATCTGTCATGACTTGACGTATCCGTTCATATACGGCACGGGTCTTACCAGATCCAGCTCGTCCATAATAGACGCTAATATTCATGAGACCTCCCTAGTGAAACTTTCACCATCTCAATTTATATAATCCGCAAATTTCATCTTATTTATATATTTCTTGTTCTTAGGTATAGCCTAAAACTATTTTTTTCGATATAATAATATTTATACGTAAGTATTATTATATAGTAATATGACATTCTGTGCTTAATTCAAGGGTAAATTTAAGCTAATCGTACAATATTTGACTCATCTGATTATATTTGTTTATAATTAAGAAAAAAAATTTATATTTTATTTACAATTAACAGAATTTCATATATAATACATTTTAGTATTTGTGTTATTTGTAAAATCATGTATTTAGGAGTGAACTATTATGAACAAAAACATTTAGCGGCTGCTTTCGCAGTATTTGCAGCTACAACTATGTCTTTCTCTGCTTTCGCAGCATCTGTTGATGCTAATGCACGCGCTTACGAACGCGCTGCAGCTGAGCAATATACTTACGCTGCACCTCAAGCGGCTACACCAACTTACCAATCTGGCTACGTAACAAGTGCACCACGCCCTGGTTACAAACCATTACCAGCGGTACCTTACACAGCAGGTGACATGGCTCAACAAATGCCTGTATCTAAAGAATTAGGCGATCCAATCTTCGTAGCACCTGAAACAACAGCTGTAGGTCTTCAAATCATGGACCCTATCGCTACTAACAGCCAACCTGTATACCAAGAAACTGTAACTGCTGTAACAGCTAATGGTAACGGCAGTGCATATGTTTCCCGTTATAAAACTAACCAATTAAACGCATTCGACTTGTTGTTGAACGGCAAATCTTACACTTACGACTTGCCTGCATACACTAACGGCTACCAAGTGAAAACTGCTAGCTCCTACAACCGTGCTGGCGACGGCGTTGCCAGGGTGGACAAAATGTGTTGGTAAAAAGTCCCACAATCCTTGATTTTACTGGTTTCAATAAGGTTATATCTTCTTAGAAAAACTGTGTTCTAAGTGGAGGGAATAATCATGCTGGTAAGATGTATAAATTGTGGATTTTCTTGTCAAAAATATGGGAAAACTAAAGCTGGATCACAACGATGGCATTGTAAGCAGTGTAACATCACTTTTACACAAACTATTGATAATACTACTAAATGTTTTTATCGATTTCTAAACTGGTTATTTAGTAAAGAAACACAACGTGACATGCCTGGGCAAGGTCGTACATTTCGTAGACAGATAGCTGATTTTTGGCAAATATGGCCTATGCCTCCAAAAATTGAAACCCGAGAGATGTGGTATTCGTTGATGGTATTTACTTAGCTAAAAAAGCTTGTATTTTAATCTGTTATGATGGTGAACATGTTTTAGGTTGGTATTTATGTAGGTCAGAACAATCTCGCTCATGGCAGGCTCTTATGCAGCGAATAGCTACACCTATTGTAGTGGTTTCTGATGGTGGACCTGGCCTTAGAAAAGCATTAAAAAAGTTTGGCGTACGGCCAAACTTCAACGTTGTATTGTTCATGCTGTATGGCAAGTGCATCGCTACACTACTAGACGACCCAAGACGTTAGCAGGCATTATGTTAAAAGATTTAGCAAGCGATTAATATAGTGTAAAAACACAGGAAGATGCACAAATATGGATTCAACGATTATTTAATTGAGAGTGACATTTAAAGAGTTTCTAAGTGAAATGACACGTGATAGTAATGATAATTTAAGAGCTACGCATGAACGCTTATTAAAAGCCTATAACTCTCTAGTGGTGTTAATTAATACAGAGACAATGTGTCGATATTTAGATGAAACATTGGTGTTGGATAAAGAATGTCCGAAGACTAATAACCCTATTGAAGGCGGAGTAAACGCACAACTCAGACGTTTATTACGGTACCATCGAGGGATGTCTGTAGAAAAACGCATAAAAGCGGTCTTTTTGGTGGTGTTATTTACACTCACCAAGACCGCTTTCTGCAAAAGAAATACTTAAGGTAATGCCAACTGATGCAAGTATTTCTAAAATATATAGTTCTATGAATGAAAGAGCCCAACTTCAAGGCATAATTCCAACTTGGGGGGATGCCATTTCTTGGGGTGATTTGCATAACTATGACAAATTATCTTTCAATAATTGGGATTAAAGTACCAACACGTTTTGTCCTATAACCCTAAACTTAGGTGTATATGGTCCTGTCCCCCCCAATCTTCTCCACAAGGTCCAAGACCGAGTGACTGGATTCTTGATATCCAAAATCAAGATATGCCAGATCCTAATACACCTATGAGTGAATGGAGACCGCAACCTGATTATCATGCACCGCAAAAACCATAATTAAAAAAAATATAGTTACTCGTAACGTATAAAAAGAGACTGACCTGTCCCCTATTTTTGAACTGCACCCAAAAATTGTGTCCAATTTTTGGGTGCAGTTCATTTGGGAGAGCTAATTCAGTCTCTTTTGTTTCATATTTTTTGTTTCCATAATAATCAGAGGAACCTATTGTATGATGCTTTCACATTATTTAAGACGTACAAAGAACAATGCAATAGCACCGATAATTGGTGCAATGGCAGGGTCATCAACGCAGATTGATAACTGCCTGTAGCTGTTAACATGCTACCTAAAATCATAGGTGCTAACATAACGCCGATCTGATTAAACAAGTTTACAAAGCCTGCAGTTGTACCGCGTAAATGAGGTGCTGCGGATTGAATTACGAGAGCATTTGTTAAAGCACTATGCATGAAAGCACCAATACCAAGAATTGGACCTGTTATAAAGAGCATATCTGGATTTGTGGTGCTCGCAAAGAGGATCAATGCTGGTGCAAATAAGAACATAACAACAAGCGCCACCAAATGGTTCTTCTTAATCGGTAATATATCGGACAAAATACCGATAGTCGGTTTCGCAATAAGCGCGGCTAAACCAAAGGCAGACATTACATGGCCTGCATAGATGGCATTAACGCCGAGCTGTTTAACCATGTACAAGTTTGACCATTGCGCCACCGCCCAGGTAGCACCGGTAAAGCAAAGAAGTCTGCAAAGGCAAGACAACAAATGTTGCGATTCTTCAAAACATGTAACAAGTTTTCCTTTAAAGAAGTCTTTTTCCCTATATGAGCAGATGCAGCACTTACCTCTGCTTCTCGTTGAGCTAAAAATCTCAGCACTTGGCTTACGAACCGTAAAGTAGCTAAGAATGAAAACAAGGATTGGTAATACTGCTGTTAAAAGAAATGCATTTTGCCAACCATAATTAGTTGCCACATATGGTGCATAAAGGTTTACAGTGGTCAATCCAAGGGATGTGCATGACATGAAGATCCCACGGCTGCACCACGTTGATTAGGCCCAAAGTAATCCCCAATAGCACTTAAACAAGATGCTTGTACCGGACCAGATACAATACCTAATAAAAATCGTAATACCCATCCATAGGTGTAATTATCTATAGTACTCATCAATGCCGTAATAACTGCCATGGCAAGTAAAGCTTACCAAAATGGTGTAACGATAACCAATGCGATCCGCTAAGATACCACCTGGTAGAAACCATGATGGCATAGCCCATGTAAAAGGCGGATAAATAGGCCGTACCCATTTGAGGAGTAAAACTCAAGGCCTCATTAACGATAGGCATCAAGGATGCCCAAGATAAACGCATAACAAAGCTAATCAAAAATGTTAGCCACACGCTGACAAAATTAAAATCTGAGTTCGTGAGAAACTAAGTCGATTCATACGAGCTCCTTTCTACAGAAAAAAATAACATATAAAGCTATCATACTATAAATAGAAAGAGTTTTTCAAACTAAAAAGAACCCGTTACCAAAACGATAAAGGGTTCTCTATAGTACTCAAGGCATGGGCTCCAATTGCCTTACCAAGTATATTAATAAATCAAAAAAAACGAGCCACAGGAGAATAAATTCTCTTGTGGCTCTATTTTTTCTATGGTTTGCTTTCTCCGTCTTCTTTGGTCCGGTTAAATCCTTTTTAGTTTTGTTTAAGTCGTTTGTACGAAGAATAATCCACCAGATAGATCTCGATTTATAAAAATATATCCGATGTTCTCAGTTAAATAAAAATTTCATTTACTTCTTCAGGTAGATCCATTCCTAAGATTTGACCTATAAAAATATATTTTTCTAGAAAATCATAACTCTTTCTTGTTGTAAATATTCAGGTTGTCATCCTAGAAAACTCTCATTTCATCTAAATTCTCAATAGGATTAATTGGATAAAATTTATCTAGGTTAAACTTGAACTGATTTTTATCTCCGACGATAACTTTCATTATATCCTTGAATAGCATCGTCAATTTCAGTAATGTAGTCAAGAAAATAATCTTCTTTATCATAATAAGAAAAAAAAACGTAAATCTTTATCTTTATATTCCATATCCTGAAAATCTGTTTTAAATTGAGGGTGCAATAGTTAATAGTTTTTCAATTGGTATAAAAGCAACTAATGCTAACTCATGACCATCTGGCGCTATCACTTTATTTGAATAATCTAAATCTAGCCCCAACTAATATATTATTTATATTGGGCTTTATCTAAAAAAGTTAAAATTAACGTATCCATTTTTTTTCCATTTAAATTCTCCTAAAAATTTAAGGGCATTTCTCACCTACTTTTTTCAATTTTCTAAGAAATTTCTAGCTTTTTTCAATCCTCCAGAAGTTTTGGGTTTGTAACGATAATCCGCTAAATCTTATTAATTAATTGGATATTTATCAATATTTTTAATTCATCTGGTAGTTTGACACCATTTCTATATGCCTTTTAGCCCAAAATATGGCTTTTTCTTTTTATTGCCTTGTGTGAAAAAAAATCGGCTAAATTGATTGGGCAATTGGATGACCATTTTTGCCGCTATTCTAGCCATTTAAATTCCGAATCTTGATCTAAAGGATAGAAACATATGGTATTGATATAATTTGAATGCTGAGTTTTTATCTCCATTAGTGGCGTTCTTTTCGAGAATTTGAATTTCTTCATCTGAAATCCAATAAGTACTACCTGTTGATATAAAGTTAGTCATTTTTAAATTTCTTTTTCCGAATGTTGTTTACATGATATTAAAAGGGGTTATTACGTCGGGATTGGAGTTTTCATACGGGCTTCGGCTTGTTTTTGAAATCTATTTTTGAACGTAACAAATTTATCATATGAATTTAATTGTTCAGCAGAATAATTTTCCATAATTTCAGTATTATCACTGTCTACAATAGAAACAAAAAATATGACATTATTTGTTTTTTTTCTTATCTATATTTTCTATCGCTTTTTAAATCCTTCTATAATTGAATCATATACTTCCGTTACTGATATTGCTCAAAAATTATCTTCTGATATTAATGTATTTTTGCATCATTAAGAATATTTTGAATCTCATTATTGAATATACTATCTATTTTCTCAGGAACCTCTCCAAGTCCTATTGCAAATTGAGGTAATACCATTTAATAAAAGGCTGATCTTCTTTTGGGTAGTTTACTTTTTCTATTTCGTAGTGAGAAATAATGTTAGCAGCCCACCCCAGATATGAACAATAGTCATCAATATATAATGTATAGGCAAAAACTTCATTAGAATTATATCTTTCTAATACAAATTTAAATGTCTCTGTAACTCCTTTAGATACATTCTGGATTAAATCTTGAATTATATAATTACTTAAAATACTCATTTTAACATTCCTTTTATAAGTTTTTGTTATCAATCAGTTTCTGTGCACATTTACTACGTGATCCGTATTTTCCAAAAACCTTTACCACCAATTCTAGTTAATTGCTTACTCATGTATCTATCTGTTTGAGCTTTGTTATACTTATCCAATACTTTTGAATAAATTCTTCAAATTTAATTAATATGGAAGTCCTTTGGCTATGATGTTTATAGCATATCCTTGAGTTATATTTGTTCATATAAAGTTAAATTCTTTTTCTGTGCTTTTATATATATCTGTATAGAAATAAATCCTATTATCTTTTATCTCTTTCAGATAAACCAAGTCTTCGATACCCCCAATATACTCAATTGATAAATCATCTAAATTTAATATTGCAAGCCTAAATCCCACAACGCAAAATCGTCTAATGAAAACTGGAATATATATTTTTCTATTGAAATACAACAAAGGTCCTCCAAAACCCTGTTCTTTAATAATAAATTGACCGTTAATGGATAGACTTCCAACTAAGGGAGAACCTTGATTTACTTCCATCAAATCAAGGTAACTGACTTCCCATTTGTCAAAAAAAAAATTTTTTCTTGAAAGTCTAAAGGGAGTTTCATTCAAAATTTTTAACTTAGACATTTTTATATTTTTTCTTGTCAAAGAATTGAAATCTTCTTCTAATTCTACAAGGAGTTTACCAACTTCATTATTAAATGGCCAAGAATCAATTACTATCCGAGACAATAAAAAATTTTTTCCTTTTTTGGTTGAAAAATACTTTCTGAATTTAGATAATTAATCATGTCATATAGTTCATTTTTATAGAAATCAACTGCTGGTTATTTGTATAACTATATTCATCACAATTATTAATCATTTTATCAATTTCGACTAAAACTATATTGATCTTTTTTATAAATTGCTCCTGATTCATTGTCTTATTAACCTTTCTAAGA